>Ga0114922_10006482_pt1 | contig 10741 bp, 11 predicted proteins | sample AartaG_FD_100975 | JGI IMG/M metagenome (GOLD analysis project Ga0114922, IMG submission 100975) | Deep subsurface microbial communities from Aarhus Bay to uncover new lineages of life (NeLLi) - Aarhus_00045 metaG | ecosystem: Environmental > Aquatic > Marine > Oceanic > Sediment | place...
CCCACCGAACTGCAGGCCCGCGTCTTTGAACTCCTGGGCTTGTAGTCAGTTCGTGGAAACACCCCCGAACCATAACCTTCTCCGTCGCCGAAACTTGCGTTTCGTCTACTGGCGGAACTTCGGCTTAAAGTCGCAACTGGCAGTCGGGCTTCGTATCGCGGTTGAACAGCGCCGGATTCGGATCCCAAGCGACGAACGTATTCGCAACGACTGGCATAGCGTGGAACGGACGGTGTCAGAGTCGGGACACTTTCGACTGGCCGCTTCGCGCGGCAAGTACGGCCACGCCGACCGCTTCTGGGCGGCGGCCCTTGCGATCCACGCTGCGGAGGTGGGCGGGGGCAAAGCGGAATGGGATGCGGTCGGGCCGGCACGATTCGCCCGAAGGGGAATATGGTAGAGGAATGCAGAATGTGAAATGCAGAATGCAGAAAGAAGAGCGACCAACACCGAATTATGAACGCAGAATATCGAATGGATGGGGCGACAACGGACGCGGGTTGCGGCCACATCCAGTCCTTCTTCATTCTGCATTTGACATTTTGCATTCGTAATTCAGCATTCGACATTCGCTATTCACAATAACCCCAATCCAGAAAGGATTCGGTCATGAAATGGCCCCAGCGTATCGTCAGTGCTATTCTGAGTCGCTCATCACAGCGTCCCAGGCCTGGTCAGATGGTTTTTCCCCGCCGTGAAGACAGTGTTCGCGACTATCCGTCGAGCGGGCTTACCCCGTCGCGTTTGATCTCGATTCTTCGTGAGGCCGACGACGGGTCGCTTTCGTCGGCGATGCAGTTGTTCGAGGAGATGGAGGAGAAGGACGCCCACCTGTTCTCGGTGGCTAACACACGGCGGCTGGGGGTGACTGGCTTGGACTGGCAGATCGTCAGTGCGGCGGAGGTTCGTGACGGGGTTGATCGCACAATGGCGGACGAGTCGGCTGAGTATTGCCGGGAGGCGCTGTCGCGGATCGACACGTTTGACGAGGCTCTGCAGCATCTTTCGCTGGCGATCGGTCGGAACGTCGCCCTGGCGGAGTTGGTATGGGAGGCAGAGGCGGACGGGTTGACCTTGGCTCAGATAGTACCGGTGGATTTCACGCGCATCGTTTTTGATGAGCTCGACCGGGTTCGCGTGCTCACGCAGGACGAGCCTGAAGACGGCGTCGCGTTGCCGCCGAACAAGTTCGTCATTCACACGCCGCATGCAACGTCCGGGCATGCGCAGCGCGGGGGTTTGCTGCGGGTGACGGCCATGGTCTATCTGGCCAAGAACCTGGCGATGAAGGACTGGATGGTCTTCGCAGAGGTGTTCGGCATGCCGGTGCGGATCGCCCGCTATGAGCCGTCGGCCACGCCGGAAGAGAAACGCGAACTGATCCGCATGCTGGAGTCGCTGGGCAGTAACGCGGCTGGGATATTCAGCCGGGCGGTCGAACTTGAGGTAATCGAAGCCGGGCGGGGCACTGCCGGGCCGCCCTACGACACCCTGATCAACTTCCTCAACCGCGAGATGAGCAAGGCGTGGCTGGGGCAGACTCTGACCACCGAGACGGTTGGGGCGTCGGGCACGTTCGCGGCGTCGAAGGTCCATGAGATGGTGCGGCAGGACATACGTGAGGACGATGTTCGCAAGGAAGGCGCGACGATTCGTCGTGACATCCTCGGTCCGCTGGTGCGATTCAAGTTCGGCGAAGAGGCTGCGGTGCCGTTCTTCAAGCGCAAACCTGGCCGACCGCAAGACGTGCGCGAGTTCACCGACATGCTGGACGCCGCGGTGATGCGGTTGGGGATGAAGGTGCCCGAGCGGTGGGCGCGCGAAACGCTGGGGATACCGGCGGCCAGGAACGGTGAGACGACGCTGCAAGGGGAATTGAGAATGTCGAATAGTGAACGAAGAATGCAGAATGACGAATGATGAATGTCGAAGACCAGCGGTGGGTGCCCCATTCATCGCGCAGCGATGGGTGGGGGACGGATGCGGGAATGGCGAATGGCGAATAGCGAATAGCGAATGGCGAATAACGAATTAAGAATGAACTGACCATTCCCGCGTGAGGGTTCATCTGCCATACTTCATCCTTCCGCCTTCATCCTTCATCCCTTCGTGCGTTCCGTCCCCCGTCCTTCGCCCAAGGGCGAAGGACGGGGCACCCTCAGGTGAACCACCTGCCCTACACTGTCATCACCGACATTCTTGTTTTCCTGCGCGCATTTTTGGCTGCGGCGGAGCAGCGCTCCTCTTGTGGACTTCGCGGCGGGTGGCTATACTCCCGGCGAGACTCACGGAGTAAGCCATGCCGATTTACGAGTATGTTTGTCAGGCGTGCGGGCACGGGTTCGAGGAACTGGTGCGAACGATGCGCGCCCCGGTGGAAATGACGTGCCCCAAATGCGGCCATTGCAAGGCGCGGCGGCAGTTGAGCACTTTTGCCGCCCGCCAGAGGACGGCCACATCGAGTTCGCCTCCGACCGGCGGCGAATGCGGGTGCTGCTGTGATCCGAACGGGTCTTGTCAGTTTTAGGAGTTCGTCCGTTGGTTGCCAACCGCTCATCCGATGACAGGACCGAATCCGTCGTGCGGATTTCCATGGCCGGTTTTCTGTCCTGGCTGGTTCCGGGGCTTGGACACATTTACCTGGGCGACAAGAAGCGAGGGATCATCTTCCTGGTCACTATCGCGACGACGTTCTGGGGCGGCGTCGCCATCGGCGGGGTTCGCGGCACGGTGAATCCGCAGCAGCGCAAGGCCTGGTTCATGGCCGAAGTGTGCGCCGGCGGCCACGCCCTGGCAGCGTACGGATTGCACAAGGCCCAACCCGAAGGTCTGACAAAACGCGATCCGCAGACCGGTGAATGGCCTTACGTGGGACACTGGTTGGCGGTCGAGATCGGGATCGTGTACGCCGCCGTGGCAGGTCTGCTGAATGTACTGATCATCCTTGACGCGCTGGTGCGGGCCGATTCCCCACATCCGCAGCCCGTCAGGGAGGTTGCCGCCGTTGAATCCCGGAGTGGAAAAAGATGACCCCGCTGCTTGCCGCCCTGTTTCGTGACGCGATAAACGTTTCCGGCAAGGGCAGGATGTTGCTGATCCTGCCGCTGTGCCTGGCGATCGCCATCGTCTACAAGGCGATCCGTTGCGAGGACCTGACCAGACTCCCGCGGACCGTGCCGGCCTTGTGGATTACGATCGTCATCGGCATGTACGCGGTTGGCGTAGCGCTTTGGGTGATCTTCTGCATCATGGCATAAGTGCCTATCCCAGAACTGTGGGACAGGTTTTCTAACCTGTCATCTGACCGGCTGGAAAGCCGGTCCCACAGGGGTTATGGGATAGGCTCTAAGCAAGGAGATCGTCATGAAACTCGAATCCTATCTGATGGAGCGTGGCATCGGCTACGAGAAACACCAGCACGCAACGACGTACACGGCGCAGGCACTGGCCGCCGCCGAGCACGTCTCCGGGTACATGGTTGCCAAACCGGTAATCGTCAAGAGCGCCTCAGATTTCGTGATGTGCGTGTTGTCGGCGCCGGATCATCTTGACCTGAAGCTTCTCGCCGAGGTGCTTCAAGATCCGAATGTGCGACTGGCCACCGAGACGGAAATGGCCCGGTTGTTCCCAGATTGCGAGTTGGGCGCAGAACCGCCGGTCGGCGCACTGTTCGGCATGAAGACGATTATGGATGCGCGCCTGAGGGAAGACGATTTCCTGGTCATGCAGGCCGGCACCCATACCGAATCGATCAAGATGCGCCGAGACGAATGGGAACGCTTGTGTGAGCCCGTGGTGACGCCGATCGCGACTGGCTGATACCCGCCCCGCGCGATCACACATCCCCGTGTGGCGACGTCATCTTACCGGCACGGAGATCGGCTTTACCGGCCAGATGATCTCTGTCTTCAGCTTCGATGGGTCCGGCTCCTGGTTCGGGTCGGTCCAATAGACTTCCCACGGCGCTGCGGCGGAGGTGAGGCCTTGGCTTTTCATCCAATCCTCCAGCGCACAGTGAGTTTTCTCGATCTTCTCGTATGGCCCGATGTGCAAAGTGACGGCCGCTTTGCCGGCCGGCAGAGTGCCTGTCTCGAACCGCCCCTCCCCGGCCACGGGCTCGACAACCGGGACGCCGACTTCAATTTCAAACCTGTCACCCTCGGCTTTGTGATAGCGAGTGAACGGTGGCCCGGACGGTTGACCGCCCTTGCTCAGGACGTACCCGAACACGGCGGGCACCAACTCGCCGATTTTGGCGCCGATCTGCTCCTTCGAAACGGTGGCCCGGATTGCTAACACGTTCTGGACCTGAAGCTCTTTGACCTTGAACTCAGCCACGGTTCCCCGTGTGTATACGACCTCTATCATCTTGAACTCCTTGCCGCCGGGTGGGGTGACGTAGCTCTCCTCTACGTGCTTCTTGTCGTTGATAATCGTCACCACCGTTCGCATCTTCTTACGTAGGCCGTCGAGCGGATCATCATAATCACCGGTGAACGTAAAGGTCTTGCCGGAGGCGTCGCAGGTTCCGGTGCTCGTCATCATGGACGTCATCATCGTATCGACCCACATGCCGATATATTTTCCCTGCATGTTATCGTAGCCGGTCAGCCCCATGCCGGTGAAGGGTCCGTCCGGCGTCATGCCGGAGTAATCCTCCTGCAGGAATCGCCCGCCGAGAATCATCTTTTTGGTCACGTCGCCTTCGCTTATCTGCGGCTCGGTCCCGGGCGCCATCCAGAACTTAACGACCACCTTCCACTTCCCGGCCATGGCCCCAAGACGGGCGTGGTGCTCGCCTGGCATTGCGTTTTTCATCCAGGCGGCGATCATCGCGGCCTCGTCCTGGCCGCCCTTTTCTTCCTGCCCATCACCTGCCAATGCAAAGCTCGCCACCAACACACTGACGACGGCACACGCGACGCTACCCGGCAACACACCTCGTCTCATGGTTCTGCTCCTTGTTTTGCCTGTCCATGATCTGGACGGCTCCAGATAAATATGTGGCACGGGTTTTCAACCCGCGTTCTTCACCGGTTGGAAACCGGCGCCACACAGCCAATTCACCGGTCGGAAACCGGTGCCACAAGTATTGTCAGAGTCTCTAATACTATCATCCGGACATCGGGCGGAAGGTGCAAGCCCTCGATGCCGCGCACCCAGCAGACGATCGAGGACCCACGCTTGAACAGGCCGGGGGTTTTGAGTATACTACAAAATAGCAACATAGCGATTTCTTCGCCGAATCAGATCGTGTTGGGCGCTTTGCCAATCCAGGGGGCGGTGGTCACTTCGGGAGTTCGGGCCGAGGGTACCCCATTCGTCGCGCAGCGATGGGGCGGGTGAGTTTTGAGACATAGACCGGGTGGGCCACCTTCTTTGGAGGTGGAGGACGCGATGATGACCGCCGCCGGGTTCTGTTGTGCGCCCCGTTTCGGCCCGGCCAGGCGGATAATGATGGTGACGTGATTCCAGGAGCCCAGCGGGTGACGCTCGCCGGGCTCTCTTCTTGCGCGGGGACGGGATTGGGCGACTCTGGGCCGTTTGGTTGGTGTTGGCCGACCGACGTGCTATGATCAAATGATAGAGTTGCCAAACGCGTGCGCCGGGGATGGTTGGAGACAGGCAATGATTGAAGTTGTTTTTGTGGTAGAGGAGGCGTCCGAGGGTGGTTATACGGCCCGGGCTATCGGGGTTTCGATCGTTACCGAAGCCGATGATCTGCAGAGTCTGCAGCAGCAGGTACGGGATGCGGTGCGGTGTCACTTTCAGGGGTCGGATCGGCCAAAGTTGATTCGACTGCATTTCGTTCGGGATGAGGTGATTGCGGCATGACCAGATTGCCTCGCGATCTTTCGGGGCGAGAGCTGGCGAAATTGCTTCGTGCGTTTGGTTATGAAGTCACCAGGCAAACGGGTGGGCATATGCGGTTAACAACCGAGGTCAGGGGTGAACACCACATCACCATTCCCGACCATGGTTGTCTGCGGGTGGGTACATTGGCGTTGATTCTGGCAGAAGTGGCCGACCATTTGGACATCGATCGCGAGATTCTGCGGCGAAAACTGTTCGGGTGAAGCCAGGTAGAGTCGGCTATTGCGGACCGGATGTGAATTGATTTCAAACAGGAGCCCGGCGGGTGGACGCTCGCCGGGCTCCTTTATGTGGGCTGCGCTGTGGGCGTGCATCCACGTAGGGAACTCCAGCGACCAGCCGGGTCACCGCGACTTGATCCACTTCGCGATGTCATCGATCACCTGCTTGTGGACGTGACCTGCCACCCTATACTCCAGCGGCGACGGTGGTCCATCGCCGAGCACGAAGAGGTGGTTGAGCTGGCCGTAGAGACTCAGGGTTACATTGCTGCGGGCACCAAGGCGCTTACGCCAGGTTTTGTAATCTGCCATGGTCACCTGGTAATCACGCTTGCCGTGAATCACCATGATCGGGATTTTCAGTTTTGAAGCCGCCTCCACCGGGTCAAGCTTGTTCAGCCGATACCAATAGGCGTTAGGCACGCCCAGAAGCTTCTTCTTCAATACTTCCGGTGAGCCCGCGCGAATCCCGGCCAACGCGGTATGCGTTTCGTCAAGACGCTTTCGCTCCTCCTCGGAGATCTCACCATCCAACCGGGTGAGATACTCGATCTGGTCGGCAATCGAATCAAGAATAGACCGGGCGCCGCCGGCCATTATGATGATGCCGCCAAGCTCGCCGTCGCGTTGGGCGATATACGGCGCCGCCATTCCCCCCAGGCTGTGCCCGGCTATATACACACGCTTGCCGTCGATCTTTGGTAGCTGTCGCGCCAGTTTCACTGCGGCCAGTGCATCCGCGATCGTCTCCATTTCCAGCGTACAATCCTCCGGCTTCACCGCGGTGGGGTACTTTTTGGTGCGTTTTTCATAACGCAGCACGGCCACGCCTTTGGACGCCAACCCCCAGGCCAGATCGCGAAACGGCTTGGTGCCGAAGACCGTTTCATCCTGATCGTGAGGCCCCGAGCCGTGCACCAGCACCACGACCGGGTGAGGCCCGTCTGACGTCGGGATGCTCAGCGTTCCGGGCAAGGGGAACAGCCCCGCTGACACCGTGACGCTCTGCTCCCGAAAGGCGTTCTTGTCAACGTAATCCGGCGCCCCGTATCGATCGATCGGCTCGACAGCATCGAGCCAAAACCCCGACAACCTGCCCTGCGCGTCGAGGACAATCCTCAACGTCAACGTGCCGTCCGAGAATCGGCAAATGAAACGGACGGTGTCGTAGTCGCCTGTCTTGATGTGTTCGGCCGATTGTTCGCCTTCGTAGTCGCCAAGTTGAAGCGTTCCCCAGCGCCAGTTCCGTGCAGCCACATCCACGGTGAATGACGCCTTCATCGTCTCGTCGCCGGCGGCGGTAAAGGCTTCGTATTCTTCGGCCACAAGCAACTTGAGAAGCTCGCGTGCCCGGGCAATTTCCTTCGCGCCCTTCTCGTCCTCTGCCGAGCAAAAGGCCGCCGGAATTAACAGGAGCAAGGCGCTCCAGGCACCTCGCAAAGCTGCGTTTGACATTTCTTGGGCTCCTCTGAAAGCAGGATTCCATCGTCGGTCCGCCAACGGTCGCGATTCACCGGCCAAGAGCCTATCCCAAGACCCTTATGGGGCCGGCTTTCCAGCCGGTCAAGACAAGTTAGAAGACCTGTCCCACTGCTTTGGAATAGGCACTAACCCCAGAACAAGCTGGGGGTGTTGGCCTTTGCCACGTGGAAAGGCCTGCGTACCGCGATATGGCGTGATTATAGAAACACAGTGGTCGCACGGCAAGGAGGTCTTTCAGGTCATAGAAACAACGGTAACCGTGTGGCAGGAAGACCTTTCATTTCAGGCAACCCAGTTCACCCCATCTCGACATGTTCGTCAGCGATCTTGGGCCAAGAGAACTCGACGACATCAGGACCGGCTGCTGGAGTGGCCGGAGGACGTACGCCCCATCCTCTCCAACCGGCGGCTTCGTATGAACGTCGAGTAGCGGGGCAAGATCACGCACTACGAGAACCGTCGCCCGCCCACGATCCGGCAGTGCATTCGCAGCTTGACCGCGACATCAACCGCCCCATCCCTCTGATCACACTTGACGTTCCATACTTCAAGTCGGATCACATTCTCATCCACATCTGCAACCAGTATATCAGTGACCGTCGACACGGACCCCACAGTCAAAGTAGTCTACTTTGCACGTTCCGGAACAATGTGGCTGTATTTTCCGGAACGCGCACACGTGAATTAGCGGCCCGGTATAGCTGTCCGGTCGCATCGCTATAATGTTCGCCATGTAATCGAGAACTGTGCGCCTCATGGCCAAGAAGCGAATAACCCGCGCGGTTGCCGGATTCGGATGCACGTCGCGGTGGAACTTCTGCCTGCGCGGATACACGTCCTGCCTTGTCGGGAAGAGGCGTGCCCACCGCCTACCGCCGGGCAGGCGATACTCGACCATGTACGAAGCCATTTTTTTGACGCGGCGCTCGGTCGGCTTGCGGTTGTTAACTTCTGTTACGGTGTGTGATAGACTACCGCAGGATGCGATGGGAATCGACGACGAAATGTCGACAATTCGGATTTCGCGAAGCTGTTATCTGATTTAAGTCGTTGGCAGTAAACGACTTGGGCGAGTGGCGGAACGGCAGACGCTGGGGACTTAAAATCCTCTGTCCCGAAAAGGACGTGCGGGTTCGACTCCCGCCTCGCCCATTCGTTTGATCGAAGACGCTTGGTGTTAGAAACCCCTATTTTTGTAGGGGTTTTTTGATTTCGTATTTTCTCGGCGGCGCTGTCGCTACTCATAGTATCCGGCCATGTTTCCCCCCTTCCGGCCACCCCTTTCCGTATGTCAGACCGTATGTTTTTTTCGGGGGTCTTGCTCGCCACATCGCAAGTTCCTGTCGCCCGCAACCGTTGTTTGTCTCTGTCGGTTCGGATGCGTGGAAGTCGATCCACGGCCCCGTGTGTGTCAAGCAGGCGCGGGTCGGTGTACACCCTCGTGGTCAGTCGGATGTCGGTGTGGCGCATCAGTTCCATCGCGGTGCGGATGCTGGCGCCGGACGTGGCCAGCATCGTCCCGAAGGTGGTTCGCAAGGCGTGTAGGTCCAGCTTCCGGCCGTCGACCACGAGTTCAATTCCGGCGCGGCGTAGGTCAGCCTGCACCGTCGATGATTTCGGGACCGACTTGAATGCGCGATCGGTTGGTTTCGAGTTATCGGGGCGTATGGCGCGAAGTTCATCCACTAGTTCGGGGGGGATTGGCAGAACATCGGCCCGGCGTGATTTTGTGGTCCCGGCCCGCAGGGAGATATGGGGTGCATCGCCGAATCGCACGTCACCCCACTGAAGCAACTTCAATTCCTTGCGGCGCAGACCTGTCAACACAGCCGTCAGATAGACCAGCGCCCGCTTAGCCGGCACGGCAAGGAAACGCTGCAATTCCTCCAGGGTCGCGGCGCGCCTCACAAACGTCGGCTCGACTGACGTGGCCTTGCCGAACCCGTCGAGGGGGTTTGTTTCAAGGCGACGCTGAATCACGCACCAGTTGCAGAACGCCATCGCCGCCTCGATGTAGTGGTTGATCGTGCGCCCGGAAAGCCCGCCGCGCTGTTGCAACGATAGCCACCTGGACAACGTGTCCGACCGGATCGACGACAGCTTCGTCCAGCCAAGATCGGCCCGCAGTCGCCCGACCCGACTTTTGATATTCCGGGTGTAGGCGCGGGATCGCCCCGCCCGCGTCAGATCGGCGATCCAATCGGCAACGTGGTTGGCCACGGGTTTCTCGCCGTGCTCGTAGGCGACGCTGACAATGCCGGCGCGCTGTTGCTCGACGGCCCGGACAATCTCAGCCATCTTGAGCTGCGCCGCCGACTTGTCCCGGAATCCGCCAGCCGTGCGTATTCGTCCCTCGGCGTCGCTGTACTCGATCGCCCACTTGGCCGATTCGACGTAGACGGTCTTGCCTTGGCGATCCTTCACCGGTTTGCGGAGCGGCACCTTGACCGTCTCACCTTTGTGCGGGCCACGGCTCGCGATCTTATTGACCGTGACGGGTTTGCCATCCGGCCCCTTGACGGCTCGCATCTTCGGATACTTCGGCCTGAAAATTCTCGCTATGATTCACTTGCCCTTCTGTTTGCCAACGGGGCGCAACTCCAACCCCAGCATCTTGGCCAACTTCGCCGCAGACTCCAGCTTGAGGTCGCTGTAGCCGCGTACAAAGCCGTGCACCGAACAGTACGCGAGGCCAGATCGGTCGCTTATCGCCTTGAGGCTCAGTCCGGTCTTTTTCATCGCGTCTCGTAGCTGTTGCTCAATATCTGTCGTCATCACGAACCCGCTTTATCTGACCCAAGATATCTTGTCAACCCCTTATCCGGATAATTTTTCCTGCACCCACGCCAGCACCGTGGACCGCCGCCACCGCAGGCTCGTGCCGATCCGTAGGTCTGGGGGCGGAAACCGGCCCGCGCTAAGCCACCTCCGGAACGTCCTGTCGGGCGCGTCCACATACTCCCGGACCGTCTTGGCAGACCACAGCGGGTCTTCGGTCGTCATCACCGGCGGGATGGGTTGGATCGCTGGGGTCATCGTCTCGTAACCGTTCACGTGGTACAATCGGCGATAACGTCCCAAGAACCGCGTTTTGCGGGGAGCGACACAGCGATATCTGAGGTTGTTTCACCTTGCCATCGAAGAAAACACTTGTTTTTCAGGGG
>Ga0114922_10006483_pt1 | contig 10740 bp, 8 predicted proteins | sample AartaG_FD_100975 | JGI IMG/M metagenome (GOLD analysis project Ga0114922, IMG submission 100975) | Deep subsurface microbial communities from Aarhus Bay to uncover new lineages of life (NeLLi) - Aarhus_00045 metaG | ecosystem: Environmental > Aquatic > Marine > Oceanic > Sediment | place: Aarhus...
AGGACCGCATCCTCAGCGACGCAAAGCGCAAGCGCTACTTTGTCTCCAAGAGCGAACAGCGTCGTGTCGCGCTGCGCAAGGCTAGGCGGCGCGAGCGCAAGCGGCTGTGGCGTGAGCAAAGCCGGCAGAGATAGGCCACCAGCTATACAGGGCACCCAGCCCCCGGATTCCTCAGTAGGGAAGGTGCCATGCCGAGTCAAACCAGCGAGGCAGCGGACGTGACGGCTACGGAACAAGAAGAGCAGCGGGACAGTATGGAGCAGCCCGATCAGTTGGCAGCGATGATCGAGGCTGACTATGATTACAAGCGCCTGGAGCGGAGGGAGATCCGGGAGGCGACGATCGTGCTAATCGAGGAGAATGAGATCATCGTCGATCTCGGCGTGAAACGGGATGGCATCATCCCACAGCGAGACCTGGAACGGCTAAGCGAGGAGGTGTTGGCGGACCTCCACGTTGGCGACACAGTCCCAGTGTCCGTCCTCGATACCTCAGATCGCCAGGATGGGATCCTGGTTTCGCTGCGACAAGGCCTGGCACAGCAGGATTGGCTGCGTGCCGAGCGAATGGTGGAGAGTGGTGAGATCTGCGAAGCCGAGGTGAACGAGACCAACCGCGGCGGTGTCGTGGTCCAGTACGGCGGTGTGCGCGGCTTTGTGCCCAACTCTCACCTCACCTCGGTGCGTCGCGGCCTGAGCCGGGACCGCCTGCACGAGGCCAAAGAGCAGCTGGTCGGCAAGGTACTCAAGCTCGCCGTGATCGAGGTCGATCGGCGCCGCCGACGCTTGGTACTATCCGAACGCGTGGCGACACAGCAGAGACGGGACCAGCTCTTGGAGGAGCTCACGGTCGGTGAGGTACGCACGGGTTCGGTATGCAACCTTGTCAGCTTTGGGGCCTTTGTCGATCTAGGGGGGATAGATGGCCTCGTGCACATTTCAGAACTAGACTGGCAGCACGTAGGACACCCGAGCGAGATCCTCAGCGTCGGAGATGAGATCGAGGTCTATGTACTGAACGTCGATCGCGAGCGCAACCGCATCGGCCTTAGCCGGAAACGCCTGCTGCCCGATCCGTGGCCCTTGGTCACAGAGAACTTGGATGAGGGAGATATCATCACTGGGACAGTGACCAACACGATCGATTCCGGGGCCTTCGTCGAGGTGGGCCAGGGCGTTGAGGGCCTAGTCCACATCTCACAGATCCCGGGCGGCGAGAGCGCACTTCGAGCCCTTAGGCGTGGCGAGAACGTACAGGTGCGTGTGCTGCGCATCGATCCCTGGAAGCGCCGCATCTCACTCAGCCTACACGAGACGCCAGGCCCACCGCACGATGAACAGGGAGTAGCCTAGTGGAAATGAGCGCGTTCAGAGTAGGCGACAAGATCATACACCCCAGCCACGGGGCCGGCGTAGTGACCGAAATCAAGGAGCTAGGCTTCTTTGGCAAGAAGAGCAAGCCGTATTACTGGATCGAGCTGTTGAGCGAACCTGGCACTGTGGTCATGGTGCCGGTCAAGGACGCGGTCAAGGTGGGGCTGCGCCATCCGATGTCACGCTCACAGCTTTCCAGGGTATGGCACCGGCTGCGCGCAGAGCCCAAAGTCCTGCCGTCGGATCACAAAGAGCGCTACAGTGTGGTACGCACGCGGATCGAGGATGGCGACGTTCTCGAGATCGCCGCGGTTCTGCGCGACCTGTGGTGGAAAGATTACAGCATCCGCAAGCTGACGACAGAGGGAAAGCGGCTATACGCGAAGGGAATGCGCCTCTTGGCGAGCGAGATCGCCGTTATCCAGGATAGCGAGCTGTCTGAGGCAGAGGCGCAGATCTCGGAGACACTAGACGAACAGGCCGAAGGTGAGTAGACGTTGCTGCAGAGCACTACTCGTCAAACAGATCTCGCAGCTCGCGTTCCCATAGCTCACTGAGCGGCTCGAAAGGCATCTCCTCAAAGTCTTCCGTGAGGCTGGCGATATACTCGCCAACCTTGAGCTCCGGAGAGTCTCGCTCTAGTTCCGCGATCCGGGAGTCTATCCACTTGACCAGCGCCTCGCTCTGGGCCTCCAGATCGTCGAGGTCGAGCTGCAGTCGGAACATGTGGTTCAGTCGCAGCAGTAGATCGTGCCATGCTTTCAGATCGCGCTCGATCTTGATCGCGGCAAAGTCATCCGAGAGCTCGGTCAGGTCGTAAAAGGGGACCAGGGCATAGAATGCAACGAATTCGATCCCTCGCTGCTCCGCCCGATCGGCAAGGAGTGTGCCAATGCTCGCTCCGCCTTCATAGTCAGAAAACCGCACTGCATAGCGCGCCAGGTCTTCCCTCATCGAAGGCAGGCTAAAGATGCACGACACCTGCCGGTCTCGGTCGTAAGGCACTGCCCCATAGACCCCTGCCAAGACGGCGACTCGCTTCACGCTTAGCTCTTCCGCGACGTCGAGCAGAGCATCAACGTAGCGCTCGACGTTGCGGTGTGGCTCTTCCCCTCGGAAGAGCAGCAGGCCCCTATCCTCATCACCGACATAATGGAACTCGTTCTTGCGTGAGCGAAGCCACTGGCGATGCCCGTCGTCGAGCTTGATCCGCGGCCGGAGCACGTCGTGCGTGCCAGGGATCTGAAAGACGTAGAACCCATCCGCTCGCAGCTCACCGATCTTGCGCGCGCCCGTCAGCTCGATCAGGTACTCGGGCAATGCGGATGAGATCTCGCCCGCATCCGCCCATTGGTGCCATCCAGCGACCATGTAGATCTCTTTGGCCACAGGCCGCTCCTGCAACTCGATCAACTCGTCCATGCCATCCACCCACAACAACCACACACTGTGTGCCACGCTGCCCTGGACGTTGGTGGGCCGTTAGCCAGCCCTCAGCACGCCACATAGGCTTGATCACGGCAATCCGTCGAGCATTATACTGTCGCCGTGGGGCGTTGTCAAGGGACCCATGAAGAGTTTACATAATACGGCTGGGCGTCCGGCCTGGCGTGGCCCGGCACTCCGGACTTGCGCGCCGATGATTTGAGTTCTCTCATAGTTGTGGTATAATGTCGCCCGTCCCGCATTCCGCTGGGTGGAGAAGGCGTTTCTCTTGCGCCCACCGCATCGGAGCCGAACCCTATGCGCGGTGGAGGATGCTAGGTGTTTAACCCCCTTAACTGGCTGCTCGCCCCTTTCTCTCTGGATATTGGCATCGACTTGGGGACGGCGAATACCCTGGTCTATATCCGCAATCGGGGCATCGTGATCAATGAGCCATCGTGGGTCGCGATAGAAACAAAATCCAAGAAAGTACTGGCAATCGGGGCCGAGGCCAAGGAGATGGCAGGACGAACCCCGGCCAACATCGTCGCTATCCGCCCTTTGCGCGATGGCGTGATCTCCGAGTTCGACGTGACCGAGGCGATGCTGCGCTACTTTATCCAGAAGGCACACAGCCACATGTTTCTGGCGGCGCCCCGCCCCCGCGTTGTCGTCGGTATCCCGAGCGGGGTGACCGAGGTGGAGAAGCGAGCGGTCTACCAGGCCACCATTTCTGCCGGGGCGCGTGAGGCCTTTCTGATCGAGGAGCCCATGGCCGCTGCAGTCGGGGCGGGACTCCCCGTCACAGAGGCAGTCGGCTCGATGGCTGTCGACGTTGGGGGTGGTACGACCGAGGTCGCCGTGTTCTCGCTAGGGGGAATCGTCGTCAGCCGCTCCCTACGGATTGCCGGTGACGAGATGGACGAGGACATCATCAACTATGCGCGGCAAAAGTACAACTTGCTGATCGGCCCGCGCATGGCCGAGCGGACCAAGATGACCATTGGTTCTGCGTATCCCTTGCTGGAGGAAAAGACCATGGCGCTGCGCGGGCGCAACCTGGTCACCGGATTGCCGGACTCGATAGAGGTGAGCAGCATCGAGATCCGCGAAGCGCTGTCCAGCTCGCTGTCGCTCATTGTAGAGGCGGTCCGCGATACGTTGGACGAGACTCCACCAGAGCTTGTATCGGACCTCATGGAGCAGGGGGTCTGCTTGGCTGGTGGTGGAGCGCAGCTGCAGGGCATTGCGGAGCGCCTGTCAGAAGAGACCAAGATGCACTGCTATGTCGCAGACGAGCCAATGACCTGCGTAGCCCGCGGTGCAGGACAGGTCTTGGAGGACCTTGACCGCCTCGAGATGGTGCTGGCGTCCCTGGATAGACGCTCCACTGCCCGCCCGCGTCGCCGATAGGCTCGGGGAGGCAAGCAGTGCAAGACTTGCGCTCCCGTGCCGTGGTGCTGGGCACGCTCGCCCTGATCGTCGTCTTTGGCTTGATCCTCGATGAACTTGGGGCGCTGGCTCCTTTCGAGGGCCTCTTCCTCCAGCTAACGACCCCCATCCAGCGACTCGTCGACAACACCACTGAGCGCATCATCGACGCAAGCGCGTCTCTGCGCGACTTGCGCGACCTCCGTGAGCGCAACCGGCAGTTGGAGACGCTGGTCGACCAGCTCATGATCGAGAACGTGCGCCTCAAAGAGGCAGAGGCCCAGAACGAAGACCTCCGCCTAAAGCTTGCTTTCGCCGAGGCGTATCCACAGTACGTGCTCAAGACCGCCGAGGTGCGTGGCCGCGTGATCGGCTACGAGCCCAACAACTTCATGTCCGTCCTGATCGTCGACATGGGCAGGCGAGATGGAGTGCAGAAGGGCATGCCGGTGGTGACCGAGCGGGGTCTCGTGGGCCATATCCACAAGGTGGGCGCCAATTGGGCAAAGGTGCTACTGATCATCGACCCTTCCAGCTCCGTCGCGGCCTTGGTTCAGTCCTCCCGAGCGCCTGGCCTGGTCTCAGGACGGCTAGGACAGGATCTGGTGATGGACTATATCCCGCAGGAGGAAACGGTCTCGGTGGGCGACGTGATCCTCACCTCTGGCATGAGCGGCAACTACCCCAAGTCGTTGCTGATCGGCCAGGTGCTGGAGGTGGAACAGCGGGACATCGACCCCTTTCAGCGCGCGATTGTCCGGCCTTCGGTCAACTTTGAGAAGCTGGAGACGGTGCTCGTGATCACGACCTTTGAGCCTCTGGATGTCGAAGGAGCGATCGGCGAGGAACTCCCTGGCGGTACTCCATCTCCTACGCCGACCGTGACACCTGCACCATGAACCCCTACCTCTACTTTAGCATCCTGTTTGGATTAGCACTGCTGCAAAGCACTGTGATGCCCAAGATCACTGTGCTGGGTGTACATCCAGACCTGGTGCTGATGGCTGTTACCTCATGGAGCCTGCTGCGGGGCGCGGAAGAGGGTATGCTGTGGGCGTTGATCAGCGGTGTGATCCTGGACCTTCTCTCGGGCGCGCCGTTTGGCGTCTATAGCCTGGCGCTGCTGACCGTCGGCTTCGCCGCAGGATTGGGACAGCGCAATATGCTCCGCGTTGACATCCTTGCCCCGATCGTCGCCATTCCACTCGCTACGCTTGCCTATCTGCTGATCACCATGGCGTTGCTCAGCGTCCTGGGATGGGACATGGAGTGGGGTGCCCGAGTTGGCGCCGTGGTCCTGCCGAGCATCTTGGTCAACTCGCTTGGCATGCCGTTCGTCTACCTGCCCGCACGCCTGCTCCACCGCCGCGTAGCAAGAGAGGAGATCAGCTGGTGAGCGATTCCGGTCCCGGTCGGCAACACAAGATGCTCTCCTCTCCCCCCAAGCCCCGCCCGGTACGGCCCCGGCTGGACGAAGTCTCGATCGCGTTCATCGCCCTGCTGATCATCGGCGTCATTGCGCTCGGACTTGCCATCTGGCTGGTGTTAGCGCTCCCACAGCAAGGTGCGAGGACAACGGGAAGGGACGGAGACGCGCTATGGCTCCGCGGGGTGCACACAGCCCAGACGCGTGACGCCCAGCAGGCAGAAATCGTGCGCCTGCAAGCTGAGCTTGATGAGACACGGCGGCAGCTGGCCACTGTCGTGGCCCTGCCCACGTCCACCCCAGCCCCCACGCCGACTTACCGGGATGCCTCCACCGCATGGAGCAAGCCACCCCTGGCGCTGATCCTCGACGCTCCCGTCTACCAGCAGGCGCACAGCTTGAGCTGCGAGTCCAGCGCCGCAGCGATGGCTGCGAACTCTTATGGGGTGGGCGTGAACGAAGAGACGATCATCGCAGCTTTGCCCAAGCACGACAACCCGCACCTTGGGTTCCGAGGCAACATCGACGGTCTGTACGGAGGGATCGAGGACTATGGCGTGTATGCCGAGCCGATTCGACAGATACTAGCACAGCTCGGGCTCGAGGTGGAGCACCTAGTGGGCGGGATCGAGGAGATCAAGGCCCACATCCAGCGTGGACGCGTAGTGATCGCCTGGGTCACTTACAACTTGCAGGTGGAGACGCCGCAGCAGGTCACCACCAGCGATGGGCAGATCGTCACTCTGGTTCCCTATCAGCATGCTGTACTGGTGACCGGATACAACCCCAACGGTCTGTGGGTTAACGATCCCTACTCTGGGACGCAGACCTTTGCTCCTGAGGCAGACTTTCGGCGTTCGTTCGCCTACCTGGGGAACATGGCCTTGGTCGTCGGCCCGTCAGAAGGCGGATAGGATCTCACGATGCAGGATTCGACCCCGGAGAGACGCTACTCGCCCTCCTTGCTGCGCATCACGCTGCTGCAGCTGGTTGTGCTTGCTGTCTTTGCGGCATTCAGCCTACGCCTCTGGCGGCTGTCGGTCGTCGCTGGCGAGGAATACAGCGAGGCCGCCAGGGAGAACCGCACTCGCCTGGTCAGGACCGATGCGGCGCGGGGGGTGATGTACGACCGCACGCACAAGCTACTGGTCCGCAACGTGCCCCGCTTCAACGCGCTCCTGATCCCGGCCTACTTGCCCGACGACGAGGCAGCCAAGGAGGCCGTGCTGCAGCGCCTGCACGAGCTGCTAGATCTGCCGCTGGTGAGCGACTATGCTCCGCCGCCCTATCCTCCGTACTGGGGCGCGGCAAAGCTCGGCTTGCGCGAGCAGGTACGCGAAGGCGAGCTCTATGCGCCCTACCGCCCCATCGTCCTGAGAACGGACTTGCCTCAGGAGACCGTGTTCGCGATGGAGGAGGAGCACCTCGACCTGCCCGGCGTATTGATCGAGCTGGATCCCTACCGGGAGTACCTAACTGGCCCACAGACAGCGCAGGTGCTGGGCTACATGGGCCCCATCCCGTCTTGGGCCACCGAGGAGCACGGTGAGGAGCAAGGCTACGATCCAGACGACATGATTGGCATCGCCGGCCTCGAGGCACACTATGAGGGTGTGCTGCGCGGAAGGAAGGGCACGCGCACTGTCGAGGTCGACGTAGCGGGACGGGAGGTCCGCACGATCGGGAGCCAAATCCCCCCACAGGCCGGCGACAGCCTGGTATTGACGATCGACTTTGACCTGCAGCGCTACGTAGAGAAGGTGCTGCGCGCAGGCATGGCCCGGGTCGAGTCTGGGTCGGGCGCTGCCATCGTGAGCAAGGTCGACACGGGCGAGGTCCTGGCGCTAGTGAGTATCCCCACTTTTGACAACAATCTGTTCGCACAGGGCATCTCGAGCCGAGACTTTGCGCGGTTGAACACCGATCCCTGGCATCCCCTGGTGGACAAGGCGATCGCTGGTCAGTACCCGCCCGGGTCAACGTTCAAGCTGGTCGCTGCCTCGGCAGCTTTGGAGGAAGAGGTCGTTGGTCGATGGACCCAGATCACGTGCCCACCCGAATCGGGTACGCTCTGGCTCCCCAACCGGTACTATCCCGATGATCCCAAACTGGCGCAGCCCTTTTACTGCTGGACGCACGAGTATGACTATGGACACGGGCGCCTCACCTTCATTCCAGGCATCGCCGTCTCGTGCGACATCTATTTCTATATGATCGGTGGCGGCTTTCTCGACCGGTTCGAGGGACTGGGGCTCGAGCGGCTGGTCAGCTACTCTGAGGCCTTTGGCTACGGCAACCCAACCGGCATCGATCTGCCTGCCGAGGCATCTGGCCTGATCCCGACAGAGAAGTGGAAGCGAGTCAACTATAGCGAGCGATGGACGACAGGCGATACATACAACATGACGATTGGTCAGGGCTATGTCTTGGTCACCCCGCTGCAGATCGTGAACGCGACCGCGGTGGTCGCGAACGGGGGCACTGTGTACCAGCCTCAGCTGGTGTACCAGGTCCGTGATGCCGAAGGACATACGGTGCGCGACTTTGAGCCAAAGGTCGCACGGCAGCTGCCCGTCTCCGAGGAGAACCTTGCCTTGGTGCGTCGCGGTATGCGCGCCGCTGTTGAGTATGGTACAGCGGAATGGCTCCAGGTGTACGGCGGCCTCGAGGTCGCCGCCAAGACGGGTACAGCCGAGTTCTTTGATCCCCGCTTTCCAGCGGATGAGGATGGGAGGCTGCCCACACACGGCTGGTTCACAGCCTTTGCGCCCTACGAGGACCCAGAGATCGCGGTCGTGGCCTTTGTCTATAACGGTGGCGAGGGCGCGCAGTCGGCGATGCCCATCGTAGCCGAGATCCTGAACTACTACTTCCAGCTATACTGACGTCGCAGCGATGGAGCGAGGGTCGAGCCACAGGACTCGGTGTGCCTCGCCCTTCTTGCGTCGGGAAAGGACGACCGCCGCTTGCTCGAGCGCCCAACAGCCCTAGAGACGCGCCAGGGGATGCCGTTCCCACGCTGGCTGAGCGCTGGCCTGGTTGTCGGCGCTGGGCTCGTGCTGGGCGCTTTCCTCAGTCGCGTGCTGGCCGAGCTACCTTGGGTGAGGTGGCATTCTTGGGAGATAGGGGCAACGGCGGCCTTGACTACAGCCTGTGGCGCGGTTGCGTTCGCGCTCTGGTGGTGGCGCGGGCGCGGCAGCAGTGCGCCCGCGCTGCCATTCTATGGCCTGACACTCTACCTGCTCCAGCCCGGGATCGACCTGCTACAGGCTGGGGTCCTGTTGGCGGCAACGGCATCGCTTGGCACGCTGCTGGGGTCAAAACAGCTCCGTCCTCGCGATGATCGTCTGATCGGTGCGCTGCTGTTTGCCGTCGCGCTGGGGGCCTATCTCAGTACGCTCACGCCCGGCGTGGGCACGCGCGATGGCTACGAGCTGCAGGCAATCTCGGCAACGCTTGGCTTTGCACATCCTACCGGGTACCCTCTGTTCCCCATCCTGGGACGGATCTGGCTGCTGATCTTCCCCTTTGGGCAGGTTGCCTGGCGGATCAACGTCCTCTGTGCACTCTATGCGGCGGCGAGCGTCCCGCTCCTCTACGGCACGGCGCGGCAGGTGCTAGGTCATCGTTCGATCGCCGCGTTTGGCGCCTTGCTGTTTGCCTTCTCCAATACGCTGTGGCAGCAGGCCGCCCGACCGGAAAAGTACACCCTCAACGCGCTCCTTGTGTCCCTTGTGCTGTACATTGCTCTTGGCACAACCGATCCCGAGCGCCGCGACCCACACCCACATCTGCGCTGGCTGGCCTTCGTCTATGGCCTTAGCCTGGGCCACCACCGGACGATGCTGATGCTGGCCCCGGCGCTGGCGCTCTATCTGCTATGGCGCGACCCCGGGCTGCCCAGGCGTCCACGAGACTGGCTGCCAGCGCTGGGCTTGGCTCTGGCACCGCTCTTGATCTACTTGTACATCCCATGGCGTGCCGCCGTGCAGGGCTGGACGATGTCTGCCTCAGAGTTTCTGCAGTACATCTCTGGAACGGCATATAGTCCCGCCGTGCGGCTCACGGACTGGGCTAACCCAGAACGGGCGGGAATGTTCTGGCGCTTTCTACTACAGCAGTACCGGGTCGTTGGCATCGCCTTGGGCATGCTTGGGATCATCGGCTTTGGCCTGCGCAGGCAGTGGCGCACCCTGGCGTGCACTGCCCTTGCGTACGCCACGTACTATGTGTGGGGCACGGTGTGGTATGCGTACTACAATGACGTGAACTCGTTCATCCCGAACCACATGATCTTTGCCCTGTGGATCGGAAGCGGCACCCTCGCCATCTGGCGCCTTCTGCGGCAGCTCCTGATGTCAGGACTCCCCCGTCCGGCCAGGAGTCACATGGCAGGCGCAGCATTCTGGTCAGTGCTGATCCTGCTGCCAGCCTCCCTGGCATGGACCAATGGGCCGCAAGTCGACGCCAGTAACGAGCGGAACCTTGCGCCCTGGGGCGCGGTTGCGATCGCCCAGGAGCTTGCCCCTGGAGCCATACTGCTCGCCGACCGCGAGAAATACCCAGCACTTGACTATATCGCACGGGTCGAGCGGAAGCGCCCAGACCTGGACGTGGTCCTGCTCGGTGATGAGCAGGCCTACCTCGATCGCTTGCGGCAGGATCTGGCGCAGGGCAGGACGGTCTATCTAGCACGCTTTCTGCCAGGATTGGAGGGCCCCTATCACCTCCGCTCAGTGGGCCCCCTGATCGAAGTGTCCACCACTCCCCTCCTGCCTGAGGACACCGCTGGCGAGACAGCCGCCGCCTTTGGCGAGTCGATCCGGCTGCTGCAGCACGACATAGAGACAGGCCATCCACTGCGCGCTGGTGATGCCCTCTATCTGACCCTGCATTGGCAGGCTGTCAATCCCGTACCTGGCAACTACCAGGTCCACCTGCGTTTGCTCAGCGAGCGCGGGCAAGTCTGGTGGTCGGCGGTGGGCCACCCGGTGAGCGGCATGTACCCGACTGCAGCCTGGAAACCGGGCGAGGTCATCTCTGACTGGCACGAGATCCCGATCCAGGCAGCGATCCCACCGGGGA
>Ga0114922_10006484_pt1 | contig 10740 bp, 8 predicted proteins | sample AartaG_FD_100975 | JGI IMG/M metagenome (GOLD analysis project Ga0114922, IMG submission 100975) | Deep subsurface microbial communities from Aarhus Bay to uncover new lineages of life (NeLLi) - Aarhus_00045 metaG | ecosystem: Environmental > Aquatic > Marine > Oceanic > Sediment | place: Aarhus...
AGCAGCCGTGAGGAGCCGGATGAGGGAAAACTTCAAGTCCGGTTCTGGGAGGGACTGAGAGACCAGAAACGTATGGTGAACCTAAACGGGCACGAAGGCGAAAGCCGGATACAGCCAAGGGGAACCTGAAGCCGCCTGTTCTCTCCAGTCTACTCGACAATCTGAACTATTCATAAATAATGCCGCTGATTTTTTTATTTCAGCAATATCAGGAAGTTATCCTGACATTGCTAAAATAAACTTCTCAAGAAGAATCTTTTTATATTCCTCGGCATTTTTTACCCTTTGGGCAAGCCGATCTCACTGCATCTGCTTTGTTGCGTATCCATTTGCAGTACACTTGTACGGCAGCATGGACCGACTCCTCGTATCTGCAGCAAGCTAGGCTCGTGAATAATCCAGGTTAATTGCTCAATAGAGCACTTTGAGGGAAGCCGTCGGCTTGTTGACAGGGGAATGATGTGTTATAATCGGCATCGCTTTCCAGCCTGCCGGAGTGGCGAAATTGGCAGACGCGCTGGACTCAAAATCCAGTTCACTTCACCGTGAGTGTGGGTTCGACTCCCTCCTCCGGCACCAGTTTTTCCCTGGAAGTTTCTGGTTTTACACAGGTTCGCGATTTCACTCCTGATACCGTTTAACCAAGGCTTTTAACAATTTTTGGCACGGATTTGGCACGAGGGGAGAGCATTTCTGTAGGCTTTCTTGGCTTCTTTATGTGGCTCTGGAAAAATCCAACCAAACTCCCGCTGTCGTTTGTCATTCATAGCGGAGGGAATCCGCCGGATTGACCGTTGCAGCTTTGATGGATTGATAGCTGACAGTCAGTAGGGCAATAATGAGCGCCAGTGCGCCTGATAACAAAAATGACCCTATCTGGATATTCGTGCGGTAAGCAAAGTTTTGAAGCCATCTGTCCATAAAATAATAAGCCACGGGCCAAGCGATGATATTGGCGATGACCACCCATTTCAAGAATTCTTTCGACAGCATCAGCACGATTCCTGGGACCGAGGCGCCAAGAACTTTACGTATGCCGATTTCCTTGGTCCGCTGTTCTGTCATGTAAAATGCCAGTCCGAAAAGGCCCAGACAGGAAATGAATATCGCCAAAAATGTGAAGTAATTGAAAAGCGTCTTCACCTTTTCTTCGTTCTTGTATATATTGCCGAGAAGCGTATCGACAAAGCCGTATTCAAAAGGATGGCGAGGATTATAGTGCTCCCATTGGGTCTTTAAGAATTTGATGGTAGCGGACATATCCTGGCCTTTGATTCTAAGGAACATGTAATTCAGTTGTCGGTTTACCATAACAAGGATCAGGGGTTCTATTTTGTTATGTAGGGACTTGAAGTTATAGTCCTGGACAACGCCGATAATGTTTCCTTCCCAATCGCCGATCGAAAAACGCTTTCCGACCGGCGATCGAAGCCCTGTGGTATTAATGGCGGTCTCGTTCAGGATGACTCCGGTATTCTCGTCTGTTGTGAACTCCCTGGAAAAGCGCCTTCCTTCTTTTATCTGCATTCCGAATGTTTCGAAGAAATCATAGTCAACATCCACCCCCTGCATCAGAATCGTTTCCTCCGGATTTCTTCCTTCCCAGTCCAGATTGGCTGTCGACCAGTTTCTTCCGAAGGTTGGAAGGTTAGAGGATGCCGTAACATTCACGATATTGGCATTTTTCAGCCATTCGTTTTTCACGGTTTCGTATTGTGTGCGTATCGTTCCGACAAGTGGCATGAAAATCAAGTTTTCTTTGTCGAAGCCCAACTTCTTGTTTCTGATGTAGTCATTCTGCCTTTGAATGATAGTTGTCCCTATAATCAGAATGATCGAAAGGGAGAATTGGACCACCACCAAAATCTTCCGGAAAACCGATCCTTTGGGATTGGCTGCGAGGCTCCGTTTCAAGACTTTTCCGGGCTGAAATGATGAAAGGAAAAGCGACGGATAGCATCCGGATAAAAGCCCGGTAAAAATAGTGATTCCTATCAGTCCGACGGGGATCACAATATTTCCGGTAAAATCTATGGCCAGCCGCTTATTGGAAATGTCGTTGAAAACCGGAAGAAAAAGAAAAACAAGGCCAAGCGCAAGGCCGAAAGCGACAAGGGAGAAAAATAGAGATTCCCCGAAAAATTGTCTGACAATGTCATTCCTTTTGGCGCCGACTACTTTTCTCAATGCAACCTCTTTGGCTCTGTTGCTCGATCGCGCGGTTGTCAGGTTCATGAAATTTATGCAGGCAATAAACAGGACAAAAAGAGCGATCGATGCAAAAATGGATATGTATTTGTGGTCGCTATTATTGATAGCCAGAACATCGTACTCAAAATTTGAGTAAAGGTGGATCCTTTTTATTGGCTGGATAGACAATCTCGTCCCGTTTTGAGGATCGATCGTTCCCAAATAGCCGGACATCTTTTGACTGACTTCGTCAAGCGATGTATTTTTATGCAGCAACACATATGTGAAAAAATTGAAATTTCCCCAGTTGTTGATATCCTGGCCGAGGTCTTCTAGCCACTTGAACGGGAGGATAAAATCGAATTGAAGATGCGAATTTTTCGGGATATTTTGTATAACGCCCGTTATCTCAAAGTCGATCCTGTCATTGAAATTCAAGGTTTTTCCTAGGGGATTTTCCGCACCAAAATATTTTTGCGCCATTTTTTCCGTAATGACTATCGACCGTTTCGCTTCCAGGGCGGTCGCTGGATTCCCTTTGAGAAACGGATAGGTGAACATTCCGAAAAAGGCCGGTTCGGCAAAAATGCTGTGTATCTCTTTGAATTGCTTGTCCTCGTATCTCACGCGAAACTGTTGCCCTAGCTGAATCCTCGTGGTTTGGACGATTTCCGGGTATTCCTCCTTCAGCGCTTGGGCGAGCGGTGCTTCTGTTACGGCCCATGGCCTCTGTTTGGAATATTCGACTTCAGCAAGAACCCTCCCCAACCTGTCGGCATGGTTATGAAATCGATCGAAACTCAGTTCGTCCTGAATCCAGAGTAATATCAGGATGCAGCAGGCCATGCCGATGGCCAATCCGGAAATGTTGATAAAAGAAAAGGTCTTGTTTCTTCCGACATTCCTCAAAGCGATTTTCAGATGATTCTTGAGCATTCCTGTCCTCCAGTAGATAAAATGAGAAATCGTAGAAGGCTGCGATTTCAGGACCTGCCATCTATACCAGCGGCGGGCGCTTTTCAATCCTCTTTCGCTGCAGATGGCATAAAACTCCTCCTCCAGGTCACCGAGAAGAGGGATTTTGCTGTAGGGTGACAAAAATCTCTTCATGATCCACCTAAAGATCATCGGCGGAGTTTTTTTGCTCTTGATCTTGATCAGCATCTTCTCATATTTCTCATTGAGCCAAAGAATCAAGGGCCGCTTTCACTCCCTGCCACAATTTATCCTGCGTTTTCCTGTGTTCAAGGAGGGCCTCGATTCCTTTATTTTTGACCCTGAATATCCGTTTGCTTCGGCCTCCCCTCTCCTTGGTTGGTTTAGATAGAAAGGATTCCAGCAATCCTTTTTTTTCCATGCGGTACAGGGGATCATAAATGGCCCCGATCGACCAGTTTTTGCCCGTTGCTTTCGAGAGCTCTCTTCGGATATTCATGCCGTAAGCGTTTTCCTTGAGTTTCAATATGGCCAGTAAAAAAATTTCATCATGGCTTGAAAGAAGTTTCATGGGTTCTCCCTTCGGCTTTTACATAATATTCTTGCAGATTGCCGATTAGTCTTGAAATCCAGAACATATATATATAACGTACCAACGAATAAAAAGGTTGCCTTTTTGGGAAAAGGAGGAAAATACCGTAACTCAGAGGTATACTCATTCTAATGTGGAAATGAAGAGAAGAGCAGTTGAAAATTTGGCATGGATTTGTCACTTAAATGATGCGAGATTCGTGGAACCTCAAGTAGAATCAATAAGTCAGAGGAGGTCGGCATTTTTGATGGCAAATAAAGTATCGATGAATGAAATAAAGAATGTTATAATGCAGCATTAAATTAATTTTTTATAGATGCTAAAAACGAAAATTCTTTTTCGAGGTTTGTCATGAGTTTGGTCAATGCAAAAAATTTAACAAAAATCTACAGAATGGGAGAAATCGAGGTAGAAGCCTTAAAATCAGTGAGCTTCGGAATAGAGGCTGCTTCCTTCATTTCTTTTATTGGCCCGTCCGGCAGCGGAAAAACGACTTTACTAAATCTTATCGGTTGTCTGGACAAACCCACGTCGGGGACATTGAAGGTAGCTGACATTAGTACATCCGATTTGACCCGAAAAGAGGCTGCTGTGTTTAGGGGCAAAAATCTTGGATTCATCTTTCAGGATTTTAACCTCATTCCCGTTTTAACGGTTTATGAAAATGTCGAATACCCACTTCTAATGGTGCAGAATGTGCCTGCAGAGGAAAGAAAAAGCCGGGTTATTTCGCTCTTGAAAACTGTAGGAATGATAGACCAAAAGAATAAATTTCCTGACCAGATTTCTGGAGGACAGAAACAGAGAGTGGCTGTGGCCAGAGCGCTGGTGACAAACCCAAGACTTGTGCTGGCTGATGAGCCGACGGCTAATTTAGACAGCAAAACCGCTTTTATGGTTATTGATATTATGCGGCAGATGAAGGAGGAGTTTGGGGTGACCTTTATCTTTTCCACCCATGACCCAAAGATTGTCAGCGAAGTGGAAGCGGTTTATACACTCCAGGATGGGATGCTTATCGGCCGGTCCCCGGAAGAAGGAGGCCGGCATGTTTAAGCTTTTTAAAATCGCTTTAAGGAATTTGTCGAGATACAAAAGAAGAACTTTCCTGACATCCTCTCTTATTGCGATTGGTGTCATGTTTGTGCTGGTGTTTATTGCTGCCTCCGGATCGTTTAAATATATTATGATCGGCCAGATCACAGATTCCATGCTCGGCCATCTCCAAGTCCATAAAAGAGGCTACGTTGCCTCCATAGATAGTCTGCCTCTTACATTGAACCTCAGTGCGAAAGCGGAAGGAAAACTTGAAAAAGCTATGAAAACCATTCCTGAGATCGAAGCGTTTTCCCCCAGAGTAAAATTCGGAGGAATGTTCAGTAATTTTGTCGAGACAACCAATATCAGGGTAAATGGTGTCTATCCCGAAAAGGAAATTGCTACAGTCCCACTTTTTCTATCCAGGATAAAACAGGGCGAAAAAACTATAAAAAAAGGAGAGATCCTGATTCCTGAATTGTTGGCAAACGGCCTAAAAGTCAAGGCTGGAGACACCGTGGTTGTGATTGCGACAAACCGGGATGGTTCGGTCAACGGCAAACAGTTTGTGGTTGGAGGCATAATCGAGAGTGTGACGGGGCCTGGAGGCCGCGATGGTTATATGCATATCGAAGATGCCATGGAAGTTTTGCGTCTTGAAGAAATGGAAATCAGCGAAGTGGCTGTTAGGCTTAAAGATTTCAGCAAGCTGAATGCTGTGAGCAACAGACTGGATGAGATGATGTCGAAAGAACTCAACAAAAAGGGGCAGCCTGTTTTTGATGTTCGCACATGGGAGAAACTTTCTCCTTTCTATAATGTTGCCCGCATGATAGATGTCATGACATTTTTCATTAAGCTCATGCTTATCGCCATAGTTCTGGTCAGCATCATGAATGTCATGATCATGGCCGTGTTTGAACGAATCAGGGAAATCGGAACAATTTCCGCCATCGGCACCAAGCCGAAAAAAATTCTCAGCCTGTTTTTGATCGAAGGATTTTCCTTGGGTGTTTTTGGCGCTGTTGTTGGAAATATCCTGGCCATTGTTATTGTATTTTTGATTAACCTTGTGAAAATCACTTTTAATTTCGGAAGACAGTCAGGCCTTGTACTCTCGCCCAGCTTGAATACGGGCGATATCCTCTTGATTTCAGCCATTGTGATCGTTGTCTCGGTAGTTGCAGCGCTTCAGCCGGCTTTCAAAGCGTCAAAAATGGAACCTGTTGAGGCACTAAGACATATATAAAAAAAATAGGAGAACAAGCATGCTTAAAATATGGATTGTTTTAATGACAGTCGTTCTGATGTTCCAACCTCATCTCATGGGAGAAGAAAAGGTTGTCATTGCCGTTGCTTCTGAAGGAGAAACTTTTGAAGCTGCTGTAAGTGATGTCGCTGGGCGGTGTCCTTACTTTCTTATTGTTGACAGCGGGGGAATACTGTTGGAGGTTGTAGAAAATCCCTACAAGGATAACAAAGGCAGTGCTGGAACATCGGCGGCAAATTTTCTGGCTGAGAAAAATGTGACCATAGTTATTGCTGGTAACTTCGGCAACAAAATGAAAGATGCGCTGGAAACGAACGAAATCGCGTATTTTGCGTTTGAAGGAATCGTCGAAGATGCAATTCAAAAGATTCTGGAGGAGAAAGACAGCACATGAAGAAAATCGCAGTTGTCTTTTTGATGTCATATTTTTTGTTACCTCTCTGTGCCGTTGATAACGCGCAACTCCTCAAGCAGGTAGATAGGAACCTTAATCCGGAGTCCTTCGAGTCTTACCGGAAGCTTATCAACATCGAGCCCAATGGGAGAGAAAAAGAGTTTGTGCTCTTCACAGTAAAAAAAGGAAAAGATAAAATCGCCGCACTTTTTATCTCACCAGCAAGTGAGAAGGGCAGAAGTACGCTGCGCCTGGATGAAAATATGTGGTTGTATATCCCTGGTGTTGGGAAGCCTATTCGAATAACCAGTCTTCAATCCGTTGTTGGAGGAGTGTTCAATAATTCGGATATTCTTCGGCTGGATTATGCAGAGGAATATAATGTTGTTGAGGTCGAAGATCTGGGAAACGAATATCTTTTGCACCTGAAAGCAAAAACAAATTCCGTTGCCTATGACCAGTTGAAGATGTGGGCAGATAAAAAACAAAAGCTGCCGAATAAGATAGAATGCCTCACAGAGGCTTCCATGCTGATCAAGACCATTTATTTCAAACAGACTAAGGACTTTGGAGGAGGTATTGTCAGGCCTTCTGTCATCGAAACCGACAGCCCTCTGCATCAAGGATACAAATCGGTTATGATCTTTGCCAACATAAAGGCACGGGAATTCAAGGACGAAGTCTTTACCCTGACCTTTATTCCTCAGCTCGACTCTTTGCGCAGGTAAATATCGGTAGGAAAAACCGATGGAGAAAAAGAAGTGCCGCAATGCGCGCCTTTTAGGATTTTGCCTTTTGAGTCTGTTTCTGGTCGGTGTCATGGCATCAGGCCAGGAGAAAGAATTTGAATTCGATGTTGACAAATTCACCCGCAAGGCCTTTTCCCTGAACGGGTATCTGGAATTCCGGCCGTCCCTCTCCTGGCTCCGTCAGACTTCTTCTTTTTACACACTGAGATACTACGACCGGGACAAACGAGAGATAAGGGGGGAGGGATACTTTGCACTGCTGGCGGACCTTGCTTATCGAAGGGGCATTTTCGAGGTTCTCCTGGAACCATATTTGGATTATATAGTTTCGCCCTTCGAATCCGAGGCAGGTGCCAGCCTTTTTCAGGGATACCTGTCGCTGAAACCGTCGCCTTCCTTAACAGTCTATGCGGGGAAGAGGACGCTGCGATGGGGGAAGGGATATGCCTGGAGCCCGACCGCTTTAGTCGAGCGCCCGAAAAATCCCAACGAGCCGGATCTGGCCCGCAAGGGGTACTGGATGATTGCGGCCGATTACACGAAAAGCTTCCAGGGGGCGCTCAAGACATTATCTTTCACACCCATAATCATCCCGGTTTCGCGATCGGTCAACAACACTTTCAGCAAGAAGGAAGGTTTGAATTTTGCCGGAAAAATCTACCTGTTGTTCCTGGATACCGACATTGATTTTGTGGTTTTGGCAGGGAAAAGCCAATCCACACGGTTTGGCCTGGATTTTTCCCGGAACCTTCGTTCTAACTGGGAAGTTCATGGTGAGATAGCTGTCCTCAGGGACCTGGAGCGAAGCAGTGTACAAAAAGATGGGCGGATCCAAAAGGAAATTTTTGACGCGACAAGATACCTTTTGGGAATGCGTTATCTTTCTGAGGCTGAAACGACTTACATCCTGGAGTACTATCACAACGGCGGCGGCTATGGCTCTCTAGAGATGGAAGATTTTTATTCCCTTGTGGATTGGAGCTATGAAAGATATCTTGTCCTAGAGGATGACATGCAAATAAGGGCGGCAGCCGCACTCGAATCCTATGGCGGATTTACTCCGATGAGGGACTACCTTTTTCTGAGGATCATGCAAAAGGATCCTTTCGGGATTCTCTATTGGAATCCGGCGGCTACGGCCATTGTCAATCTTGCGGACGGGAGTGCTTCCTGGGCCCCTGAATTGACATACAAGGGCTTCACTAATTTTGAATTGCGGCTTAAGGCCGTCATTTTGACAGGCAAAAGCAGGGAAGAGTTCGGCGAGAAGCCAAACCGGTTCCGGCTGGAGTTGCGGGCCAGGTATTTTTTTTAGGGATTAATGATCCTTCCTTAGATTCCATTGTTGAAATTGCCTGCTTTTTTTTCTAACATAAAAAAGAGGGAGCAACTATTTTGTTTGGTTTTTATGGGGAATAACAATGAGGAAAATTATTAGTTATCTTATAGTCCTTTTACTAACGGGCCTATTTTGTCAAGCGTGGCCTCAACTCACTCCGGAACAGGTGGCTGAAAGAGCCAAATGGGAGGAATTCCTCGAGACTGCTGAGATCGTCGGGTATGATCAGCCTTTAAATCCACGCGATGCAGTCACTGAACCCTGGAAATTGACTCTGAAGAAAGATGGAGTCACGATGTACGCCTGGTGGAAAAACGTTGAGGGGAGACCGAAGGGCTTTCCAGACAACTGGAAATGGGAAATTGCCGCCTATCGTCTGGATAAATATCTTGGACTGAATATGATTCCACCGATCGTGATGAAGCGCTTTCATGGAGATAGAGGTAGCTGTTCGTTGGATTATGGGAATACAATAACCTTAAGGCAAAAAAAGGCACAGGATCTTAAGCCATCCTCAGGTGCTCAAGTTGCATCCTTGAACAGAGTAACCTACCTGCAACGTGCCTTCGACAATTTAATTGCCAATTCCGATCGCAACGAGGGAGATGTTTTATATACAAAAGACTGGAGAATGATCCTGATCGATCATTCTCGGGCATTTTACACATCCAAAAAATACACAAAAAAACTTCTTTTTGATGACAATTCCAAACCCACCCCCAAGCTGATGAGAAGATTGCCTCGAGCTTTTGTCGAAAAGCTCAGGTCTATGAATTCTGCAACCATCAAGGAGGCTGTCGGAGAATACCTGACAGATAGGGAGATTGAGTGCGTCCTTATCCGGAGGGATCTGATCATCGAAAATCTCAACAAACGGATCGAAAAATTCGGCGAAGCTGCAGTCTTGTATTAGCTTTATCACTTGATGGGACGATTTCTCTGTTGTAATTATACAATACTCTAAATTGATTCAAGAGGAGGCAGAATTTGAAAAACAGATTTGTGCTTGTTATCATCAGTTCTATTGTCCTATCCGTTTCGTGTCAGAAAAAAGTCCCAGTTACTTCCTGGTTGGATTCATTGCATGAGAAGGGAAAGAGTATTTTTTATAAGACTATCATGGAAGAAATAAGTGCACACAAGCTGAAATCTCAACTTACAGACAATGAGCTAACGAAAATTTTAGAGGCGGAGACCAGATACGACAGGCTCTACGAACTTCTGATAAATATTTTCTATCAAAAGGATGAGCCTGCATTTTATAAGCTTATTGAAAAAAGCGACAAAGAATCAAAGTTTCGTTTCCAAGCGATGTATCAGGAACTTGCGCGATTTTCTGCCCATATGTTTGTGGAAAGTTTTTTCGCTACCGATCATTCAACACAGCTCATCCGTGATATGATTCCCGCATACAAAGAATTGGATGCTGTCGATCTTGTAATCAGATCTATCGGCTATCATGCTAAACTGGACACACCAGCGCAGCCTGCGGAGACAAAGCCTTTGAATCCCGAATTCGATAAACAAGGAGCCCTTGGTGCGGCTAAATTCCGGGGGGCTCATAAAATAACAAAAGGCAATGGAGCTAAAATTGCCCTACTGGACACAGGCATTGATGTGAGTCATCCGATATTCAACAATACAAATCAGGGCAATCATTTCAGCTTAATTGGGAGAACAGGTAAACCTTGGGCAACAGACGCATCTGTTATCGACTGGGGTTTTCATGGGACAGCCATCTCTTCGATCGCCGCTCGGTATGCGCCTGAGGCTCAGATAACAATGTACAAGTTTGGAGATGGAGAAACCCAGAATGACCCTCCCTATCAACTCCTGATGCAGTGCATCGTTGCTGCATCGATCTACAGAGCCGTTCATGATGGCAATGATATCATCAGCATCAGCGCGTCGGGATCATCTTTTGATATCGATTATCTCAGGGATGCATGCCAGTATGCGTATGATAACAACATAGCCGTTGTTTGTGGCAATCTTTATTCCCGTTGGTACAAAATGGGGAATGCCTTGAATTTTCCGAGCCAGTATGAAACAGTTGTTTCCGTGACGGCCGCGGAACCGCGGGATGACGGCACTTATGGTTACTGGGACATCTGTGCTCCTGATAAGACAACGTTTGTGGCGGCTCCCAATGATATTTTTGCAGCTTTCCCGACATACATGGATGGTGATGACTCTTACATCCCGAGCATTTCTGCAGCCATTCCTGTTGTG
>Ga0114922_10006485_pt1 | contig 10739 bp, 4 predicted proteins | sample AartaG_FD_100975 | JGI IMG/M metagenome (GOLD analysis project Ga0114922, IMG submission 100975) | Deep subsurface microbial communities from Aarhus Bay to uncover new lineages of life (NeLLi) - Aarhus_00045 metaG | ecosystem: Environmental > Aquatic > Marine > Oceanic > Sediment | place: Aarhus...
AGGACTTCGCCGACCGCTTCGTGCAGGGCCAGGCCGGCGCGGGCTACTGGGCAGAGGGACGCGGGCCCGTCGGCGGATACCAGAGCGTCTCCATGGCCGGCGTCGCGCGGTTCAACGCCCTGCGACCGAAGCCCGCCTACCGCGAGGCGCTGGCCAAGGCCATGACCTATCACGAGACGATCTCCTATCCCGACCACACGTTCGTGGGCGTGATCGACAAGCGGCAGCGCTACAACGGCTCGCCGAACATCCACGGCCTGTACGGCTTCACCTTCAGCCCCCGCGGGCGGGCGCTGGCCAAGGCGGTGACACTGGCGGCCCTGGCGAGGGGCGCCCACCACCACCCGAGCTTCTGGGCAAGGATGGTCGAGAACTACGTCCACTCAAGGCCCGGCCCGACGCCGCGATATACGCCCTGGCGCGGGCAGCGGACGCTCGAGGACCACACCTGCTTCGTCCGCGAGAAGGGCTGGCAGCACAACTTCTCGGTCAACCCGGTCGTGGTGGACCCGGCCAGCCCGTTCCGCCTGGACTACCAGTCCCTCTACAGCGTCTGGCACGAGTCGGTGGGGCTGATCGTCTCGGGCGCCCAGGACAAGAACCGCCCCCACCACAACACCTTCCACGCCAAGGGCGGCAAGGGCCTCGGCGTGCTGCACGGCGGGCGGATCGGCGACCGCCGCGAGCCGAAGTACCTCGAGGCCTTCTACTCCAGCGGCGTCACGGGCAGGATCGAGATGTCCCTCCGCCGCGCCGACACGCTGGAGCTGACCGCCAAAGCGCTGGGCCGGGCCAGGCGCGGGGGCGTCCTGTTCAACCTCCCGCTGCGCGTGGGGCCGGGCGCCACGGTGAAGGTCGGCCGGACGTCCCACAAGCTCACCCGCAAGCCGCTCGCACTGCCCGTCCGCGGCGGCGCGGAGGTCAGCCTCTTCGACGGCAGGGTCGGCATCACCTCCCAGGCCGGCGGGCGGCTGCACTTCCCCTGCATGCCGTTCAACCCGTACTCGAAGGGGAACAGGTCGCGGCTCGCCCAGGCCTTTCTCCGCTTCGAGGTGCCGGTTCCCACGGCCCAGGCGGCCGCGAAGGTCCGCATCAAGCTCCACCCGTAGCCGAGCTGATCGGCCGCGAACCGCCCCGGCCCGCAGGGCCGGCGGAGAGTGGCCGTGGGCGTGAGCCCACGGTCCTGGCCGCCGCAATCGGACAAGCCCCGACGGGGCGTCGGAGAGCGCACCCCAGCCCTTGCCGCCGGCCCCCGAGGGAGGCTAGAATCGCGTCCACGATAAGACGGGGCAGGGACATCATTTCCGGTCCCCGGCGGGCATCGCCATAGCCGCCACGCCCACACGATCCACCGAAGAGGACAAGACATGGAAGAACGCATGGTATCCGTAAATTCACCCCAGGTTTACCCAGACTTGCCGAAGGGATCTCCGTGAGACGTTCACTCGTTCCTCTGTGTACTGCGGCTGTCACGGGTATGGCCCTGTTGGCCGCGGCGGGGGGGTGCGCAGTCCCGACCAAGGGCGATTTGGGTAAACAGCGCGCCGCGGCGGCGACGCAACCGACAATCATGCCGGCGCTGATCCCCCCGGACGGTCTCAACGCGGATATGGCTCACCTGTTCGAGACCATTGAGCAGACCCACATCAACCCGTACGCCTTCACGAGCAAGGCCGACTTCGCCCGGCTCCGCAAAGCCGCGATGGCGCGGATCGGTCAACCCATGACCAGAGAGCAGTTGTATTGGGTCGCCGCGCCGCTGGTCGCCTCGCTCAAGAACGGGCACACCTTCGTCTACCCGCCGACTGAGCGGCTGAAGCGCCACCTGGCGAAAGGCGGGCGATACTGCCCGCTGGAGCTGGACTGCGATGGGCGCAAGGCCCTGCTGGCCGGATACCCGCACCTGGAGAAGCGCCTTGTCGGTGCGACCGTGCTGTCGATCAACGGGGCCGACGCGGGCAGGGCGCTCCGCCGCTACGCGCGGTGCTTCCCGGCCGAGGGGAAGGCCGCCAACTACCCCGTCCTGCGCCGACTGCTGCCTGCGATGCTCTGGCTCGACCGCGGCGCCGAGCCGGTGAAGCTGAGGGTCAAGACCGCAGACGGCAAGATCCGCGCGGTCACCCTCTCGCCCGTTACGAAAGAGCAGGCCGAGGCCGGGGCGACGGTGGCGGGCAGCCGCGCCAAGCGATACACGTTCCGCTATCTGGCCGACCGCGGCGTCGGATTGATCGAGTTCAACTCTTTCAGCGGCCGGAAGGCGTTCGGCAAGTTCCTCCAAGAGACCTTCACCACCCTCCGCGACAAGAAGGCGGCAGGCCTGGTCATCGACCTGCGGCGCAACCCCGGCGGCAATTCCGCCTTGGGCGACATGCTGCTGGGCTACCTGACGGACAAGCCCTTCGCGCAGTTTTCGCAGTTCCAGGTTAAGGTCTCAGCCCTGCTCCGCAAACAGCAGGCTCCGATGGTGAAGGTGGCCCGCCAGCTCAGTGAGGGCGCCGAGCCCAGGGACGGCCAGGTGTTCTCCCACCGCCTGCCGGAGAAGAAGCCCGCGGACAACCCCCTGCGGTTCGGCGGGAATGTCTGCGTGCTGATCAGCCGGGCGACATCGTCAGCGGCGGTGTCGTTGGCCTCGACGGTCAAGCACTACAAGTTGGCGACCGTGATAGGCCGGGAGACAGGAGACGCCACCAGCAGCTACGGGGACTCCCTCTCGTTCACGCTCCCCAACTCCAAGCTGCGGGTGGGGGTGGCGTGTAAGCACTTCGTGTGCGCCGGCAGCGCCGAAGACGGCCGGGGCGTCCTGCCGGACCACGAGGTCGCCCAATCGCCCGCCGACGCGGCCAAGGGCGTTGACACCGCCCTGCAATTCACCCTCGACCTGATCGCCAAGTCTTCAGGGGAGTGACAGCGTCCCGCCTGTCGCCCTGGCTGAAGCCAATCGACGAGAAGGACGCTAAAGCGCCCTGAAATGGGTTGGGGGGCGCCCTGTGCACCACGGCTGAAGCCGTGGCCTATGACCAACAGCTCCCCAGCCCTTTGGGCTCCCGCCGTGCCGCATCAACCCGCCCCGGGTGGCCGGCGGGCGTGGTGGCGTTGGTGTTGTCAGGCTCTTGACGGCTGGGCCTTGTGGTGCGGCGGGCGGACGAGGAATGTGGCCTCTGCCGCGGCAGGTGTCACTGTCTTCCCTCTATAAGCGCGTCCACGATGGTCGGGTCGGCGAGTGTGGACGTATCGCCCAGGGTGCTCTTGTCGGTGACGCCCTCGGCGATCTTGCGGAGGATTCGCCGCATGATCTTTCCGGAGCGGGTCTTCGGCAGCGCGGGGGCGAAGTGTAGCTTGTCCGGCGTGGCTATCGGGCCGATCTCCTTGCGGACGTGCAGCACCAGCTCCTTCTTCAGCTCCTCGCTCTCGGCGACGCCCTCGACGAGTGTGACAAAGGCATAGAGCCCCTGGCCCTTGATTTCGTGGGGCATGGGTGCCACGGCCGCCTCCGCGACCTTGTCGTGGCTGACCAGGGCGCTCTCAACCTCGGCGGTGCCGATGCGGTGGCCCGAGACGTTGACCACGTCGTCGATCCGCCCCATCAGCCAGTAGTCGCCGTCCGTGTCGATGCGGCAGCCGTCGCCGGTGAAGTACACGTCCTTGAACATGGTGAAGTAGGTGTCGATGAAGCGCTCGTGGTCGCCCCACATGGTGCGCATCATCCCCGGCCAGGGGTTCTTGATGCACAGCTTGCCGCCCTCGTTGACGTCGCACTCTGTGCCGTCGTCGCGGAGGACGACCGGCTCGACGCCGAAGAACGGCCGGTTGGCGCTGCCGGGCTTGAGCGTGTGGGCGCCGGGCAGCGGGGTGATGAGGATGCCGCCGGTCTCGGTCTGCCACCAGGTATCGACGATGGGGCAGCGACTCCGCCCGACCTGCTCGTAGTACCACATCCAGGCCTCGGGGTTGATCGGCTCGCCCACCGTCCCCAGGACGCGCAGCGAGTCGAGCTTGTACTTTGCGGGCCACTCGTCGCCCTGGCGGATCAGCGCCCGGATGGCGGTCGGGGCGGTGTAGAACTGGGTGATCTTGAACTTGTCGATCATGTGCCAGTAGCGCCCGGCGTCGGGGTACAGCGGGGTGCTCTCGAACATCGCGCTGGTGGCGCCGTTGGCCAGCGGGCCGTAGACGATGTAGCTGTGGCCTGTGACCCATCCGATGTCGGCGGCGCAGCAGTAGATGTCCTCGTCGTGTACGTCGAAGATGACCTTGTGCGTCAGGGCCGCGTGCAGCAGGTAGCCGGCGGTCGTGTGGACGACGCCCTTGGGCTTCCCGGTCGAGCCGGAGGTGTAGAGGATGTACAGCGGGTCCTCGGCGTTCATCTTCTCCGCCGGGCAGTCGGCGGAGGCCTCGGCCATGAGGTCGTCGTACCACAGGTCGCGCCCGGCGGTCATGGGGCACTGCTCGTCGGTCCGCTTGATGACGATGACCTTCTCGATGGTGGGCGTCTCGCCCAGCGCCTCGTCGGAGATCTTCTTGAGGGCGATGCTCTTGCCGGCCCGCCTGGAGACGTTGGCGGTGATGAGGATGCGGCAGTCGGAGTCGTTGATCCGGTCGCGCAGGGCGTCGGCGCTGAAGCCGCCGAAGACGATGGAGTGGATCGCCCCGATCCGCGCGCAGGCCATCATGACGACCGGCAGCTCGGGGATCATTCCCAGGTAGATGCACACCCGGTCGCCCTTGGCGATGCCCAGGCCCTTGAGGACGTTGGCGAACTTGCAGACCTTGGCGTGGAGCTGGGCGTAGGTGAACGACTTGTCCTCGTCGGGGTCGTCGCCCTGCCAGATAAGGGCGGCCTTGTTCTCGCGGGGCGTGCCCAGGTGCCTGTCAAGGCAGTTGTGGGAGACGTTCAACTGGCCGTCGGCGAACCAGGTGTGGGTGATCTTGCGGGCGGCGCTGTCCCAGACGAACTGGCGGGCCTTGGTGGGCTTCTTGAACCAGTCGAGCACCTCGGCCTGTTCCAGCCAGAAGCCGTCGGGGTCGTTGATCGAGCGGTCGTACATCTCCCGGTACTGCTCGAATGACTTGATGTGTGCCTTCGCGGCCAGGTCCTGCGGCGGCGGGAACTTGCGCCCCTCAGCCTGGAAGGACTCCATGGATTTCTGCTCTTCAGCCATCAGGACGTGTGCTCCTTTCTGTCTGGCACACTTCCGAGTTCTTACCGGAGACGTTGCTCTCGCCAACCGCAGCGTCCCGGCGTGCGGAAGCGAATCCCCTGGTTTCGCGCTCGACATGCCGTATGCAGCGACGTGGAATTCTGCTGACTGGCCCAGCCAAAGTCAAACCAAAATGATCAAACGATGCTGCCGGGCGCTATTATCGGCCGCTGGGCGTGCATTCCCGGCACAAAAAAAGCCCGATGAACCCTTGCAGAGCGCCGGACCAGCGGGGATGATCAGGAATTCCGGCGACCCAGACGGGGCCGAACTTGTCCCCGCAGTGTCTGGGTCGATTCTCGCCGTCAAATGACTCCGCGTGTTCCAACGCGCACCGCGCCCATTGTAGGCACGCCAGCCGCGAATTAAGGGAATAACATGACATCTTCAGCGCGAATCGACACACGAGGCATTCTGGTCCTGGCCGCCCTGCTTGGGGGGTGCCTGGCCTCCTGCGCCGGCCCCGAGCCGCTTGCCGAGGGGCAGGCCGTAACGATCTCGTCGGCAGGGACTGTGCCCGTCCCCATGGAGTACCGCATGCCCGGCGCCCCGCCGGTCTGCCCGCTGCTGGGGACCGAGAAGCCGCCGACCATCGACGGCAAGCTCGACGAGCCACTCTGGAACGACGTCCCGCGCCTGGGGCGGATGTACCTCGACAGCGGCGAGGGGCCGATGAAGTTCGACACCGTCGCCAGGTTCGCCCGGGACGACACTTACCTCTACTTCGCCGTCAACTGCCTGCATCCGGACATCGGCGAGGTGCCCGTCAGCAAGGGCGTCCGGGACAAGGTCTCGTGGTCGGGCGAGACGGTGGAGCTGTGGGTGGACACCGACCGCGCCGGCAAGGGTTACGTCCAGGTCATCTTCGACATGAGCGGGGCGTTCACGGACATGTTCGCCGGCAGCACCAAGTGGAACGCCGACATCTCGGCCGCCACCGACGTGGGCGGGACCGGCTGGCGGCTCGAGGCCAGGCTCAAGATCGCCGACCTGGCCGGGGGCGGGAAGGTGGACCGCTGGCTGTGGGCCTCCAACGTCGCCCGCAACACCCGGGGCCAGTCGGGCTCCTGGGCGCGGATCGTGGGCAGCTACCAGAAGCCCGACGAGTTCGGCCTGTTGACCCACTCGGGCAACGAGGTGGTGGTTGAGGATCTTGGTCTGGGCATCTTCGCCCCGCCGGGCGAGAAGGACGACCGCGTACCGGTGCGGATCGAGCTTCGTGACCTGACCGCCCAGGCGGGCAAGTACAACGTCAGCTTCGCCGCGGTCCGGGCGGGCAAGGCGGGCAGGCCGTTGGTCAAGAATGTCTCCGTGCCGGCCTCCGGCGCCCGCCGCGTGCTGGGCACGCTGGACATCCGCAAGGCAGAGAAGGTCCGCGTGGCCGTCGCCCCGGGCGGGAGGGCCGAGCCGATCTTCCAGGCGGACCTGCCCATCAACCGCCTGGCCAGGCCCGAGGACTGCCTGGTCAGCCGCCGGCTGACGTGCGCGATCCGGTCCACCTCGCCCGTGATGCTCACCGCCAAGGGCGGAGACGTTTACCTGATGGCGCAGTCTTTCTCGAATTCGCCTGCCAGGTGGACAGGCAGCCTGGCCATCCGGGCGATGGGCAAGGGCCGGGCGCTCTGGGCCTGCCCCGTTGCGCTCGAGCTGGGCCCGCTGGACAGTGCCGCCAGGCTGGTCCAGCTGCCCGCCGAGAAGCTCACGCCGGGCCAGTACTCCGTCGAGTGGACCCCCGACGCCGCTGCGGGCGGGCCTCCGCTGAGGGTCAGCCTGGACTACTACCCGGACCTGCGGAAGTCGCTGACGGCGCTGCTTGATCCGCCGCGCGGCCCGGAGGTTCTGGCCAAGATGGAATGCCCCATGCCGGCGGAGGATCGCGACCTGGCCCTGGCGCAGGTGAGGATCGACCGGCTCGCGGGCTACCTGACAAAGGAAGAGGGCAACGTCGAGATCGACCTGACCAGGAACATCCTGTCCAGCTACCGCCGCCTGAAGGAGGTGGTTGACGGCCTGCGCCGCGACCGCAAGTACACCGCCCGGCGGCGTGGGTGGTTCGAGACGGCGATTCACTCGCCGGTTGACGGCTCGGCCCAGCCGTTCAGCCTGTTCGTGCCGTACGATTACGACAAGCAGCGCGGGCGGAAGTTCCCGCTTGTCATCCAGCTCCACGGAAAGGGCGGCACGCACGGCGGCGAGGCCGGCTTCATGCCCGGCAAGGACCGCGAGAAGATCACCGACCGCTTCATCCTCCGCCCCCTGGGCCGGGGGAAGGCATGCGGGTACTGGGGCGTATCCGGAAACGACGTGATCAACCAGATCAGGCAGGTGATGGCACTCTACCCGATCGACCCGGACGCCGTGCACCTGGCCGGCGGAAGCATGGGCGGCTTCGGCTCGTTCGAGGTCGGCTGCACCTACCCCGACATGTTCGCGACCTGCCGGCCGCTGTGCGGCGGGGGATGGTGGCTGCCGCTGGAGCAGATGCGGAACCTGCCCACCTTCGTCCACCACGGGCTGGCCGACACCGTGGTCAAGCCCTGGTGCTCGATTTTCACGGTCGCGAAGATGAAACATTACCGCTGCCCGGTGCAGTTGTACCTGCATCCTGGCGTCGGGCACGCCGTCGGCCCGGCGGCCGATGCGATCACCGACTGGCACGCCCTCCTCAAGTCGATCCGCCGCGAGCCCCACCCCCGCACGGTGGTGCTCGCCGGTGATATGCCCGCCTTGAAGAAGGCCTACTGGCTGGGCATCGCCCGCTACGCCGACCCGCACCGCTACGCCTACCTGCGAGGCACGTTCGCCGACAACAACCACCTTGACCTGACGGCCAGAAACGTCGCCTGGGCGAAGGTCTCGCTGCCGGCCAGGTGGGTCGATCGCAAGTGGTCGCTTCAGATCACGGCCGGGGGCGGCAGGAAAGTGATGGAGCTGTTCCCGGGCCAGGCCCAGGCCCTGTACATCCGCCTGGACGGCGAGAAGCTCGAAGTGACGGCCCAGACGCCCGCCGGCGTGGACGACCCGACCGTCTATATCGGCGGCGGGGTGGACCGCCTCTTCTGTGAGGGCCGGGCCGTGCGGATCGTATACGGCACCACCGGCGGGGCCGACCGCACCGCCGAACTGAAGGAACGGGCCGACGCCCTGCGAATCTACCCAAACGGGTTCGACGTCGGCGGATACCCCGTCCTCAAGGACTCCGAAGTCACCGACCAGGTGCACAAGACTTGCGACCTGATACTGATCGGCTCGCCGGCGGAGAACTCCGTGGTTGCCGCCCTGGGCAAGGACCTGCCCGTCAAGTTCGCTGGCGGCAGGGCCGTGGTCGAGACGGACCCGCGGATGCAGTGGCCGGCCAAGGACGTCGCCCTGAGCCTGTTCTACCGCAACCCCAAGGCGCCGGGGCGTCGAATCTGGTGGCTGGTTGGAGTGGATAAGAAGGAGCCGCCCGATGAGCCTGAGCTGGTCAGTGCCAGGCGCCGGTTCGGCGAGCTCCAGCCGGACTTGATCGTCCTGTCACGGGAGAGCCTGACCATCCTTGCCACGGCCGTGGTCGCCGACGGCTGGAAGCTGGCCCGGATAGCCCCGACCATGCCCGCCAGCAGCCTCTGGGCGACACCGCGGAAGCTCTACGACGAATTCGCCGCCTTCCTGAAGGATTCCTTCCCGGTTGACCTGAGTCTGGTGGCCGTGTCCAGAACGCTGAGAGATCCCCAGCGGCAGGACTGGAAGGCGCTGACGGTCGGCGAGGCGATCAGCCTGATCCACAGGCGCTGCCTGATCATCGCCCCGGTCAGTGGCAAGGACCTGCTGGCCTGGCGCAAGAACCAGACGGAGGAGGGCAAGAAGTTCGACCAGCCGTGGGCAGGCCTGGCGGCCAAGGACATCAAGCCCGAGGCGACCTATCAGGTGCTGTTTGGCGACAGCGTCGCCAGCGACCTGGAGCCGGAGGGCTCGTACCGCGACTTCCAATTCGTTCCGGAAACGGCCTTCGAGGCGGTGAGGCAGCGCTTCCTGCGGAGGCACGTCAAGCCGTAGAATGCCCGGCCATGAGGCGAGGCGCCGACAGTCCGGGCGGGGGCATAGGAGGCAGTCTGTGAACTCCCGTGAGCGCATGCTGGCGGCCATCGACCGCAAGCCGATGGACCGCGTCCCCACCGACATCTGGGCCGTGCCCGAGATCCGCGAGAAGCTCACCCGGCGGTTCGGCGAGGACTATTCCGAGGCCCTGCACATCGACGGCTTCGCCGGCGCGGGCGCCGAGTACGTCGGCCCGGACCTGCCGGCCGTCGGCGAGGGCCAGCGCACCGACCACTGGGGAATCCTCCACGAGAGGGTCCGCTACGACACGGGCGAGTACTACGAGATCTCGCGGCACCCGCTCGCCGAGGCAGAGAGCATCGACGACCTCGAGGCCTACGCCTGGCCGGAGGCCGACTGGTTCGACTGCTCGCAGATGGCCGACGCCGCCCGGAAGGGGCGCCGCAGCCAGGCGGTCATGTGCGGATACATGGCCCCGCTGACATATCACATGTACCTCCGCGGGCTGGAGGCGTGCCTGACCGACCCGCTGCTGAGGGGCGAGTTCACCCACCACCTGCTCGGGCGGCTGTGCGATTTCATGTACGACCACCACCGCCGGATGTTCCAGGCCTGCGAGGGGCTCATCGACGTCACCCAGGTGACCGACGACTACGGCATGCAGACCGGCCCGCTGATGGGCCTGGAGACCTTCCGCGGCTTCTACCGCCCGCACCTCCAGCGGTTCATCGACCTGGCCCGCGAGTTCGGCATCCGCGTCTTCCACCACGACGACGGCGCCATTCGCGACTTCCTGCCCGACATGGCGGAGATGGGCATCGACGTGCTCAACCCGATCCAGTGGCGCTGCCCGGGGATGGAGATCGAGGCCCTGAAGCGCGACTTCGGCGACTCGATGTGCTTCCACGGCGGGATCGACAACCAGCAGACGCTGCCATTCGGCAGCGCCGCCGACGTGCGGGCGGAGGTGAGGCGGTGCATCGACGTCCTGGCGGCCGACGGCACCGGCTACGTGGTCGCCCCCTGCCACAACATCCAGGCCAACACGCCCGTCGAGAACATCCTCGCCATGTACGACGAGGCGCACGAGTACGGGGCGTTCTGATCCGAAACATTTCTTCAACGCGGAGAGCGCAGAGGGCGGAGGGAGCTACTTCTGGCAGCGCGGGCAGTAGGTGGTGGTCCGCGCGGCGATGGCGGACCGGCGGAGCGTCGCCCCGCAGCGGCGGCACGCCTGCCCGTAGCGCCCGTAAACCCGGTGAGAGGCCGTGAAGTAGCCCAACTCGCCGCCCAGAGCGGCGAAGGGGGTTGACCGGGTGACGGTCGAGCCGCCGGCGGCGATTGCCTCGGCCAGCACCGCCCGCAGCGCCCGGTGCAGGCCGGCCAGACGTACGCGGCTGACGCGGTTCGCCCGCCGGGCCGGGTGTATGCCCGCCCGGAAGAGCGCCTCCTGGGCATAGATGTTCCCCACGCCGGCGAGGATCGACTGGTTCAGCAGTG
>Ga0114922_10006486_pt1 | contig 10739 bp, 10 predicted proteins | sample AartaG_FD_100975 | JGI IMG/M metagenome (GOLD analysis project Ga0114922, IMG submission 100975) | Deep subsurface microbial communities from Aarhus Bay to uncover new lineages of life (NeLLi) - Aarhus_00045 metaG | ecosystem: Environmental > Aquatic > Marine > Oceanic > Sediment | place...
AAGGCAAATATCAATACTTTATGAATGCTCAGTAATATGACCCCGGGCAGCAACACAACTAGTGGTTTAAAGGCAGAGACAAATTGATCTCCAAAAAACAAAGGTATAATAATTCTGCTCACTGGAACGAGTAGAAGAGAGGCTAATATCACTAGCAGTATAGTTTGCCTGCAAACCAGGCACGTAAAGTCAACTGACCGTTGTTCGTTTTCACTTTTTATAGTAGAGAAAAGAACGTTGCCGATAGATGTTGGTATGAGCCACAAAAACTCAGCTATAGAGATAGCAACAGTATATATTCCTACACTCCCTGCTTGAAGAAAATGGTTTAGAAAGAAAATGCCCACTCTGTAATTGAAGAACTGCAAAATGACTCCGAATTGAGATTTAATGCCATATATCAAGCTTCTCTTTAGAAGTGGTAAATCCAGGGATGGCAAAACGGAATTGGTATGTTTGAGTACGTACCACAATCCCATAAATGCCCCGGCCGAAATGGCAATGACTCTGGACAATACCCCGCCAAGAACCCCCATTCGCACGATATAAATCAATGAGAAGGCCGAAAAGGGAAACACACAGCCAAAGATGAGGTCTGCTAAGTTCCTTTCCAAAAAACGTTTCTGTGCAAGTAATATATACGTGAAGTAAGAAAACAGCATAGTAGAAGGCACCAGCAGGGAACCGATACCAATCTCCAACTCATATCCTGAAAGAGAAAACCAGGCAGCTATTCTCGGTCTGAAAATCCACATCAGCGCAGCAAGAAGACCTCCTGTAACTAAAGCCAGAAAAGTCGAATTGCCAATAACTGATCTCGAAGTCTCCGCGTTCAAGAAGTAGACATTGGCTTTGTGTATTCCCATGTCAAATAGTATTGAGAGAAAAGATGGAATGAGCCAAACCATCGCTACCACCCCTTTTCCTGATGGCCCCAATAGCCGAGCGATAATGACATCGGCCAGCAGGAATAGGGAAACTTGAGTGATCCTAGTTACATAGAAGAGAAAGCTGTTCTTGAAAAAAGATGAACCTGGGTTGCTTAACATTACTTGCGCTTGCCCTTTAAAGACTCGTAGAGTTTTCTCAACATAAATATCACAACTATGAGAGGTTCGCTTCTGTCAAACTCGGCGATAACCTTTTTCCCTTTTAGACTATTCAACCAAGTAATGAATTTCATGCTTTGCTTGGGAAAACCAATCTTCCTGTTTTTATACATACAGCTCAATAGATCATTGATTATTCGAACCCATTTGACCTCACCCACACCGCATTGGCTCTGGAAAAAGTCTTTTTTCTCAAAAACCAAATGATTATAAACGATCAACGGGATGTTTACGCCACAGGCTGGTGTAATACCAATCCAGGACCAACTTCTGGGATTGACTTCTATAAGCTTATATACTTCAGTTCTCGCATCCTTTTTAAATTCTACTTCCGCAACACCAGTATAACCTAAGTCTTTAACTAACCTCCGCGTCAGTTCAGCAAGTTCAGGGAGTGGTTCGCTCTGGCCAAAAACGCAATCGCCAATATCCGGTGGGAAACCTCGCAATTTTCTTCCAGTAAAGATGGCCAAAAGCTCGCTGTCCTCATCAGCATAAATGCCAACAGTATACATTCGGTTGGCCATCCCTACGACTTCCTCCTGAAATATAAAGTGCGCTAGAACTTCGCTATGCGTATGGCAGAAATCGTCAAAGTCCTGTACTGTATTCAAGCGAACGAGACGAAGCTCGTTTGAGACTTTCTCAATATAGCTGTTGTATTCATTATCTGCTGACATACTACGAAATTTGGGTTTTGCCAATATGGGAAATACGCTCTCATTGATCTCGTCAATACCAAAGTAAGTCTTGGGAACCGGAAATCCCTTCTCTTGAGTCCATCGAAAAAACCTATCTTTTTCAATGGTCAGCCTTACAATATCCCAATCTGGTATTGCCATGAGAAACCACTCGAAGAGCGTCCTCCGATTTTTTGAGACTGCTGCTACCCACTTATCACCTGTGGGAAACAGCAAAGGCTTGCTCTTAGATTGCTTTCCCTTTCTGACAAGGAAATCAGTGAACTCTGTTTCCGAAGTTGATGGATCTGGAGATATCCAGAAGTTTGCATACCTAGAAAAAGTTCCAACACTCCTGTGTGTATCAATGGCGTAGACAGGTACAGCAGATTTCCCTAGAGCCTGGATAACTGCCAAGCCATTGAAGTGCGTTCCGAGAACGAATACAGGATGAGCATCTGGCCCTTCAGACATTGAAATACCTTTAATTCTATAGGTCAAAAGCTAATGCTTTTCTTGCCGCTAAAAACATAATAAACCTTTGTTCCTTGCTCATCTGTGTATACAGAGATGGCATTCTTACCCAGCAATTTGACCAAATAGTTGATAGCAGCCACTTCTAATCCGAAACTCGTATTAGCTATTAAGGACGGGATATTGGAAGCTTCCACTATCGTGAAGACTCTTGTGCAATCTCTGACACTAAATAGATAAGCATGTATAGTTTGCAGAAGCAAAGAATAAACCCGTCTACGCCTATGCTCTATATCCACGTAAGCATTAAAGACAAGAGCACAGTTCAACGGAACAGGGAATTTGTCATGCCATACAACTTTATTTCTAGATTCAATTGACCAGTAAAATCCAACGGGGGTCGAAGTGGTGTTTTCAAGCGCTATAAATCCTGTGCAGTTCGGATTCTGCAGTCTTTCCCTTAATTTCTCCTCGCTTATGTACCGCAGCAGAAAGTCGCGACAGGTTCTGGACGTTGACTCATTCATTTTCATTACGGCATATAAAGGGTTATCGAGTGTCTTATGGACATAGCTCTCTCTATTGATAGATAATACTAATCTCTTCTTGATGAATAATCTTTCAGTAATATGCATATGGACATGTTACGTTCAGAAATCGAGATACTTGTAGTTTTGCAGCATCTGATCGGCTATAAAAACTGAACAGTCGCGATTTAGGACGCAGACTTCTTTGCTCTATTAAAGAATGTAAAAATTGCCAAAAGCATTCGTGAAAATATTGTTCTCACCATTCCCAAAAATCCGTAAGAATAATACAAATACCTAATAGCTTTTATGAACGTTGTAATTTCCCACTTTTTCAATCTTATGTGATAATTCACTGCCCTGTAAACTTCATCCCTGATGTGATTACTCGATTCACCATCGAGAATATCGATTCTAGGTTCATTCGCATCTTGTATGCAATATGTCTCCTCAAAAGTTATATCATCCTCGCAAAACCTGATATGAGCAACCAGTGATATTCTGTTTATCTCCCTCCATGTCTTATATATACATACTTTTGCCTTAGGAAGATCCTCTGTTCGATTCCTCCTAAAGTCCTTTAACTCGCTTCGACCAGGGTAAACGATTTGCGCGGGGTTCTGATAACAGAAATTGGGGAAGAGGAAATTGCCCAGGCTATAGAAGACTGGCTTACCCTCATGAGAATCTACTCTCTGTATAACATGAGCATGACTTCCCAGAATGACATCTGCTCCTAAGTCAACTATTCTCTTACCTAAGTCGACTTTGTCTCTAGGATTTGGATAGAGTATGTGTTCTCTACCCCAGTGTAGATAAACGATCTTGATATCGGCATCACTATGGTCCAAATCCTGTTCGACATAGCTCAGTTTCAAAGGCGCAACACCATAACTATCTTCGCTTGCAGGGACTATCATTCTCAAGTACGACATATTATATGCAGTATAGGAATGCAATGAAAAGCTGACACTTCCAATATCTACCAAAACAGGTTTTCTCGCTTCTTTGAGATTGAAACCCGCGCCGCAATACTGTATGCCATTTTCTGTTAGAACCCTCAAAGTCTCTCTTAATCCCTCTTCCCCGTAGTCGAAAATATGATTATTGGCTAAAGTAACAACGTCAATATGCAGTTTCTTGAGATACTGTATCATCTGTTCCGGTGCAGCATGCAATAACTTATCAGGCATCGGACTATACCTACTATCGATTTTACTCAGAGGAATCAAAGGAGATTCCAGATTCGCTATTCTGACACCCACACTTTCGAATAACTCCTGAAGTCTGGAAGACAGAATCTCGCAGTCAAGTCCTTGGTAATATAGATCGCCGCCCAGAAAAATGTCACCAACTGCTATGAGTTTAGCTTCCTGAAATGGCCTATCTACATTCATCTAGAAACTTCCCGCTTCATGATATTTAGAACACAAATCCTCTAAACGAAAGCAACAATAACAAATGGTATTATACATTATCGCGATCCAACATCCAGCGGCGGATCATAGCGGGGATCATCCTTATTCCTCTAATTCTTGCTGTACAACATAGACCCAAGGCGTGATTGCCTTTAATAATGCTGAGATATGGAGTTTGTATACCGCCAAGCTTCCTGAAGGAGTTCTCTATTCCACGAATCATAGAGCCGCAGAGATTGAACTGGCTGGTGTACGGAGAAACGTGAGCAATAGCTTCTTTTAGCAATAGAGTTGCCGCACCACTGCTTCGGAAGTCAGGATCAATTGTGCTTACCAGATAATGGGCGGACTTTTTATCGAAAACGACAAAAATCGCAGCATGAATATTGTTCTGGTCGTCCAGCGCATACCAGGTCTTACCGCACCCGTTCCTGTGCGCAGCATCATATATCTTTTTGAAGTGATCAAAACTGAATACTATGGGTTCTCCTATTTTTCTTAGTGTGAATACGTTGTTGGTATAGAAATCCTCTGCAGGGAGGTCGGTAAATACAGAAACCATCCTTTCAGCCTTTCTGATATTCTGTCTCTTTGAGTGGGCGAAGTTGGCAAAAACCCCCTCCAGATCCGTGAGGTCCAGGATCACGTAAGTATATAGCGTTGTCTGCTTATATCCTGTCCAGTAAAACGGCAGCCAATTGGTGAAATTAAAGTGAAACTGCATACGGAAGTAGCTGAAACTAGGTATGACTCCAACAAGCTCGTTAAGGATTCTCATCTCTTTTGAAAGCCCTCTTTCGTATTTCTCACTGGTCCATGGGGGCAATAGCACACCAAGCGTTTGTGTAAGTTGTGGCGTATATATCATCTTATAGCCCAAACCGCGATAGATGGGCATCGGCATTCCGGCAACGATCTTGCCACCTCTTCTCAGGGTCAAAATCTCGAAACCTCTTGGACAGACGGCTCTTAACCACCATGAACGGCAAAATATACAACCCTGCGGAGAATCATCTACAAAGCTATCCCATTCTTCAAGCTGATCATCAAAAGACATTATCTCTATCTCGAACCGACGAATAGCAAAACACCTCTCTATGACGCAGTAAAGAGAGCATCAGATTCTCTTCTCAAACGCTCTCCTAATTCCTACTGCACAATACAGAGCCAGAGTATGGAGATATGGTGCTTGTACAGTCGCAAAATCCCTAAAGGAATTTTCGATCCCACAAATCATAGAACCTCCAAAGTCAAGCTGTATAGTATATTGCGGAACATAAATAATGACATTTCCCAAAAACAAGGTTGCTGCACCTCTGCCGATTTACCACCGGGTCCTGCAACCGTTTCTGCAAAAGCAATATTATCAGTTTTTCATATCTAATCCTCTAAAGCAATCTAAAAGCTCTTTTTACGCTTTCCTCTTCCAATATCGCTTTTCCAGTTTCACAATGAACAGTAACACATACAGCATCTACTATAGATGCAATAACACTCTCTACTTGCCACTGCATCGCTTCCCTATAAGAAATAACCGAATTCCTTCAAAGACGTCAACTGCTTTTATATACTATGACTTATCGCTCTGACTATTCGACCGGCGGCATGCCCATCCCAAATCTCAGGATAAACACCCGTCTTACCATTTCCATCGAGAATTCTCATACTTTCCTCGACAATGAGTTGAGTTTCGTTACCAACGAGTATATTTGTTCCTTCTTCTACAGTCTCCGGACGGTCAGTATTCTCATGCAGTGTCAGGCATGGAATATTCAGCACGGTAGTCTCATTTTGTATGCTACCCGAATCTGTCAGGACGAATGCCGCGTTTACCATTGCTCCCATGAACCTCAAATATCCAAGCGGCTGGACGATCATCACATTATCCATATTTGATATCATATCGTTTAACCCGAATTCCTCAACCCTGGCTTTCGTCCGAGGATGCACGGGAAGAACCACTCGTATCCGCTGCTGGATTTCAGACAAAGCGTTTAGTATGTTGACTAAATTAGCTCTGGCATCAACGTTGGATGGACGATGCAAAGTCATAGGACGTATCCCGCACCCTCGGCACTGGATGTTCGATTCTTGAGTCCAGTATCACGCATCCAGCATTCAGCATTCTGTATTGCTTTTTCCTTGTATTTCAACAGTGTATCTATCATAACATCGCCTACCAAGAATATTCTATCTTCGGATATGCTCTCTCTCCTCAGGTTCTCATTCGCGCTTTCTGTGGGAGTCATCAAACAATCTGATATAGCATCGGTCAATACTCTGTTTATCTCCTCCGGCATGGTCCTATCAAAACTCCTTATCCCCGACTCAACATGGGCAATGGGGATACAAAGCTTTGTAGCCACGATCGCACAAGCTAAGGTAGAGTTGACGTCGCCAACTACCAGTGTAAGATCAGGTTTATGCTCGACCGCAAACTCCTCAAATGCCGTCATTATCTTCCCAGTCTGGATCGCGTGGGTTCCTGAGCCTACTCCCAGATAGACATTAGGCTTCGGAATACCCAAATCCTCGAAGAATACCTGGGACATTTCATAATCGTAGTGCTGACCAGTGTGTACTAATAGGGGTTCTAGAGCTGGATATTTCTCCATCTCCTCCAGAATAGGGGCAATCTTCATAAAATTCGGTCGAGTGCCGACAACACATGCTATCCTCATTTTGCTGTGGATCCTCCAATAATGCTCCTAACCGATGCTGGTATTCAGAACACCAGCAATACTATTGCCAGATTCTTCATACACACCGTCCATGACAGCCCAAGAAAAAAACTAGATCAGACATTTTCGTGATTAGGTATAGATACAAACCGTCATGCCACCGACTCTATGAGAAACCTATTAACTAACGAATTGAGGTCTTCTTCCGAGTTCCACAGCTTCTAGATCGCTAAGAAATAAGAAAGACTAAGTACATAACACCGTAAATCCTCAACCGGTTTGGCACAGACAAGCGGGACGCTTGTCCTACTGGGGCTTCTAACTAGACGAGAATTTATGGCGCAGTGTACTAAGGGATTAGTTCTGGTTGATACTCTGGAAATCTGGGCCTACTTGATCGCTCTAATGCCAATCGCGCGCTTAACGGTCTTAAAGAACGAATGGCTTTGAAAATATCTGTGGACGGCAGCTTTGAACTTATCATCCAAACTCCGGTCAAATAGATTATACGAAGTCCAGTAAGCGTATAGAGCTTCAGCGGAGTCAAATCTTAGTGGATTTTCGAAAGCAAATCTCTCTACAGAAGTAGAAAACTCTTGCACCAACCTTTGACCAATTTCTTCCATGAATGTGGATGCTTTGGTACCAATAGGTGGCCGCTGCCCCAGTAAGCTATAGTGGAACTGTTTCAGTTCAAGGTTATTCTCTTTAGCAGGCCCACAGAAAAATAATATTCCATGATCCTTCAAGGTATGATGCACTGCTTCAAGAACAGCTCGAGGACACTGAGCGTAATACATGGAATAACTAGCTAACACTCGATCAAATTGCTCATTTTGAAAATACTTCCCAATATCATCAAATCCAATACACCTCATGGTAATACTCTCTTCTAAGCCCAGACGCTTGACATTCTGGGACAAAACCTCCAAAGCTTCCTGTGAAATGTCTATTGCAAATACATTTCCGCTGTCACCAACTATCTGTGCCAGAGGCAACGTCTGTTTACCAGTGCCACAGCCAAGATCCAAGACTAGCATTCCTTTTTCCGGTCTCAAAAGATCGAAAACCCATTCATTCAGGTCATACGAGCCGTACCTCTCGTGAGCCCGAATTCGTTTCTCTAGAGCAACGGTGTCAGTATCAAACCTCCCGTGTCTCATTACCTTTTCTCCCCTCTATGTTTAAGACCCGTCCGTCGAACCGCGGGTATTGTGTCTGCAAGAGCACTATCGAACACTTCAATATGCTGGGGCAGCTGTCCCTTAGCTTCTGTATCGAAGAACGCCTGTAATCGAGCCTCCGCTGATAAGTGCTTGTCTCCCCACCATATTGGATGGATCAACAATTGGAGCATAGGCTTATCGTGTTCCAGTAACTTAGGCAGAGGTTCTCCTTCTCTCCAATACCCACGCGAGTCAGAGAGGTACCAAGTCATTAACTCTTTAGAATAGGCATTAACCATGCCACACACCATCATGGGACCCCGTAGGAACTGCGGTATTGGACGATGAAGCGATATCGACAGCACTGGCAATCCAATGATATCCTCCAATCGCCTGCGTGCGGAATAGATCCTTGCCTCTATCGCGCTGATTCCGCAGTTGTTAGCGCGTTCGTCATCATCAAGGTCAAAATGTAACCCAATCTCGTGCCCCATGTCTATAACTCGTCTAAATATCTTCTTTTGCACCTCATCTTCTATGCAATAAAGTGGCGAATCTGTAATCACCATATAAGTGGAACATACGTCGAACCCGCTTTCGATTTCTGCCATTCTAAGGGCTCTTTTTGGAGAGACGTCTATGTCATGACGTAGAACAAGCTTGGGTTGCCCGATCATATTCAGAATTACAGGCGATTCGGATATCAAGTGCAATTGAAAATTGGATTTTATGACTCTCAGAATCCGCCTGAAATATCCGTAGCTGAAATCAGATGACCATCTAGGGTTCATAACTCAGAACCTCTCTCTACCAGATCGACTTTCGATCATATTTCGGACACAGCATCATTCTGCTCAAAAGCGCTGAGTAAGTTGATAGCATCAATGGCGCGGATAATCGCAGCTCCATCGCTCTGCGCCCGCTTAAGAATACGCTTATATAGTTCTGTCCAGTATCTATATACCACAAAGCTATTGTTGTGCCAAAGTATTGTGACAAATGCCTTATTCTTTATTGCTTCGTCCAGTAGACTCTCCACTTGATGCCATGCCTCATCCAGCGAAAGTTCCTGATAGGAAAGCAAAGCACTATCTTGGATATTGAGGGGGAGTATTGTCAGATTACCTACATTATCAGGTTTGAACGGTCTATAATATCCTCCTGGATACCCGATGCGGTCATTCCAACCTAGAGTTGCATCATAGCAATAACCTGCTTGGTCCAGAATCTCCCATGTGTCTTCGTATTTATAGTAAAGGAAGTGCATTCTGATCCCAATCTTATCTTTCTTCTGAAGTAAGTCCCTAAGCGCCTGAATCTCATATTCCGCGTCACTCAAGGAGCGATAGGCATCTATTCCGTGTACCCCGACCTCCCATCCCTCTTTCTCCAATTGTATTAGGAGATCCCTGTAATTAGAGAGTTCATAATTAATCCGCCTTTTGGATGGGGCGCGATCTCCATTAGGCCTGTGTCCGGCGTATTTAGCTCGTGTTGCAAAGTATAAGGTAGATCGGACATCATGGGTCTTTTCAAGACCCAACATGATCTGAAGCGATTCCTCTAGCGGGTCTCTGGCAAGTCCCAATTTGATCAATGGTATAGCGAAAAACGTCCTCAAGGAATCCAGATATTGGTTCAATGAAATATGTCTTTTGGCAAACCGATACGTATTTGCAAAAAAACACCTGTATGCAAAACCCCAGAAGGTTCTACCCGTTATTGGAAGTTCACGTAGTGACATAATATCTATGTCATGAGTCAGAACGAGCCAATATGGTACATTTTCATCGCTTAACATAGTTAGTAATCTAAGCCCCCCTGATGATCTTCGCTATCTGTTCCTGCTGCCCTTGCGTCAATCCGGGATAGATGGGAAGAGCCAAAACCTGCTTCGATGCTTTTTCCGAAACAGGCAAATCCCCAGGTTGGTATCCGAGATCAGAGTAGCATTCCTGCAGGTGTAATGGAACGGGATAGTATATTCCCGTCCCAACACCCGCTTCCTTCGAAACCTCCTTTAAACGATCCCTTTGCTTTACCCGAATGACATACTGGTTGTAGACGTGGTAGTTGAAACTCTCTGCATAAGGCGCTACCACGTTCGTATCAGTGAAGTGGGAGTTGTAAACCTGCGCATTCTGGCGCCGGGCTTCGCTCCATTCATCAAGGTGGTTGAATTTGGCTAGCAGGACGGCCGCCTGGAGAGCGTCGAGCCTGCTGTTACAGCCCACGATAGAATGGTAATATTTGGGTTTGCTTCCATGGACGCGCAATACGCTTACTTTCTCTGCCAACCCTTCGTCGTTAGTGAGAACCATCCCGCCATCGCCGTAGCCTCCCAGGTTCTTTGTGGGGAAGAAGCTGAGGCATCCCAGGTGTCCCATAGAAGCGGCTTTCCTGCCCTTATATTCTGCTCCTATGGCCTGGGCAGCATCTTCGATGACGTAAAGATTGTGCCTCTTAGCTATATCCAGAATCGGGTTCATATCGGCGCACTGCCCGTATAGATGGACGGGTATTATGGCTCTTGTTTTGTCTGTTATTCTCTCCTCAATAAGCTCAGGATTTATGTTATATGTCTTCGGATCAATATCTACAAATACAGGCTTCGCGCCCAGGCGGGAGATGGAGCCGGCTGTGGCGAAGAAGGTGAATGGCGTGGTGATGACCTCATCTCCATA
>Ga0114922_10006488_pt1 | contig 10738 bp, 6 predicted proteins | sample AartaG_FD_100975 | JGI IMG/M metagenome (GOLD analysis project Ga0114922, IMG submission 100975) | Deep subsurface microbial communities from Aarhus Bay to uncover new lineages of life (NeLLi) - Aarhus_00045 metaG | ecosystem: Environmental > Aquatic > Marine > Oceanic > Sediment | place: Aarhus...
GCCGAATCCGGCAGAAACTTTGACGAAATAAGAAAGCAGGTCGAAAAGGGAATGGTATATCAGAAGATTGTGGATGCTCAATGGGAAGGCAAGATAAATATTACAGAAGAAGATGCCAAAAAGCACTATGATGAAAATCCAACACAGTTCGAACAGGTCAGGGCAAGTCATATTCTCATAACACCCAAAACCGATGAAGCTGGCGCCGATCCCAATCAGGAAAAAGCAAAGGCCAAAGCAAAAGCCGAAGACCTCCTTAAACAAATCAAAGAAGGAGCCGATTTTGCCGCATTAGCCAAAGCCAACTCGGACTGCCGTTCGGCGGCACAGGGCGGCGATCTGAAGTTCTTCGGTAAAGGCGATATGGTGCCACCCTTTGAAAAAGCCGCCTTCGCGCTGGAAGTAGGGAAAGTAAGTGATATAGTCGAGACCCGATTCGGATACCACATAATAAAAGTTACCGACCACAAGGATTCTTTCGAGTACTTCAAGGAAGAAATAATCAATAAACTGGCGCAGAAAAAACAGGTTGAAATGACCAATACGTATATCGATTCTCTCAAGGCCGCCGCAAGCATAGTGTACCCGCCAAGCAAAGAACCGACTTCATCGGCGCCGCCAATGATGGTACCTCAGCCGCGATAATCCGTCGCTCTAAGCAGTACCTTATGATTTTAAAAGTGTGGCTGGGTCGAGATTTTCCGACTCAATATCCTGAAAGTACTTTAAAGTGCCGACTTTCAGCTCAACCGTGGCCTCTTCGTCACAAACTATAATGCCCCTGGGGTGCATTTGCAGGGCGCTGATTGTCCACATATGATTTACGCCGCCTTCAATAGCGTGCTGCAGTACGCGGGCCTTATTATGGCCGTTTACAATAACCAGAACCTCCTCGGCATCCATAACAGTGCCGACGCCGACAGTTAAAGCGGTCTTGGGTACTTTATTGACGTCGTCATCAAAGAATCGCGAGTTTGCAACGAGTGTGTCGTAAGTAAGTTTCTTAACCCGGGTCCTCGAAGATAATGACGAAGCCGGCTCATTAAACGCTATATGGCCGTCAGGTCCGATACCCCCGAGAAACAGCCTTATTCCGCCAACCTTTTTTATTTTTTCTTCATAGCTCGCACATTCGGTCTCGATGTCCTCTGCATTGCCGTTGAGAATGTTGGTATTTTCTTTCTTAATGTCTATGTGGCTGAAAAAGTTGTTCCACATAAACGAATGATAGCTTTCAGGATGTTCTTTTGGCAGGTTCACGTACTCATCCATATTAAAGGTAATAACATCTTTGAAAGAAACCACACCTTTCTTATTCAGTTTTATAAGTTCAGCGTATGTTCCCAGCGGCGAAGAACCCGTGGGAAGACCTAACACAAAAGGTTTGGCCTGGCTGGCTTCAAATTCATTAATGCTCCTGGCTATGTAATTCGCGCTCCATTTCGTTGCCGACTCGTAATTCGGTTCAATTATCACTCTCATAAATTTGTCCTCGTCTAAATATTGTTCACTGTCATTATTGTTTAGCCCCGGTTTTTATCCGGGGTCTGCCATTTCTCAACCGACGTCTGTCTATGTCACTAATCTTTCCCTCAATTCCAACTCGTCATACTGCGCTTTATTGTGGGTTTATAATATTAACAGATTTATTCGTAAAAGTAACACCTGGGAAATATTCATCGCTGCTGCCCGGCCAATTGCTGTATTTGACTTATAAGCTTATCACCAAGTGCTGTCTTGCTGGTTATATGCTTTTTGATTTCCAAAACAAAACTATTTTCTTCAAAAGTCCCTATCACCTCTTCGAAATCATGCTGCATTGTGTCTTTACCGCCATCAAGCCCATATCCTATCTGAGCGGTCTCGGCAAATTCTTTTTTCGTATCGGCATAAATCATTCGGTCAAGCTCTACGACAGCCGTTTTCCATTTCGTTACCAACTCAATAATATCATTCGACGTAATCCTGTCAAGCATTTTGCCTAAACGCTGCTGCAAAACGTTGGCCGCCCAGGCCCATTCGTACACCGGATAATTGTTATACATAGACTCGAATGCCTCTGTTAGCTGTTCCAACGTGCTGATAATATCGTTTTCAATATCGCTGAGCACCTTCTGAACAACCCGCTCCGGGGCAAACAAACCGGCCAGGTCCACCCATGTCCCCGGCCCTGTTTTTGTTTCCGGCATTAGCGCCTCTCTAAGCTCATCAATATCGCTGTACTGTTTGTTTACCAGCCGACTAATCAGACAATTGCCTAAGAATTTATCAATACCCATCCGGTAAAGTTTAATGCCTCTGTCCAGTGCCGAGTTTTTAATCTTGACACTGTTATAGGTAAAGTAATCGGTGTTCTGGCCCGATGTCGCTTTGAGGTTCGCAAGCAACCGACAGCCGTTGAGCATCTTTTGAATCGTATATGGACTTAAAAGTTTGAAATTTATATAGTCCAGCTTACTTTTGTCTTTTCGCCTGTCGCGTCTCGGCCATTTTAGTGCGTCACGGACCGTCCCAACGTTGCGTAAATTAACGCCGGGAACAAGAACACTCTCATCCTCGTGCTCAATAAGATACGAAAAAGGCAAATTAGAAGTGTCCGAATTCTTATAATGCCGGCCCATCACAACTGTAAACGCGCCGACCTTAGCCGGCCAGAGTATATACGAATCGCTCGCCGTCTTCGAGCCGCGCTCGACAATCCCCTGATGGGTCGGGCCCAGTTTGTACATATGATTGCTCTGGTTGGTTCCGCTGCCGGCGTTTAAAAAGGAAAACAACCCGGCAATCAAAAGCGTGGACTTATGATGTGTCACGGTATAAGGCCCGGCGAATACCGAACAGGCCTCGCCGTGAAAGCCGCCGCAGTTTGCGAAGAATACCGAGTTCTCCGCCGAATACTGCTTGGCCAATACGGTTCCCTGGCCGATAAAGCATTTATATATTATCGTACCATCTGTAATCCTCGAACCGTCGCAAACAATAAAATCTTCCGCAAAAACACCTGACCCAATATAAACCGGATCCTCCGGACAGCTATTAATCGAGCCGTTCTCCAACCTGCTGGCACCCTCTATCACGCTCGCGGGGCCTGCTTTGACGTTCTTGATAATCCGGCAGTTAATCAGTCTGGCTCCTTTGCCAACTGTGCCCATTGAGCTTTTAACAAAGGCTGAATAGTCGGCTATCATCTGCTGCAGTTTGCCAATTACTTCCGGCCGATGGCGATAAAACGCTATTACATAAGCCGTATGGGCCGATAACTGGTCATAAATCGGTATCTCTCTGCCCCCTGATTCATTTACAACAGCAACCTCCGTCCCATTGCCGAAAGTACTTTTTCCTTCCACAGCAAGCAGGTCGATGTTCTCTATCACAACCTCGTCTTCGATCACATAGTTGGCGATGTAGTTCCTGACATGGCTTATATATACGTTATTGCCGATAGTGCAGTTGTGAATCGTCGCGTGGCTAATCCCGGCCGATTTCTTAACTCCGCCAAAAAATGAGACCTGCTTTTCAAATACCCCCAATTTAATCCGCCCGCAAAAGTGTGTAGATTTTACTGTTTCCGCTTTGAAGCCGTCGGCAACCTGAACCTGCGACCAGTCCTCGCAGCTACATCCCTGCCCGGTCAATTGAGCGATTTGCCCGGCAGAAAGCGGACGAAACCAGTCTTGCCCCGAATCATATTCTGATACAGTTTCTTTTCTTCCTGTTTCCAAATAACTTGTCATTATAGCACAGCTCCCTTTTCTCATTCCCAAAAAAGCGGGAATCTTTTTGTCCTGCGCTTTTACCGCAGGCTTTTCATTTTGAATTCGCAAACTAAATCTTACAAACCACAATTTCATAAATCAACACATTTATAACAGGCTAATTGTGAAGTGTTTCATTTTTTCTTGGCTTACAAAAATTTACCGCATATTAATACCCTAGAGGATTTCCCCCTTCTTTTCGGACTATGCTGTGATTTGACGAAAATGTAAATATAAATTCGGTAATTCTCGGTAAAATTTGGAGTAATTCGTTGGAAGGTGCCGATGTTTACTATATAAGGAATTGTGCTTTCGGTGGATAAGGAACCTGTTGCGCGCCCGTTATATAAAGGATAAATTCGATGAGTGCATAATGGAAACCTTAGCATCTGTTGGCTGTTGAGTTCAAGGACGAAGTTTTGTAAAAAGTTGGGACCCTGATTCTCATGGATGAGACTATGGCGAACAAGACAAGAGTAACAAAAGTCTTGGCGATGTTGCTGGCTTCGATGACAATCGGGGCGATTATCCTTATGGCCCTGGGTCATCACCCGCCATCTGCCGGTCCTTTTTCTCTTTGGACATATTACCGGCTCGACCCTGTGCAAAAAGCCATTTCCTCCACGGCCGCCCAGTCTCCGGACCGCTGGAACCGCATCGAGATTTACTACAGCGGCACCAAATCAGGTAACATAGAAAAACTGGCTTCACGCAGCAGCTTGGCCAGTCCTGACGACGTTAACTTCCACTTCTGTTTATGCAACGGCAGCGGAGGCGAAGACGGACAAATACAGGCAACAGAAAAATGGAAAAGACAATGGCCGCTCATACCGGGCCCTACATGGTACGGCACCAGTCAAACCATACGCATCTGCATTATAGCCGACGGCAAAACCATGCCCCTGACCGACTCTCAGATAAAGAGAATAGAAACACTCCTGGACGAACTGTGCAGGAACTTTCGCATTCCACCCGAATCTATCTCCTACCCAGGCGATTGGCGCTAAAAACGCACTATACACTTGTAATCTCAGGCATATACGAAAACTCTCTTTCCGGTTCGCCAGTATTCAATAACCTATTTCAAATAGTATATCTGTTAAAAAAAGCTGCTAACCAAAAGTTTTCTTGGAGCACTGTCATCAGAACCATGAAGACCTTTTATGAATCTCTTTGACAGTATGAGTCCTTTTTCATGCAATTCTGCCTCCCCATTTCCAGGATGAGATAAAAAAAAATTAATCTTGCTGCTTGACAAGTTACGATATATATAGTAGCTTTACGATATACTTAGTAACAATGACAGTAGTAGTGGAGATTTCACGATGAGCAAAGGAATGCCACATATCACAGCCGCCGAGTTGAGGATCATGAAAGTCATCTGGCAACTCGGATCAGGCACCGTACGCCAGACTCTCAAAGCTTTGCCGAAAGATGAAGGTCACCCCCCGGCCTATACAACCATTATGACTATGATGAAGCAGCTTGCAGAGAAGGGGGCCCTCGATGTTGATTGTGAGCGACAGCCGTTCGTGTACACACCGGCTGTGCGACGCGATCAGGTCCTTCGCCAGCGCGTGACTCAGTTCCTCAAAACCGTCTTCGACGGTCATGCCGAGGACCTTGTGCTCCACCTCTTCGAGGAAGCCGACCTCTCGGCCGCGGATATCCGACGCATCGAAGCCAAAATCAGAAAACGTGAGAAAACAAATAAGTAACCCAATCCCATAGAATGTGGCCAATCAATTAAGGAAACACCATGGGTGCAGTTCAAGTAGCAAGCTGTAGTAATGTCATATCATCGGTCATATTGTCTTGCCTCTGGCAATCCGTGTTCTTAGGAACCACATTTGCCTGCCTCACCTACCTCCTCATCCGACTGATGAGACTACGGATTGGTTCCATGCTGGAAACTGGTCTCTGGTCGATCGTGTTGATTAAGTTTCTCGTGCCCTTCGGACCGTCCTGGACATTCTCACTGAGCAGTGTGTACCTGCAGCTATTCCAATCATCGTTGGTTTACAACATTCCGTCAACTGATCCAACTACCTTTAATGTAACCAAACTCTACCCGGTGGATGTCGATACACTCAACCACAATAAGCCAGCAACAGTTCTGACGACGCCCAGGCAATCACCTGAGATCAAAGACACCGCCTCACCGCAATGGCAGTGGACCACGCTCATCGGTATGGCATATCTACTCTGCGTCCTCAGCTTGTTGGCCTTCCGCCTTCGTAGTTATCATGCCCTCGTTACCCACTGTCAATCATTACCTGGAGTCGATGGGCAAACACGCAACATCGTACTCAACGTATGCCGACGACTCGGCGTATACCGGATCCCATCAATTAGGGTTAGTGACGAATGCCCGCCGTTTGTAATGGGGTTTTTCAGTCCGTTACTCATCATATCCCGTCATCTACTCGTTCGGCCGGACGAGTTGGAGACGATAATCGTGCACGAAATCGCCCATCTCCGGCGCGGCGATATGTTCGTGCGATATCTCGAATGGGTCGCCGGAACCCTCTTTTTCTTCTGGCCGGTTGTTGCCTGGATTAACCGTCGTCTCGACGCAGCACGTGAGTGCGCCTGTGATGAATGGGCCCTGTGTCATGGGAAACTCACCTCTCCAGAGTACGCAAGGTGTCTGCTCCGCGTGGTGCAGCCCATGCGTCGGCCACGGTTTGCGTACGCTCCCTGCAGCATGGCCACTAACCCTAAGACAATCGAAAGGAGAATCGATATGATTCTACACTCAAAACATTGTACATCAAGTCGTCATATATGGAGTCTGTTGACATTTGCTTTACTGTTGGCTTGGGCCGGTTTTACCCTCACTGGGGTCGCGGCCGGGCCTGATCGAGTTAGCTACAACCACTCCGGATCCGCCACCGAAAAATCCGTCCAAAAGCGTGCCGCTGCGATATACAATCTCGTCCGCGAGCATAATGCGGCCGACTTCAACCGCGACGGCGCTCTCTCTTACCTGGAGAGAGACACTTATCTGGTCGCCCTGGCAATGCGTAACGCCGGGCCTTTCATGGATGAGTTTCCCTACGCGGACCGCAATCACAGCGGCAACCTTGACATCATCGAGGCCCAAGACGTCATCCGGGCCATTACTCTGGTCGCCTATGCGGACCGCCGGGCCTGTGCCGCCACCGAGCACGTTCTGCCGCTGGAGTTCTGCCACGCTGCCCTCGACGCCCAGGAGTGGCTGCTGGCCAATTCGACTTCCGAACCGAACCGAAGCGAACTAGACCAGATCTGGTCTGTACTCCGTAGGATACAGGGACACCCGACCAGTCTTGCCGCACGAATGTTTGATCACGGCGCTCCCGAGCAGTTGGAAGCACGCCGCAAGCACGATCGCGGTAGTCGCAGGCAATTCCAGGAACTCGAAGGCGGCATCGCTGCTATCAAAGACCGCTTGGCCAGCACCAACAATCCCGGCAGGATCGCCAAACTCGAACTCATGCTCACAAAACTGGAAGCCATTCTCTCCAGGCTCCAGGAATAGAGTGTTTACTATTCTTGTAAATCTGGCGCCACCCTTTGTGGGTGGCGCTCAGTTTTACTGCGCAAACCGCTCAGCCGCAGGTTTCTGTGGATTGGATAAAGCAATGAAAGAAGAGTTGTAAACTTCCGTGACCACAGCCCATCGTCATTTATATGTTATGGCCTAATAGTTATTAAATTGGTTGTGTGCTTATGAAATAATCCCCGTGTCTGATATATGTCTTAGCCGCGCATCAAGTGCACCCCTAAACGGCCACCTGTTAGTGAGTTGATACGTACAACCCACCTATAACAAAATTGCCCGTTATCTGACAATCCAGCAAAAATGTCCACTTCACAAGCTCTTTGAAGCCAAAGGTTTGTAAAAAACATGAAATTTGTCAACTTTTTCTGTCTCTTGTTCTCTCTGTGCTTCTTTACCTGTCCTAATAAAAAAGACTGAATGCGCCGGTAATAAAGCGCATCCAGCCCTTTTAAGGAGGGTGGTTATATGTAAATTATAGCCTAATTATTCTCCGGCTCTGGCTCTGGTCCTCTCGGTCCCGGAAAACCCCAGCCCATACCTCTGCCCCGGAAACCTGGGCCGCGCCTGTCCATCATACATCTACCCTGCATGGGCGGCCCTTGCGGTGACGGCATATCCGGACCCGGACGGCCCATACCTCTACCGCGAAAACCTTGACCCCATCTGCCCATACCTCTGCCCTGAAAGCCTGGGCTCCATGCGCCCATGCCTCTACCTTGGAAGCCCTGGCCGCCTCTGCCCATCATACCTCTGCCGCGAAAACCTCGCCCCCTTCCGCCCATACCTCTGCCCTGAAAGCCTGGGCTCCATGCGCCCATGCCTCTACCTTGGAAGCCCTGGCCGCCTCTGCCCATCATACCTCTGCCGCGGAAACCTCGCCCCCTTCCGCCCATACCTCTACCTGAAAAACCCTCATACCATGGGCACATACCTCTTTGACAGCACGGGCATAAACCTCCACATTGATAACCTCGGTTCCATCCGCCCATACCTCTACCCTGAAAACCTGGTCCCCTTCCGCCAAACATCTGCTGCATAGGTTGATTACGCCCTGGACGAGTTTGCTGCTGCCTGCGGCCTACTCTGCCCCTGGGTGTGCCCTTCTGCGCCAACGCCTGCTGACGATTCTTTCTCATTGCCTCGATTTTCTTGTCAATCTCAGTTCTTTTGGCCTGTGATTCACTGTCCTTTTCTTGTTGTCCGCTAAACTGTTGGGCCCGGCCCCTTTGTCTTGGTCGGCCTTCCTGGCCCTGTCTGCGTCTTGACTTTTGCTCAGGAACGTCTGTTCCTTCCTGAGCGATAACGTTTTCAACTCCTATCAGCAAAATTACTGTTACAATGCTTAATGTAATTATCTTTTTCAACATTTTACGTCCCTTTCTGAGTTACGACCTCTTTTTGTCTTGCCACTTCACATTTCGCCGTTTAGGAGCGGATTTAAAAATTGAATTCGTTAAATTTCTGACAAACATCCGCAGAGCAGCAACATTCTCAGTTACTATCAGTACAAGCGCCGCTTTGATACCCGTTTTCAGCATTTTACTGCTCCCCTAATTAGCCTCTGTTTCTATTCACACAGGCACCGGTTTTCACATATACAGACGCAAATTGAGCCTGAAATATTGCCATTTTTGGGAAATTTTTATAAAAAAAAGAGTAAAATCCAATTATTGGGCTATTTTATTGAACTTTGCGGAAATAAAAGATGTCTTGAGCGGCACCCTCAAGCTTTTTTGGGCCGGTCAAAAGCTATAATTTACATCTTTTTACCGGCTTATCTGTTCCGCCAGCGCCATGATTTCTTCAGCGTTAAGTGCCTGGTTGTAAACCCGAACATCGTCAATCAAGCCTGAGAAAAAAGTGCCGGTTTCAAGACTTTTTCCGGCACCGATGTACAGGCCGCCATCAGCGGCTTTCATCGGGTTTAATGGCTGGGTATCCTTTGCTGTTTCTATACCATCCCCAAAGAGGGACCTGTAGGAGCCGTCCCAGACAAAACCGATATGATGCCAGTCGCCGTCAATGATTATAAGTTCCGAAACTAACGGCTGCGGAACAGACCGACCGGCTGGTGGAGAAACTAAACCGGTCATAAGTTTGCCGTCTGATAACTCCGCGCCTATCCAGGTATCACCCTTTCTGCCGCCATCTGCCTGAGATATGATTACCTGTCCGAGCGAGCCTCCTTTAATCCAGGCAAAAATGCTGAATACCCCTTCGGCCGGATTCAAGACAAAGCCTGTGCTGACATAGTCATCAATCCCATCAAACTGAAGCGAGCCATCTACCTTGCCGCCGGCAGGCTGCCAGAAGGGTTCACCATAAAGTGTGCCGTCGTTTTCTCCAGCGTCGTCATTTGCTATAACACCATCTGTTTCATCAAGCTTCCAGTGCGCTATAAGAGGAGAATATTCCGGCCAGTTGTCAGAGCTTATCGTCTCTCCGACCGCCAGAATCTTTACAGCACATCGAGCAAGTTCGGCAAAGGTCTGCGCATCACTAAGGCTGCCGACACTTTGGCCCCAGTGATATGGTATGGCTAATTCGGGTTTTATATACTGCGTCGCCTCCGCCGCCTCCACCGCGTTCATCGTATATGTGCCGCCCGCCGGCAGTATCGCCACGTCAATATCTCCGAGCGTTTTCATTTCATCGATAATGTCCGTATCACCCGCGACATAAATCCGCTTCGAGCCGATTTCAATTATGTACCCGACCCAGTTCCTCGATTTGGGATGGTTCGATTTGTTGGTATTATACGCAGGCACAGCGGTTATATTAACATTGTCGAATCCAACTGTCTGGCCAGGCGCGATCGCTTGCCCGCTGCCGTATTGCTGAACTACATCAGGAGGCCCAATAAATTGTGTCTGGGAATTGGAAACCCGGGCAATATCCGAAGGCGAGTAATGGTCGCCGTGAGTATGAGTTACACAGACCAGTGTCGCATCATGCAACGATTCGTTCACTCTCTCCGGATCCACATATACAACACAATCCTCATCACAAATCTTCACCGTCGAATGTCCCAGCCACTGAATATTTACGATCTCTTCAGGCTCCGGCTCCGGAGCAGGTCTATATAATCGGATATCGTCAAAATAGATTTTACCTGCGCCGCCATTCTGCGGGCCGGCCTTGTCACCCAAACCAATAGAGATGCTGTTGACATCGGTCAGGTTAACGCCGGCATCACTGAAGTCCTTCAGGTCTATAGTCCATTCGGTCCAGTCTTCTACGAGAGCCGCCTCGGCATCAGGGTGCACTACAGTTGCACTTATGCCGTTGCTATTAGCCAAAGTGACATACATCGGCTCCGGCTCGTTGCCGATTATGCCCACATCCAGCTCTGTCCACTGTGTCTCAACATCAGTATCCGGAAAGCTGACGTCGGAAAATACAGCCTCGCACGTCGCATCGGTATTATGACTGGTCA
>Ga0114922_10006489_pt1 | contig 10738 bp, 9 predicted proteins | sample AartaG_FD_100975 | JGI IMG/M metagenome (GOLD analysis project Ga0114922, IMG submission 100975) | Deep subsurface microbial communities from Aarhus Bay to uncover new lineages of life (NeLLi) - Aarhus_00045 metaG | ecosystem: Environmental > Aquatic > Marine > Oceanic > Sediment | place: Aarhus...
AGGTGATCGCTCTTCACATAGAGGGGATGAAGAACGGGAGAAGATTCCTGGAGGTCGCCAGGAGGGCTTGCCAGAAGAAACCCATCGTATGCTACAGGAGTGGGTGGTCGGAGGACGGATCCAGGGCGGCAGCATCGCATACGGGTTCGATGATGGGAAGCAAGCAGGTCATTGATGCTGCTTTGAAGCAATCCGGTATCATAAGCGTCAGAGATATGGACTCCTTCCTCGAGTTTTCGAAAGCCTTTGCCTATTTCCATCCTCCGAAGGGGAATAGGGTAGGCATAGTCACTCTCAGTGGTGGCTCGGGGGTGATGGCAGCTGATACTTGTGTTGAGGTTGGGCTGCAGCTGGCAGAGTTATCACAGGAGACGAGGAGGAGATTGGAGAAGATACAGCCTCCCGACCTGGAAGTCTCCAATCCCTTCGACGTAGGCAAAGCCAGCGTGGTGCTTTACGGGCCGGACAGAGCATACAAGGAGGCTACGCAGGCCCTGATAGATGATGAGAATACAGACTGTGTTCTCATTGTGTCTGGTGCCGTCCAGGGTAAAACCGTCTATATTGCTAACCCTGAAGTATTCAAGGAGGTCAACAACGAACACCATAAGCCAATTGTGGCAGCCCTGGCGGGGACAAACTTGGAGTTAACGTGGGAACAGAGCAGTATTTTGGAAGCGAACGGCATTTTAGTGTATCCCTGGCCGGAGAGGGCAGTCAGGGCCCTCGGGGCGCTGCGCGAATATGGAATCTATTTGAGCGGGAGCCGGTAGAGACTTTCCGGACTACATCATCCGGTTATTCGACACTTTATTTGTCAGTGTGAGGAGCCTAGCGGTTGCGAGGCTCCTCCTTTTTGTCATTGCGAGGAACAGAAGTGCCGAAGCAATCTCCTGAAATTCAGATCTCTAAGTAATTTTGGGCATTGGGATTTTGCTCATTCGGTATTGTTTAGGATTTAGTATTTCGTGCTTAGGATTTCCCCTTAGAGGCGTGGCAATCTCGGCTGGGGCTGGCAGAAAGGGGCCTGGGATTCCATCTGGTTGCCCGGGCCCAGGACCCTCTAAAAGTGATTATCGAGCCGCAGAGCTAGAAAGCGGCCGTCCTCCTAGCAGCAACTCGAGGATTTGAATTTCGCACGGCCCACCAAGAATAGGTTCACCAGTTTTGAATCGTATCACTTCATTCCGTTCCACATCCACCGGCTGGGCTACCTCTTTTCTGCGCAGGAGTGTAAGGGTAACTGGAACGACTGGTGGATTCATTGATCCCCCTGCTAAATCAATTGTATCACTAGTTGGTATCGCCTAGAAGAATCCATGCCTAGCCGAGTTAGTTGAGTTCGAGGACGGTTTGAGGCCTCGTCGTAGATCTGATGCCACATGTGAAGGCTAACAGGATACGTGAGGAAGACCCGCTTGTATTGACGATATGCACCGTGCATATATGAAATGCTCTAACGGTGATGAAGCTCGCAAAACCTGTGTGCAGGTCTCTGTTTTCCGTCAACCATTACCCAAACCAGATCATCTAATGAAATGGAGTATGGACACAATGCACAAATGGCAGACTGACTTAATGCCCGTTGAATTAATTCACCATTTTGAATCGCGCTCTGGAAATCCTGAGTAATGGTTGAAAGTACCTTCAACCAGGTATCGAACCTCGCATTCACGGCACTAACCCTGGTTGTACCTTGGTTTATACTACCTATGAATTCCTTGGAGGTCATAACTCCAGCAAGTCTATTTCGTAGTATTAAGCGTAATGTCTCCTGCTCCTTGGAGCTCGCATTGCCCCAGAACCTTTCCAGCGGATCACCAAACTGGGCAAAGCTCACCATCTCGACCTCATAGACCAGATCATAGCGCCGCCGCCCCCATTGTCCTGCAGGGTTATTTTCATTTCCCATGAGAAACTGTCTAAACACCTCATTGCCAAATACCCTTTCTACCCAGGTTAGGGCAATTTCAAATTGCTGCCGATAAGATTCTGCATCTTGTTGCTGAAGGTTATGTCCCGCTTCCATTTCGTCATTCAGAAAGGCCCGGAAAGGTATCCGATATTTGTCCCTGCGATGCAGAAACGCAAAGAACCGAAGCAACAATTCCCTGTGCCGCATCCTCTTGTCAGGTGTTGTTCTGCCCCAAAGAGCAAGAAAATTACGACTTTCACTTAATCGTGCAATAAGCTGGTTGTAAGAGCCTCTGTACAAGCAGTTTCTTAGCTCTTGGCTGTTGAGGCTCATTGATCCTTGGTTCAAACGTGCGAAAAGTACATACTTCATATCAGGATGGGCTGTCTTGGGAATTTGAATAATCGATAGTGGTGTCGACCACAGCTGGTCTCTATCATCTATGGAGAGTGCTGTTATTCCCTTTCCACTTAGTTCAGATAGCACCTCTAGGCTCGTCAGTGTAAGTGGTGTCAGGACACCGAATGGCAAAGGTATATTGCCAGCAAATTTTCTGGGTCCTGATAGCAGGGGTTGCATGAATTTAAATAGACTCTCGAGCCTCTGGTGTCCATCAATCACGATCCACTTGTCATCGGACTCCTCGGACAGAAATATTGGAGGAGTAGGTAACCTGAGCAAAAGAGATTCAATATATCGGCTCGCCTTTGTGTTGTCCCAGACGTAGTTGCGCTGGAAACCGGGCTGCAATATTAGATCGGCATTACAGTAGCGATCCCAAAGTTCACGAACTGTAATGCTATCTTCAGTTGCATTGACATGCCGGTACTCATCGGGCACGTATAGGGGTATGTACACATCATCTTCTTCACTCTCATACCACTCTTCCTCATAAGCCTGGATATGACTGCGCCGCATGTCCACCTCCACTTGACAAAATTTTTTTAGTAATTCACAGGTCGCTACTTAAGATACTTGTTTAACAGGTTGTGTATGATATCCTCCTCGCCAAGTGCCTCCGCAACTATTGTAGTAAAATAGTGATTCAGTTCTTTCGTGGCTTGCCGTCTCTCGTCTTCAGAAGAATCTTTCAAGACCCGCACGCATGCTCTTGCTGCAGGAACATACAGGCCGAGCTCACGTTCAAAGACTGCTTGGAAGAAATCTTGTCTGCTCAGTACAATGTAGACCAGATCATATTTGTCTTCTTCGTTATAAAGTGCCTCGGTACACCACCATAGTCGAGCAAAGGCGTTCCGACTAATCCCATGCAGTGTTGGAGCCCCGAGAAACCGCTCTGCGAGAGACGTGGATATAATCCCGCTAAAATTGGTGGGTATATGGCCATACCATCGATACCATACAATGTCCCGAAATTGGCAAATACAGAGCCAATGCCAGAATTGCATATCTGTGGCTTTACGTCGGGACAGCCCCTCCAGGGCCCTGTGTAGTGGTACAGCAAGCTCTCTGTCAAGTCGTGCCCTTTCAACCGATGAGACGTCTGTATTATCGGCATAAAATTTATCAAATATGCCTTGCACTTCACTGAAATCTGCTGAAAAATCAAGCGGCTCAGTTTCAATGTAGCTCGGGTCCTGCATAACTGCAGCAAGCTGGCGTTCTGTAAGAGGAATGGTAAGCCTCCGAAGTTCAACCATCATGAAGTTCCTATCTCCTGTACCAGACCTCTGAAGCCTCGCCAAGTTCCATATTGCCTTTGAATGGCTTCTGGAAGCCGCTTGTATATTAGATCACGAGACCCATTACCTGCTCGTATTGAGGAAATTAGGTGGGAAAGAGCTTCATCAGGGTCTTCTTCAGGATACAGCTTGGGTAGCCAGTCTGTGATAAGTGCCTGTTGCCACCCGGGCAATTCATCCAGAACCAGCTCTATATCTTCCTCACCACCCATCCTTGTCTCCGATATATTAACTAGAGTGTCTGCTATCAATGAACTCCATACCTGATGAACTATCATGTAGAATGTGGCGTCACGTATTTGAGCAATTCTGCCACTGCTAGCCCTGTTATTGAATATCTGATATGCGTTTGGTACGCCTTGGTTGAGAATGATAACAGGTATTTCCTCTGATGTATCCAGAGCGAACAGGTGATTGGATTGTCGCTGTAGCCATTCCTCACTTTCTGCAAAGTCTTTCCAGATTATTCTCAAATAATCACCAGGTGGCAGGCGCGGCTCATCAAACAGTATGCGGGCAAGCCCAGACCAAGCCAAGATAGCCCCTGCTTTGTTGGCGTAACCGGCAGGCAAGTGAGGCTTGTCTTTAGTACGAACCATACAGGCCCGAAACTCTACAGTGCCACGCCAATCATCTCTCTTGAACTCTAGCAAATGTTCCTTGCTGCTGCTTCCGTTGAGATCAATCGAAGTACGGTATCGAGATTCTACGCTCCTATATAGCAATATGACTTTGACTGGAGGGTCTTCATTTTCAGAGACATCCAGTACGTTATTGACTATATTTGGCGGAACATCTATCAGGGCATTTATTGATACATGATTTGAATCTAATTCAAATATGAGTAATGACCCATCAGACGACCTGCGCACCTGTTCCTGTATAGGTACCAGCTGTAGCTGTATGCTATCAGGCTGGGTTCTGAAGGGGTAAAACTCACTTCTGCTCATTATCTACCTCTGAATCTGGGGCTGACTTCAACTCGCAATCTTGTATTTCTGAATATTGTGCATTGTTCTTCATCAGCAGCATGTGTTTCACCGCTGAAGTCCACTCTAATTATATTCTTTGGTACCACTACCACGCTTGCTTTCGGTCCTGGTTGAACATTACCATAATCGACATCAAGGTGGGTTATCCGAATTGGATCACCCTTCCCTGTTTCACCAGCAAGCCAGATACTAACAGTGAACTCCCAGGGCTTGTTTTCTTCTGACTGGCGAGTCACTCTACCGGCATAACGCCAGATATCTCCATCCAGATGAGCCGTAACCCCTGTAACGCGAAATTTTGCGGGACCTCCCCCTCCTCCTCCTCGCCCTCCAATCCTGAACATACGTGCAAGTCTCTCAGGGCCCTCGGAGGTCGCTGGAATTGCCTCTTGGCACATACTGCTGATGGCAGATTCCATGCTGTGCCATAGACCCTGCAATCGCGCCTGAGCTCCCTGCTTGTATTCGGCTCGCAAACGGTCAGTAACACCAATCCATTCTTTGTGAGAAGGTGGCTCAGCTGCCCGGAAGAATTGCTCAGCTGCCTTGTCTGCCTCTGTATCGCCACCAGCAAGCCCTGCGAGTAACACCCCGTGAAATCTCTTATCGCTCAGAGGGACAGCCACCGGTCGGTATTGTACAACCATTCCTGCGCCCCGCACTAAAGCTATTTTGTTTTTCAGCTCTAAGCTATCCTCGGTACCGCCCTGCCGAACTCTGAGCACTAGTTGTGCATCCTGTTCTGGAGCTCCGTTACTACCCGCGTCAGGTTTTCTGGCTGGAATTCGGAAAGACAGGGCCTCTGTTGCTACGTCGCCTTGCTGTTCAAGGCTTCCAACAAGTTGAGTTGCTGAAAGAGCTGAAATGAAGGGTGTTGCTTCACTGCTTATCTCAACCTTCTGATTATATACCTCACTGCCATTTTCATATGCTTCTATATATACTGCAAGCCTTGGGTCCGGTTCTTTCAGACTAGGCCAGAACCATCGGGACACCGAGGATGCCATATAAGATGCTATATCTTTGAGTGGTCTTACCTGTTCCTCTCCTGGCTCATCAAAGCCTGTAACAAGAATTGATGTCCCGGTTCCCAATTCTGGTTGTCGTAACATATGTGTCCCTATAGCAACCTGTTCTGCTGCCATATCCCAAGTAGAGACAGCTCGAACCTGCTGATTCACTGTGCCTTCAGGTTTCCCGTACCATCCTGGCCCGTTCCACTGCTGGGAGCCTGTACTGTGGTAGGGTAATTCGGAGCGGCCAAAGAATCTGAACCGGATAGTGGAGTTATCGTTCACGAGAGATGAAAAAAGCACGGTAGAAAGAGATGAAAAACTCCAGAGTACTGCTTTCCCTAGGCCATAACTACCTCCCCGCAGAGGCCTGTCCGCACAGGTATCCAGAGTGTTTTTACAGAGTGCTCCGAAGTTTTTGCCTAATTCACTTTCACCGCCGACCAGACCTACAGTTCCATAGTCTTCTATTCGTAATATGGTCAGGGCAGTATTTTCCACAAGTTTAAGACCTTCGGCCAAACGCGGTGAAATGGTGGCAAAGCCGGATTCAGCGGCGCCAGCTATATGTTTACGTAAATTGTACCACCCGATTGAATTCAGAAAATCCTCCTTGAGATTATCTTCCAGACGCTCAAAGACAAATTTGACTGTTACCAGTTCATCCTTTATCTGGTCGAGGGAATTCTGAACTACTTCACGAACAAATGTATCTAGGTCAGGTCGAAATACGTGGGCAGATGGCACACCTCCCTGAATGGCTCCAGAAGGAGGCGGTGGATCAAAAATCCAGTCCATCTCCTGCGGATAAGCAGAGCCCGATTGTCTTTCTTTAACATCACATTCCACTTTCCAATCGCCCTTTATTTGTCCAAAATACTCAACGGCCTTTAACCATACCCTGTATAATAAGCCTTCGCATTTAGGTCAACTTTGTTTTCGCCCGAAACTGTGAGATGCCTTCGTTCACTACAACATCCATAATCAATTCATAACCTGAAGGTTCTTTTGGATTTGGTTCCTTTGAAGCTCTGCTCAGTCTCACGGACATAGTATCGAATTTCTCTGAAGATCTTATTCACCTGCTCATCACTGTATTCGTAGATCCGTTTGTTGGAACACTGCCCCAGCAGCCGAAGCGACTCCAGAACACGCTGAGTACGCTTTTCTGCAATTCTAATAAATCTGTCTGCCTTCCTGTTTTCAGTAATCTCTGCTATCATGTTAGATTCAGCCTTTGCTAATTCTATGGCACAATTCTAACAGAATATGGTGATTTTGTCAAGCAATATTTAAGAAATAATTCTAAAATAATTACATAAATGGGCTGCAATATTAAGAATATATTATGCACCACTATGGTGTCACTGACCTTCACAGTGAGGAAATCAGGAATTCTTAATCTGCTATGATATCTGAGGCTGCTGTTTTTCCCGGGATATACAAATTGTAGTTAGTGCTTATAGTACACTCAGAGTTTCGCTTAGAGCAATTTGGCTGCCTAAGGGTGGTATTGTAAGGTGAGTTCCGATTGTACAGGTTCCCTGCTTTCACCTACGAAGACTCTGTAAACTATTTCAGCTAACGATTTCGCTAGGAGCGGTGGCACTGCATTACCCACCTGTTGATATTGTGAACATTGGGGGCCTTCAAAAAAGTAGTTGTCAGGGAATGTCTGAATTCTTGCAGCTTCCCGGACAGTCAGACTTCTGCACTGATGTGGATCAGGATGGATGAAGTGATGTCCATCCTTGGACATGTGTGAGGTTATTGTTGTTGCCGGAGCATTGCTAATTTGTACACGAAACCGGTCAGAGAAAAGTCCCGTTCCATTCTTTACTGCTTCAGGGGCATTTTTGTGCTTTGGAAGGAGAATATGCGGAAAGTCCCTGAGTAATGGTGTGCGTTTGTGGGCAAGTGCGAAACACGATGCAAAAAAATATCTTTGTATGTCAGTTCTCATATGTGCCCTTGAATAATGGTTGCATACTCCACCCAAACGCTCATCCAAAAACCACGCGGACATATATTTTGGTTGTACTCGACAACCGATATATCTTCCGCCAGCAGTAGTTCTTGGTATACGTCTCGAAGCCAAAATCAGCCTTGATTTTGTGTCATTATCAATACCAGCATTACAAATCCAAGGACAGTCGGCCATGCTTTTCAAAACCTGACTCCATATTATACTAGAATCGACTTCCTTTGAAAGCCGGCTTCTCAATTTTGGCAGGTCCCCAATGACACTCTTTATGGGAATCATTCTGTCTGATTTCCTGAGGGACTCAGGCTGAACATCAATATCCTCTCTAATACCAAGAATAATTACCCGATTTCTATCTTGGGGGATGCCATAGTCTTTCATCCTTATCACAAATGAGGAAGGATTAGATGAGTAGTCACCCAAGGGGTTTACCAGTGAATAGAGCCTGTACCTGAATCTGGGGCCGAACTTCCTACGTGCCAGCATGATATCTGGAAAATATTTGTATGGTTCACGAAGGTCAGTGAGAATATTCGTGAATATGCGATTACCGTTGATTCTCGTACTCAGAATTCCCTGTACATTTTCCATTACAAACACTGGTGGCCTGTGGACAGCTAGAATCCGGAGGTACTCCCTGTACAGGAAATGCCTGGGATCCTGCTCAAATTTGCCAGGGTTAGCCCCACGCATTCGAGCCCTGCCAATCACTGAGTAAGCCTGGCAAGGAGGCCCCCCCATCAGTACCCAGTCCTTAGCACCGTGCAGTGAATTGCGTATGCGATGATCAATGGCTTCCGATGGAAAAACTTCATGACCTAGCTCAGCATGCCATGCTTGTGATGAAGCAGCTCGAGATTGAACTGGATATCTTTCGAATAGCTCATCGCGTGTTATTTCCCCTCTCAGGTAACTGTAGTATTCCTCAGGAGCCTGTTCGTCGAACTCCCTGAAAAAAGCACGTAATTCAAGTGTATGATGAGCATATTGATCCTTTTCTATAGAAAGTACGATTTTGAAGCATTGATTCCCAAGATTGTCACGGGCAGATGAAAAACCCTCACCCAATCCACCGGGGCCCGCGAAGAGATCGATTATCGGGATTGGCCTGTTGTTCTTCATTTCTTTTTTAATAGACTTACTTCTCTTATGCGTGATCACCCAGACGATGTGCTATTCTGTTGATTAGCCACACATGTTCCGTAGTACCGACAGTAGTTCTGAAGCCAACATTCATTATGAAGTGGGTTGCCATATTTACAGATTTGTGCGGCGAAATCGATTAAGGCAAAGTTAAACTCTCTAGGGTGTTCTCTGTCAATTAATCTTTCGAGCATTATCCTGAATTGTCGACTTCTTCGAGATGAGTCTGTGATAGTCAATCCTAAAAGACGACCAATTACTCTCACGGTATTGGTATCCAAAATAACATCTGGTTTACCAAATGCGAAGCATCTTACGGCCGATGCTATGTAATGACTTACACCAGGAAGTGAAACGAGTGTCTCAAAATCCTCTGGTATCTGTCCATCGAAGTTGCCCTCCAGCTGGACGGCCATGGCATGAAACAGCTTCCATCTCCAGTGCAGACCTGCTGAGCGAAACAGCTTTGCCAGTTCATCAGGTGAACTCTGTGCCAGTGTTCTAATATCAGCAAAATGCTGCACAAATGCTTCGTATAATGGTACCACCTGATTTGCTCTGGTCCTGTGGAGCAGTACTTCTGCCACCAGAACTTTGTAGGGATCTCCTGTCTCTCTCCACGGATAGTGTCGTTTTCCGTGATCCCACCACCGCAGAAGGTCCCGTCTCATGTCACTGATGGGAAAACCTGCCAAGGCAGTTTGTTTATCAATATCCATCGTTCTGCGGTGAAAATCTTTGAACATTATAGCATGACCCAGGACTAACCTTGGAGCTTTTGCGAATGGGTATTTATATAAATAACCTGATTGGAAAGAGGGTAACCATTACAAGTATTCCAGTTGGTAAGTTCGAATATAGCTTAAGGCCTTATTCTGAGACTGACAGGGGGGTACTCTACTCACATATACTATGGGCTTGAGATAATCAGGAGTTGCCTAGCTGTATCTTTATAGGATAAATTGCTAGAGGATATCATAGGTCATTGAGGCAGATAACGATTCTGGGTTTCGCCTCGGTGATGTCACCGTCAATATGGGTAGTGTCAATCCATCAACCCCGATAGACTCCTTCATCCCGGCCCTCCGCTGCCGTCTCCCGTATAAGCGCCGTGAGCTGCCTGTGTCCACTCATCGGACTCGCCCGTTGCCATCAGGCATGGCTGCTGGCTTTAGTGGTCGCTTTCTAATATCACTTTCACCTTGCCTCACCCTCACCCTAACCCTCTCCATCAAGTGGAGAGGGGACTCCCGTCAAGGGAGAGGATTTTTGCGCGAGATGTAAGGGCTTGCTAATTATCCACGGCGGGTGCTATTATTAAACAAAAAGGGCCTTTTGTTTAATAAGGTAGAATCTTATTAAACCGGCGTTTAATATGGATATTGCATTGTTTCAAAACAGTCCTTCAGGCAGGCTGATCCGCGCTGTGGACGGTTACTGGGCTTTTGTGCCCAACCCATTGCCCCCGCAGCTCGACTGGGATAATCCCTTGGTGTCCTTAATCTCCCGCGCTGACCTAGCTCTGGGGACTCTTTCTGGACTGGGAGAGGCTCTGCCTAATCCCCACCTGCTCATTTACCCTTTCATCAGAAGGGAAGCGGTCCTTTCTTCACGCATTGAGGGCACGCAGTCATCACTTTCCGACTTGCTCTTGTTCGAGGCGACCAGGGTTGAGAAGCAGAGGGACGTAAGGGAAGTCCAAAACTACGTGCTTGCTGTGGAGTACGGGTTGAAACGGCTGAGCGAGCTGCCTTTGAGCTTGCGACTTATTCGCGAACTGCATGGGATTCTGATGAAGGGGGTGCGGGGGGAGCGGGCTACTCCCGGGGAGTTCAGGGAATCCCAGAACTGGATTGGTGTCCCGGGGTCTAGCCTGAATGACGCTGTATTTGTGCCACCACCTGTGACGGAGATGCAGGAGAATCTTGGACAACTGGAAAAGTTCCTGCGCGGCGATATCGACTTAGCACCCCTGGTGGAACTGGCTC
>Ga0114922_10006490_pt1 | contig 10737 bp, 9 predicted proteins | sample AartaG_FD_100975 | JGI IMG/M metagenome (GOLD analysis project Ga0114922, IMG submission 100975) | Deep subsurface microbial communities from Aarhus Bay to uncover new lineages of life (NeLLi) - Aarhus_00045 metaG | ecosystem: Environmental > Aquatic > Marine > Oceanic > Sediment | place: Aarhus...
ACGGGAAGAGGCATTGGCCAGGGGCCCGGTCGCCAGCCGGATTGCGAGTCTGACTCGCTTCGCGGCGGCGCGGACGGCTCTCAGGCAGGCCCGCGAAGGGGGCGGCGGAATCAGGATCGCCGAGATCTCCTGAGTCGGCTGTTCAGCACGTGCTCCGCTCTATCGCTCGGACCATCCGCCATGCACCGGACCGCCTGTTTCATCCACGCAGGGGACGTCGCGCACGCGACGTCCTATCGCGTATGTCAGGTGGCCGGGTGCTCTTCGTATGTCACGGGAATATCTGCCGAAGCCCATACGGTGAGCACGCACTCCGCAGGGAGCTGGCCGCTGCAGGTGAGGAGCGCTGGTCGGTCGAGTCCGCCGGCTTCGTGAAGCCGGATCGACCGTCTCCGGTGGAGGCCCTGGCGGTGGCGGCTCGTCGGGGTGTGGATCTCGACTCCCATCGCTCGCGGACCATGACGACGGAACTGGTCTTGGGTTTCGATCTGATCTATGTGATGAGTGCTTCCCAGGCGCGGTCAGTGTGCGAGTTGTTCGGTGCCCGGCCCGAGTCCGTGTGGATCCTCGGAGATCTGGATCCTGAGGCGATCAGCAAGCGGACGATACGCGATCCCGTCGAACAGCCCGAAGAGGTATTCGAGGCGGTTTACGATCGAATCGATCGCTGTGTTCGGGTGATCGCAGAGGGACTCAGCGCAACCGCCACCGCAGGTCGCTGAAGTCGGGAGCCAGAATTCGGCCGGCTCCGATTCCCCCGAACAGGCCGAGCAGCGGACCGAGGCCTGTCGCGAGCCAGTCGATTCCCGACATCGAGCCGCCGAGCAGGGAAGCGCCCACCAGTCCGGCCAATCCGATCGCCAATCCGAGCACTGCCAACCGGCGTCGTCGCAGCCAGTATCCGATCGGGAAGAACAGGAACCCCAGCCAGGCGATGTCTGCTACATGCTCCGCTTCAGGCCCTGGCGCAGCCCCCAGCAGGAGGCTCCAGCCGCGCCCAGGGGTGGCGAGCGGCGTGCATTCGCCGTCCGGAATCTCCAGGCACGTCGAGCGGTCGCGCACCACCAGCCGGACCAGCGCCGTGTCACCATCTGCCGGTGCGATACCGGGGTACAGCGCCTCCGGGGATCGAAGACGCCAGTCTGAAGCTCGTCGGCGGAGTCGGAACACGAGGTCGTGATCGCGGGCGCCGAGCACCAGGATCTCCCTCTCCATCCCATCGTAAATGCTGAACACGGGTGCCAGGCCGATGGTCGGCGGTCCCGCGACGAAACTGACCACGAGGGGGTCACCGTACTTGAGCCCCGCGCGGACCGCGGGCGCATCATCCAGCCTCCGGCCCGGAGTCGGGAGCTCGCCGACCCGGGCATCCAGCACCTCGCCTCCATACTGTTCGTAGTGTCCGAGGTCCGGTGTCCATTGTCCGAACCACATGGATTCGGGCAGAGAGGTGGACAGCAGTAGCGTCGATCCCACGGTCACGCATGCCGCCACGGCGCCCGCGAGAATTGTCAATCCGCCGCTTTCCGGTCCTCGCAGCGCCAGGCCACGTCTCCAGAGACGAGCCAATCCGATACCTGCTGCCGCGCCTGCCGAGTTCATCAGAACGTCCGACAGAGTGGCGAAACGACCTGGTAGAAACAGCTGCGCCACTTCGATGGCGACTGCCAGTGCCGTCAGACCAGCCCACGTGCGAATGGGCGAAGCTCCGTGCCGAAGGGCGAGCAGGAAGCCGATGGGCAGAAACAGCAGCAGGTTGAGGATCGCGTCGGCGAGCGCAAAGTGACCGCACCAGAAGCAGCCTCCCGAAACGCTGCCCTCGGAGGGTGGCTGGGGCGAGAGAGTGAGGAACAGGACGAGTATGACCAGTGCAGACGCCACTACGCTCGACCGGCGAATCTGGATCCGCCTCCGGCTCCGACGCTTGCCCCGCCCTGGGAGCGCAACCCGGACTCGGTGAAGCGATTCGCGTCTCTTCCTGGACATTCCTGATACGTCCTTCGCCACTGTGAGCGAGTGGTTCCCGGCCGGCCGGCGCCAGGGGAAGCGTGGCCCGACAGCCAGTCCGGTCTTACGGTGTGGTATTCTGCCGCGCATCGAAAGGGCAGGTCCGGCAAGTGACGGGCACGGTGCTTGCTCTCTCCGGCCCCGAAATCAGCGGTTGGGAACCAGTGAAGGAGAAGAAGCAGAATGAACCCGAAGCGGATTCTCGTGACGGGTGGAGCCGGGTTCATCGGATCTCACCTCGTCGACGCCCTCGTGTCGCAGGGCCATGCGGTCAGAGTCCTGGACAACCTGGATCCTCAGGTACATGGCACTGCAGCCGGGCCACAGTCGATCGCGGGCCACGTCGACAGCGGGGCGGTCGAGTTCATCCACGGAGACGTGAGAGACGCAGCCACCGTCAGGTCGGCGCTGGACGGCATAGATCTGGTCTCGCATCAGGCAGCTGCCGTGGGTGTCGGGCAGTCGATGTATCGGATCGCCGACTATGTTCGGGCGAACTGCGAAGGAACCGGCGTTCTTCTGCAAGCGATCATCGAACGGGACCGGCCTCTCGAGCGACTCGTGGTCGCGAGTTCAATGTCGATCTATGGCGAAGGCCAGTACCGGTGCGTGGAGCATGGAACGGTGCATCCTCCCTTGCGTCCCGAAGACCAGCTGCGCGACGGAATCTGGGAGATGCTGTGCCCGGCATGCCGCACGCCACTCAATCCGGAGCCCACATCGGAGACCAAGCCTCTACACCCCACCTCCGTATATGCTGTCAGCAAACGGGACCAGGAGGAGCTCTGTCTCAGCGTCGGAGGTGCGTACGGAATCCCGACCGTCGCATTGCGGTACTTCAACGTGTATGGACCTCGGCAGTCGCTGGACAATCCGTATACCGGCGTTGCAGCCATATTTACCTGCAGGCTGCTGAACGACCGACCTCCGGTCGTGTTCGAGGACGGCGCGCAGAGCCGGGATTTCGTTCACGTGTCCGACATCGTTCGCGCCAATCTTCGCGCCCTCGAACCGGACCGGGGAGACGGCGAGGCGATCAACATCGCCACCGGCCGGTCGCTCGGCCTGCGAGAGTTGATCGCAGCGCTGCGCGACAAGCTCGGCGGCCCCGAACCCGACTACGTGGGCCGGTTCCGGAAGGGTGACATCCGGCACTGCTTCGGCGATCCGACGAAGGCGCGCGATCTGCTCGGCTTCGAGGCTTCGGTCCGCTTCGAAGACGGGATCGACGATCTCGCTGCCTGGGCCGAGGGCCAGGAGGCAGTCGACAGGATCGACGAGGCACGCCGTGAGCTGGAAGCAGCCGGTCTTACGGTCTGATCGGGAAGACGCGGTGTATCGGATTCTGATGATCGCACCGACTCCGTTCTTCGCGGATCGGGGCTGCCACGTTCGGATCCTGGGGGAAGTGCGCGCGCTTCAGGCCGCCGGCTGCGAGGTGACAGTCTGTACGTACCACCACGGTCGTGATGTCGAGGGGGTCCGCACCGAACGGATTCCGTCGCTTCCCGGCTATCGGAAGCTGTCGGCCGGACCGTCCAACGCAAAATACTTCGCAGATCCGCTCTTGCTGGCCCGCACCCTTGGCGTCGCGCTTCGCGAACCCCCGGACATCATTCATGCGCATCTGCACGAGGGGGCACTGCTTGGCCGTTTCGTCAGGGCCGCGACCGGCGCGCCCCTGGTTTTTGACTACCAGGGAAGCCTGACCGACGAGCTGTCCGAGCACGGATACCTCGACCGGACTCGGCCGGCGGGACGACTGTTCGAGGGACTCGAGGGGTGGATCGATGGTGGCGCCGACGTGGTGGTGGCGAGTTCCGGTCGCGCCGCCGACGCCCTGCGAACGCGCCTGTCACACGAGCGGGTGCGAACCGTGCTCGACGGTGTCGATACCACGGAATTCAAGCCCTTGAGCGGTGACGAGAAGCTGGCCGTGCGCGCTCGATACGGAATCGCCTCCGAGACGGTTCTTGGTGTGTACGTCGGAGTCCTGGCCGACTACCAGGGAATCGATCTGCTGCTCGAGAGTCTCGGGCCTGTGCTCGCTGACCATCCAGGCCTTCAAGTTCTTTTTGCCGGGTATCCCGAGGAAGCCTACCGACGACGGGCGTCGGAGCTCGGACTCGCGGATCGCGTCGTGTTTCCCGGCAAGGTGCCGTTCGAGGACACACGAACACTGACGGCCGCGGCGGACATCGGACTTACGCCAAAGCTCTCAGCCACCGAGGGCAACCTGAAGATCTACAATTACCTGGCGTGCGGCCTGCCGGTCGTAGCCTTCGACAATCCGGTGAACCGGGAGATCCTCGGTGATCTGGGTGTGTACGCTTCCTTCGGCGACGGCGTGGGATTCGCGGAAGCGCTCGGCCAGCTGGCCGACGACGAAGCACGGCGACAGGATCTCGGCCGGAGAGGACGTGAGCGGGCCAAAACGGAGCTGTCGTGGGACCGGGCCGCCGAGTGCCTGATCGAGATCTACCAGGGGCTCCTGGCTGACTCTCGGCGACGGTAATTTCCTGCAGGACTAAAGGTAACCGTTCGCACGGTACCAGTCGTACGTTCTCTTGAGTCCCTCATCGATCTCGATCTTCGGTTCGTAGCCCAATTCATCGCGAGCCCGGTCGATCCTGAAGGCCCGCACTTGCCGAAACCAGTCGACGCGGCGGCGAAACAGCGGTGGCGAGATTCGTAGCGGAGCGCAAGCGGTCTCGCACGCCACGGCCGCCAGCCACAGCGGTCGGAACGGGAGGTGCACGATGTCCACATCGAGATTCATCGCCCGGCCGACCGCGCGAACGAGGTCGTTCAGCGAGTAGAACTCGGCGTCGCCACCGATATAGGTTCTACCACGGGCCTCGGGCCGCTCGGCCGCGAGCTCGAACAGGTCGACCAGGTTGTCGATGTATACGGGGTGATATGTCGTCTCTCCGTCTCCGAACATCAGAAACCGACCCTTCCGCGCCATTTTGAACAGCATCAGAAAACGGGCCGGGTCACCGGGTCCGTAGATCGCGGTCGGTCTGACGATCGCGATGTCCATTCCGTCTCGCATGAACTCCTGGCATACGAGTTCGCCCTCGTACTTGGTCTGCTGGTAGTAGTCCTCCGGCGCGATCGGGGACGCTTCGTCTCCCGGTGGATTCTCCACGTGGCCGTGAACACCCTGTGTGCTGCAGTACACGAGTCTCCGTGCACCGGCATCCCGGGCGGCCTCGAGGACATTTCGCGTGCCCGTGACGTTGACGTCGTGATACACCGACTTCGGAACGTCCAGCTGCCGAAATGCAGCGGCCACGTGATGGACGATTTCTGCACCATCGGCTGTCCGGCGAACGACATCCCGGTCCGTCACGGAGCCCAGCACCACCTCGGCGCCGAGCTCGGCCAGTTCATCGGCAAACAGTCCGGGCTGATTGTCGAGACACACTACCGAGTGTCCCTGGCCGACGAGTCGTCGGACCAGGTGACTTCCTGTGAAGCCCGTTCCCCCCGTCACGAGAATCCTCACGCTGCACTCCCTGACTGCGTTCGATGTCGATTCAATCGCTCGCCCCAGGGGGAGCGCCGGAGACACGTCTGGACAGACCGAGGCGGTCGTAGAACTCTTCAAATCGGCGAATTTCGATCTCACGCCTCTCGACAGACCACTCGAGCGCGGCCGCCAGGGCCATCCCGGCGCCATCGAGCACGTCCCGTGCCGGAAGGCCGTGCTGACCGATCGTACTGCGCCGGAGAAACACGTCAGCGAGAGTTCTCGCCTGCTCTCGATCTGCGGCAGCCGCAGCCAGCCGGGCAGCTTCCGCCGGATTCTCGAGCGGGCCGAAGCCGAGACTCGGGACGGGCGACGGCAAAGCGAAGGGAAGCGGATCCGCAGTCGCGGTAGAGCACGGGGCGAGCGAGCGATCGAACCTGGCCGCGACTCGATCAACCATGCGCTCCGCGACCGCCCTGGCCGTGGTCAATTTCACGCTGATCCCGGTGATCAGGCCGTCCGGTCCCCCACGCTCCCGGTGATCGCATATCAACGGCCGACGGGCGACGGAGAATGTGCCTGGATTCGATGGACCCCGGCCGAAGATCGGATACAGGCCGGCGACCGCGTATCGCACGCGGTCCATGCTGAGTTCGAGTCCTGGCCACCGGCGTGACATCTCCGTCACGAATCGGAGGATCTCGTCAGCGGACGGTTCGATCGGACCGGAAGGGACCAAGCCGCCGGGCTCGAAGGATGCGCCGATCAGGGCACTGCCCGCCCACGGCATGACGAATACTCGCCGGGAACGGGGTACTCTTCCACTGACTGACTGCTCGGTCCAGGTCAGTCCGAGTGCGATCTGTGGGACACGAAGATCAGCTACCAGGTGGATTCCCCTGGCGAATGATACCGGGGGCGAGCGCTGGACTCCGCGGGCCAAAGGTCCACCGCCCAGGGCCCGGCGGCGTTGAGGACCCATGGCGCGCTCACCTGGAACAGGTTTCCCGACTCCCGGTCCAGTGCCTGAACACCTTCCACACGTCCGTTCGAGCTCAGGATTTCCTGGCACTCGACCCGGTTGACCACTACGGCGCCGCCGTCAACCGCGGCCGCCAGAACCGCCAGCACGAGCCGCTCAGCCGAGATCAACTGGCGATCGTGCACGACGAGTCCACCGTGCGGGGCCCAGTTGCTGAATGCGGGATCCAGGTCATGTCTGGATCCCGCGAACTGTGCCCCAGAGCCGCTCGCCCCAAGCGCGGACCTGGCAAACGAATTCCATACCGCGGCTGCCGTGCGCAGAACGACCTGGTCCGTGATACCGGCGGCGGCGGGAAACAGGAACGGAAGCGGACGGCTCAGGCCGGGCGCCAGGTGAGCGATGATCTCGCGTTCTCGCAGTGACTCGGCGGCTGCTGAAACATCCAGGTGCTGCAGCGCCCGAAGGCCGCCGTGCAGCACGCGGCCGGACGCGGAACTGGTGCCGGCCGAGAAATCGTCCCGCTCCATGAGAGCAGTCCTGAGGCCTCGCGCAGTCGCGTCCCAGGCAATGAACGCGCCGAGGATGCCACCGCCGATTACCACGAGATCGAACTGATCCCGCTCGAGGCGTCCGGGTTCACGACTCCCGATCACCTGGGGGCTCGTTCGTCCGGGTACACGGCTGAATCGTCCCGTGGCCGAGAATCGATCGCTGGATCGGTCGAGTCGGCGTTGGCGCCCGGCTGTCGGACGTGGCGTGCTCCAATCCGCATCGCGACCAGGGCAAGCGATAACCACCCCACGCTCGTTCCGTAGATCGCTCCGGCGAGTCCGAACCGGGATCCGACCACCGCGCCGGCGACACCCAGCGCCACCGCAAGCCATGCGTCGAGATTCAGTCTGGTGAGTTCCGCCGTGGTCCCGAGTGCCGCCGCAGTCGTACGCGCGAGTCCCGTGGCCACGCGCAGCAGGCCCGCCACCACGGCGGCCAGGACCAGCGGCCGACCCAGGTCGTACTTTCCGGCCAGCAATATGTCCGCGACCGGCGGAACGATCAGCACGGCGATGATCCCGGCGGGAATGCCGAGTCCGAACAGCGCCAGGGACTCCTTTCGAAGCAGGGCGCGGCGCTCAGCGGGGCCGGAGGCATGTCGCAGCCTCGGAAGCAGAGTGTGCTCGACAGCCAGCTGAAGTACGTGAAACGGGGCAATCACGAGCATCGCCAGGACGCTGAAGCTCGCCAGCGCCTCGAATGAGAGCAGACGGGGAATCACGAGACGGTCGAGTTGCTGCATCGCGAGCGCTCCGGCCACGAAGCCGGCGTACGCCAGAGATTCCTTCCATCGGATCGGTACGGCCGGCCGACGCTCCCGTGGCGGACGCCACAATCGGGTGAGAACCAGCGGCGCCGCGATGGCGCTGCCCGAGATGACGATTGCGAACGGCGGAGCGGGATCGGAGAACAGCAGCACCAGGGACAGCAGTCCGGCAAGTAGAACGGTGAAGTTCGTGGCGTGATTGACGACTGCCGAGGGGACGAACCTGTGTTGCGCCTGGAGAAGCGCCGAACCCAGGTAAGCCGTGGCGCCAGCCAGGATTCCAACGCCAAGGTATATGAGCTCTCGATTCCCGAGTCCGTAGCCGAGCCTTGCTCCGAGGACGACCAGTGCCGTCACCGGAACCGCGGCTATGTAGAGGCGACCGAGAAGGGAGGGACTCAGGTCGATCGGGTGACGATTCACCATGCCGTCGAGTCCGAGTGGCGCGACGCGGTGTGACAGGTTCAACAGTGCCACCAGCAGTGCGAACTGGCCGTATTGCGCCGTGGGCAGCGTCCGGGCGAGAAGCAGGTTCCCGATCGCGAACGTCGCACCCGACATGGCATAGACCGTCGCCACCGAAAACGTCGACGCGCCACCGGTCTTTCGGTTGTTCGACTGCCCCAACTGGCCGACTCTCTGCACGGGTGTCAGTTCAGTCCCTCACGCTGGATCAGTCGACGTGCGGGCCGGATCTCTGCCCCGGCTATCCGCATGCGGCGTTCCATTCCCCGAACGGGTGTTGCGTTTGCCCCACTCTGCAGTGCGCTTCTCGTTGCAGCAGCGCTACGACTCGACGCAGAATAGGTGCAAGATGGCCGCATCCGACATGGGGAAGGCGGCACGCTGGTTGCTTCCAGGACGGTAGATGAAATCCACGATCCGACTGTCAGTCGTAGTTCCGCTCTTCAACGAGTGCGAGAACGTGTCCCACCTGATCGGCGCCGTCCGTGCGGTGTTGGGAGGGGGGCAGGACTGGGAACTCGTGCTCGTGGACGACGGAAGCACGGACTGTACGTGTGAGCTGATCGAGTCGGAAGTGCGCGTCGACGCGCGGATTCGTCTCATTCGTCTCGCGAGAAACTACGGCCAGACGGCTGCCATGCAGGCGGCATTCGACAGGGCCCGCGGCCAGGTGATCGTCAGCATGGACGGTGATCTGCAGAACGATCCGGCGGACATACCGCTCCTGCTCGCCAGGCTCGACGAGGGATTCGATCTCGTCGTCGGGTACCGGGTGCACAGGAAAGACCGCCTGCTGACGCGCAAGTTGCCGTCCTGGGTCGCGAATCGCCTCATCGGAATGATCACAGGCGTGCAAATTCGAGACAACGGCTGTTCACTGAAAGCATATCGACGCGAACTGCTGGACCGGGTCCACCTGTACTCCGATATGCACAGGTTCATCCCGGCGCTGGCCGTCTCGACCGCAGGTGCCAGAGTGTCGGAGATCCCGGTTCGGCACCACGCTCGCCGATTCGGCGAGAGCAAGTACGGTCTGTCGCGAATCTGGAAGGTCGCGTCCGATTTGCTGGCGTTGAAGATGTTGAGCTCGTTCCGCGAGCGTCCGCTCCTGATGTTCGGGCTGGGAGCGCTTGGAGCTTCGATGCTGGCACTTCTGTCCATAGCGCTTACGACGCTGACCTTCGACAGGGGAGTCAGCGCGCCCTCTTCATACGGATACGTCTATCCGAGTATCGCACTGGTGTGGTTGTCTCTCGCCTTCTTCCTGCTGCTGCTCGGCCTCGTCGCCGAAGTCGTGATCAGCGGAGGGAGATCGACTGGCGAGATGAGCCTGCCCGTTGTCAGGGAGTGGACATGATCATCAATCGCGGGCGCACTGGTGAAGGGCCCCGAGTCAGGGTCGCCGAACTGGTCATGCCGACACTGCAGGCACCAGGGCTGAAGCCGGATGTGTCTGTCATCGTTCCGGTGACGGAGCGCCCGGACCCACTTGCCGAGCTGTTCCTCGAGTACTCGGAACCATTGGCCGACGCCGGGCTGAATTACGAGTTCGTGTTCGTAGTCGAGCCCCGCAACCGGCAGCGCGTAGTGCCACTCCGCAAGCTTGCCGAGCGGGGCCAGGCGATTCGAGTGTTCGAAGTCGGCCACACGGTTGGCGAGTCCGTTCTCCTGATGCTCGGCGCAGCTCGAAGCCGGGCCGATACCCTGATCGTGCTGCCCGCGTACCGGCGAGTAGATGCATCCGCACTTCCTGAGTTGTACGTGAAGATCTTCGAAGGTGCGGACCTCGTGAACTGTCGCCGGAATCCACGCCGTGACTCGTGGCTCAACCGCTTGCAGACCAAGGTGCTCCATACTCTCGTGGCGGGTCTGTCGAGTGGCCGGGTAAGGGATGTCGGGTCGGGAGTCCGCGCGATGAGACGCGAGGTGTTGTTGGAGATTCCTCTGTACGGTGACTTCTTCCGCTTTCTGCCGGTTCTCGCGATACGCGAGGGATACCAGGTAGAGGAGATTGACGCACCGCAGCACGCCAGTGACGCGAAGACACGCGTATACTCGCCCGGAATCTACCTGCGACGGCTGATCGACGTGTTCGGCCTGTTTTTCCTGGCGAGATTCACGTACAAGCCCCTCCGGTTCTTCGGGATGATCGGTGGAACCCTGGTGGTCTTCGGAGGCCTGGTCCTGGTCGTCCTGTTCCTGCAGCGGCTGGCCGGTGAGCCGCTCGCCGGCCGTCCGCTGCTCCTGCTGGGAGTGCTGGTGTTCACTCTCGGAGTGCAGGCGATCGCCCTGGGCCTGATCGGAGAGATCATCGTTCACTTCAACGCGCCCGGGCGCAGTCCGTATCGGGTGCAGGCCGACACAGCGGCAGAGGATTCGTTGACGGTGGTCTCCGATCCGGCAGTCCAGCCGCCCGCGGACGCCGCCCGGGCGCAAATTGGCGGTCCCGGCGGTCGGACGGCGGAAGGCTAGCAGATGAGCGCCAAT
>Ga0114922_10006491_pt1 | contig 10735 bp, 9 predicted proteins | sample AartaG_FD_100975 | JGI IMG/M metagenome (GOLD analysis project Ga0114922, IMG submission 100975) | Deep subsurface microbial communities from Aarhus Bay to uncover new lineages of life (NeLLi) - Aarhus_00045 metaG | ecosystem: Environmental > Aquatic > Marine > Oceanic > Sediment | place: Aarhus...
CGCACGAGACCCAGAGCTGGGGGACTAACGGTAATGGCCAATAGCGTGTCCATCCTAGTAGTTGACGACGAACGTGTCGTTTTGAATAGTTGCCGTGCCATATTGTCGGAGCAGGAATACCACGTGGAGACAGCGAGCAGTGGCGAGGAAGGGTTGCGTCTGGCGGAACGCAGAGCTTTCGATGTCGCTTTGATAGACCTCAAGATGCCCGGCATGCCCGGTATGGACCTCCTCAGCAAGCTGGCGGAGGTCAGGCCGAAGACCATAAGGATCGTGATCACCGGGTTTGCCACCGTGGAAACCGCAATCAAGGCAATGAAGCAGGGGGCTTTCGAATATATCTGCAAGCCCTTCACGCCTGACGAACTGGAAGCCGTTGTCGGCAAGGCGCTCGAAAACCGCGATCTTCGCGAGGCCGCCGAGCAGGCACAGAGAGAAAAGGAACGTTTCATACTGACGATATACCATCAGTTGAAATCGCCCGTAGGTGTTATCAAGGGGTACGTGAATAACCTGCTCAAGGGTGTTATCACGGACGAGACGGAGAAGAGGAATGTTCTGGAGCGGTGTCTGAAGCGCTCCGAAGCGCTCCTGCAGTCGCTGGAGGACCTTCTGAGCTTGAGCCAGCTCAAATCCAGAAAGATTCAGCCAAAACGTGAGCTGGTCAAGCTGGAGGACCTGGTGAGGTGTGCCGCCGAGGGCTGGAACGTCCGCGCACAGGAGAAAGGCATCCAATTACGACTGCATGTGGATGTCCAATTGCCTCCGATCGTGGCGGACAGAGAGCAGATCGAACATCTGTTTGCGAATCTGTTGGACAATGCTCTCAGATACAACAAGGAGAATGGCTCGGTCGAACTCAAGGCGACCGTAAACCGCACGGATGTTCGAATAGATCTATCGGACACGGGTATCGGTATCGCCGAGGCGGATATCGCCAAGATCTTTGACGAGTTCTACCGCTGTCAGAACGAGCAGACCCGGTCTATGCCGGGCACGGGACTGGGCTTATCCATAGTCAAGGAGATTGTAGAGGCACACGGCGGGCGTATCGAAGTAAGGAGTGAGATCGGAAAGGGAACGACGTTCACGGTATGGCTACCGCTTCGCGATTAGCGGCTGACGCCGCGCGTCGCGGGGGTGGACTGGATTCCCAAGAAGGGAGGAACGACGCATGGCTGAGAAATTCAGGATACTGGTTGTTGAGGACGACCCGGACGATCTTGCGCTGATCAAGATGGCGCTCAAGGACGAGCCGTACGAGATCCTGGTCGCGCACAACGGTAAGGAAGGAGTCGAGAAGGCAAGAGCCGAGAAACCTAACGCCATCGTGTTGGACATAATGATGCCGGAGAAGGACGGTTTCAAGGCGTGCGAGGAGCTGAAGAGCGACCCTGACTGCGCGAATATCCCGGTGCTCATGTTGACGGCGGTAGGGCAGTACTTCTCCTCAACTCAATACGCGGTAGGCTCCGGCATGCGCATCGAGGCCGAGGATTACATAGAGAAACCGGTTGACGAGAAGGTTCTTCGCAACCGACTGGCCCATTTCCTGAAGAGGAAGTAAATGCAGTTGAGCAACTCATCCGTTCTGGTTATCGGTGGAGGGATAGCGGGCATTACTTCAGCCCTCGGTCTGGCTGAGAGCAGCTCGAACGTATACATCGTCGAGAGGGAGGCTGATATCGGCGGTCATGGTGCACGACTATGCTGTAAAGCCACCGATGTCTGCCACCAGTGTGGTGCCTGCATCGTCGCCGACAAGATCGAGCGCGTTCGCTCGCATTCCAATATCTCGATACTGACCAGTACGGAGCTCAAAGGTCTGTCGGGTGGAGCAGGTTATTTCCATGCCGCTCTTGTCTCGAACGGGGGAGAGAGAGAGACGCCCCTCGATGTGAATGCGATTATCGTAGCAACCGGTTTTGTCCCGTTTGACGCCAGACAAAAACCGCTGCTCGGGTACAGGACGTTCGCAAACGTGTTGACAGGTCTGGATCTGGAGGAGCAGATCCGGCGGACAGGCTCGGTCGCTCGAGCCGATGACGGTCGGTCACCCAGGAGGATCGCTTTCGTACAGTGTGTTGGCTCGCGGGACGCGCATATCGGTAACGACTACTGCTCGCGCGCGTGCTGCAAATACGCGCTTCGTATGGGCGGTCTTCTTCAGTGGCGCATACCTGAGCTTGAGGTCACGATCTTCTACATGGATATCCAGACGGGAGGTAAAGGGTTCTACAGTTTTTATCAAGAGTGCCGGAAAACGATGCGGTTTGTCAGGGCGATGCCTGTGAAAATCGCTCAGAACGGTTCGGGAGCTCTCGAAGCGCAATACGAGGATGTCGAGAGGGGGCGTCTGGTGAAAGAACCGTTCGATATGGTTGTTCTATCTGTTGGTATGACGCCGACTCCGGATGCAGCAGATCTGGCGTCGATCGTTGGCATCGGGGTCAACGACAGCGGTTTCTTCGAGACACCCGATCCGACCGATACAAACCGGGCCGATGTCGAGGGGATATTTGTGGCAGGGGCGTGTCGAGGGCCGAAAGATATTGAGGGGTCAATCGCGCATGCGCAGGCAGCGTCCATGCGAGCAGTTTCTTTCTTGGGAGCGTTGTAAGTGAACGAGACTAGACCGACAGAATCCGCCATCAAGTTGGGAAAAGTAGCAGTGAATAAACACGTTCTAGTCGTGGGCGGGGGACTAGCCGGAGTCGAGACCGCATTGGCGCTGGCCTCTCTGGGCTGTGAAGCCACCTTGGTCGAACAGGAGAAATCGCTGGGAGGAAACGCTGGAAGCGTCTTCTCGCTGCATGGCAGTGGCGAGGAACCTGCCAGACTGATTGAGTCCAGGACAACAGCGATCCATCAAAACCGCCTTATCCACGTTCTGCTTGAGGCAATTGTCGTTGGCGTCGAAGGAAACATGGGCGGGTTCCGTGTCCGAATAGACGGTGCTGGACAGATTGGCGAGCATGATTTTGGCGCAATAATCGTTGCCACAGGTTTCGCGCTTGATACTATCCTAGAAGAGACGGGATTTCCCCAGAAGGTTACCTCGCACGTGGGGCTGGAGAAGAAACTTGCCTGCTTCAGTAAGCGGAGCAAGGCGGAAAGCAGAGCGGCGCTGGGAATTCCGAAGAATGTCTGTTTTATCGTAGAAGATTCCGGGGAGGATTCGGCGATTCGCTCGGCCTCAGCACTAAAAAACGCTCTAACCATCAAGAGGCTGTCGAGAAGTAACGTGTTCATATGCTGCCAGAACGTGAACGTGTCCGGTGAAGGTCTCGAAAAGCTCTATCGCGACGCGCGCTCCCACGGAGTCGTGATCTTCAAGTTCGATGACGAGAAACCACGGGTTTTCACAACGGATACGGGATTCAGTGTGGGAGTTAGAGACACCTTCGCCGGTGAGGATGGACAATGGAAGGATGTGATTGAGATCAATTGCGACTTGCTGGTCTTACAGGAGCAGATTATCCCTCGGCCGAATACGGAGGCCTTGCGGAACCTTCTGCGTGTGAACGCTGACTCGTCTCACCGATTTCAGGAAAACAACGTTTGGTTGAGACCGATAGCATCGAACAGAAAAGGGATATTCTTTGTCGGTGGATGTCGCGGGAGTTTCGATCTAGATGACATACTCACGGAGGCGCGCTCAACCGCGCTTGAGGTGTATAACCTTGTCGGGCGAGGCGAGACCCCTGTACGAGTTGGCAAAGTGGCGGTAGACGCCTCAAAATGTGCTCTTTGCTTGACCTGCCTCCGGTCGTGCCCGCACGGGGCTGTGGAGGTGGTGTTCGACGAGGCAAGCAGCACGAAGGCTGCGCGAATAGTTGACACGGCGTGCCAGGCTTGCGGCATTTGTGTTGCGGAGTGTCCGGCCAAGGCGATTGAGATGGCGCCTGAGGAGGATGCGGTGAAACGTGTCGCGGTAAAGGCGCAGACATAGCGGTAATATCGATGGATCACCAACCGAAAATCATAGCGTTCTGCTGCGAGCACTCAGGAGAGCTTGCCGCCCGGATGGCAGCCGACGGCGACGCGCCGATCCCTGGTAATGTGCAGATTGTGCTTGTCCCGTGCTCCGGGAATGTGCAAGTGATGGACCTCTTGAATGCGCTGCGTGACGGCGCGGAGGGCGTCGTGGTTTTTGGATGTCATGATGATTCGTGCAAACACCTCGTGGGAAACAAGAGGGCAAGGAAGAGAATCGAGTACGCAGCCGCTCTACTTAAAGATATTGGCTGGAACCCTGAGCGAATTAGCTTTCTCCCGGTGTCAGCCGTTGAGGGCAGAGTCTTCCTGGACCGGCTGGCGGAGGTAGAGGACAAACTTCGAGGATTAACCGTTGAGGCATAGCACCCGTGTTTGAGAGCGCATTGAATCCGTCGAAGTCTGCGCCCCAGTCGGTCCGGCTGCGCGGGGATGGACAGCGGGGGACGTTAGAGTGATAGTTGCCGAAAGAAAACCGATCGCCGACATTAAACAGATGGTCGAGTCGCACGAGAGGGTACTGGTCGTCGGGTGCGGTGCATGCGTTACTGTGTGCATGGCGGGCGGCGAGAAGGAAGCGGAGATTCTGGCAACGGTACTGGATCTGGCTTTCAAGGACGGCGGGAAACAGTTCTTGCGAGATTGTGTCGAGAGACAGTGCGAGCCCGAGTTCCTCGAACCGCTCGCCGATAAGGTTGATGCGAGTGACGCTGTTCTGTCTATGGCGTGTGGGGTTGGTGTGCAGACGATGGTGGCGCAGTTCCCTCACGTCCCCATATATCCGGCACTCAATACACTTTTCATGGGCAGGCCTTTGGAGCAGGGCTTGTGGTCTGAGACGTGCGCAGGGTGCGGTAATTGTATCCTACACATGACCGGTGGTATATGCCCTATCGCACGATGCTCGAAGAGCCTGCTCAACGGTCCGTGCGGGGGCTCGGTTGACGGCAGGTGCGAAGTAGATCCCGAGAACATCGAGTGCGCCTGGCAGCTGATTCATGACCGACTCTCCGAGGCTGGCAAGCTGCACTTGCTGGACGAGATCATGCCTTTGAGAGATTGGTCGAGTAGCGCGCATGGCGGTTTGAGACGCCTCGTGCGCGAGGATGTTGTATTGTGACGGAAGCAAGTCAATTGCAGACAGTGCTGGATGGTGGCGGCTTTGCCGTTACGGCTGAGTTGGGTCCACCGAAAGGCGCCGATCTGGAGGTGGTTAGGCGTAAAGCCGAGTACCTGAAAGGCATGGTGGATGCCGTCAACGTCACGGACAATCAGACCGCCGTCGTCCGTATGTCGAGCATAGCTACGTGCGCCATTCTACGCGAACTCGGGATAGAACCGGTTATGCAGATGGTGTGCCGCGACAGAAACAGGATAGCCTTACAGAGCGACATACTCGGCGCGTACGCGTTGGGAATTCGGAATATACTGTGCCTTTCCGGTGACCATCAGCGTTTCGGAAATCACCCGGAAGCGAAGAACGTCTTCGACATCGATTCTATTCAACTCATCCATACTGTGCGTACCATGAGGGACGATCGCAAGTTCATCTGCGGCGACGACGTCGAAGGAGCACCGCGCATGTTCATAGGAGCAGCGGCCAACCCGTTTTCGGATCCGTTCGAGTATCGAGTGCGGCGTCTCGCGAAGAAGGTGGCTGCGGGGGCTCAGTTCATCCAGACACAGTGTGTTTACGACCTCAAGAAGTTCCGAAAATGGATGGAAATGGTGAGGGACCTAGGACTTCACGAAAGAACTCATATACTTGCTGGAATTACTCCCTTGAAATCGGACGGAATGGCGAGATACATGAGGGATCATGTGGCTGGTGTGGATGTCCCGGATGAGTTGATTCAGAGATTGCGTGCGGCCGGTAAGGCTGCGGAGGAAGGGATAAACATCGCCATAGAGACTATCCAGGAAATGAAGGACGTTGAAGGCGTGCACGGGGCTCATTTGATGGCGATTGAGTGGGAGAAGAAAGTCCCCGAAATAGTTGAACGCGCGGGATTGTTACCGAGAGAGGCACAATGAGTGAGGTGAGACCTGTGGAAGAATCGAGCGTGAATACGGGCGAAATGACCATCTCTACGAATGATCTCGACCCGAATTTCAAATACGAGGTCGCGGAGGAACCGGGCGGTGAGAACATCAAGGTGTGCTTCTCCTGCGGGATATGCACAGCGGGCTGTCCCGTAAGCGAGATAGATCCGCGTTACAACCCACGGAGGCTGATCCGTATGGTCCTTCTGGGCATGCGCGATGAAGTGCTCTCGTCAGACCTCATATGGTTATGCAGCCTGTGCTACACGTGTTATGCGCGATGTCCGCAGAACGTGAAGTTCACCGAGGTGATGGGTGCGCTCAGGAACATGGCGGTCCGAGAAGGACACGTTCATGGGTCTTTTCTGAAAGAGGTGGAGGCGATCGACAAGTTCACGCAGCAGTTGCGCCACGATATGTTGGTGAAGGTGCTCGACAGAAAAGGCGAGGAAACCGAATTCAGTATCTCCGACTATCGAGAGATTGTGGACAAGTTGCTCACTGGCTAAGGGTGGAATCGCTTTATTTGACCAGGTTTTCGGGCAGGCTGTCGGGTTTCTCGGCGAGGTAAGAACTAAACGGTGCGTGGGTGCTAGACGGCGAATGAGTGTCATGAGAAGAACAGATGATGGAAAGGTAGGCGCCGTCCTCGTCGTAGGGGGCGGGATAGCGGGGGTTCAAGCATCGCTCGATCTGGCCGAGTCAGGTTACTACGTGTATCTCGTTGAAGAGTCTCCCGCGATTGGCGGCGTTATGGCGCAGTTGGACAAGACGTTCCCGACGAACGACTGTTCTATGTGCATTCTGTCGCCCAAGCTTGTTGAGTGTGGGCGCCATCTGAACATCGAGATCTTAACCTGTTCTGAACTGGAAAAACTCGAAGGTGAGCAAGGTAGGTTTGTTGCCACGGTCAAGCGCAAGGCAAGGTTCATAGATGAATCAAAATGCGTCGGCTGCGGTCGCTGTGTGGAGCAGTGCTTGACGCGCAATGAGATTCGCCTGCCCGAACTTGTTGAGCCGCGCTACGCCGATCTCGAGATGAGCAGAGCCGACCTAGACGGGATCATAGACCGTCACGGTGCTTCCGCCTCGTCGCTCATCGCGATCTTGCAGGAGATCAACGAGAAATGTGGCTACTTGCCCATGCAGGCGCTCAAATACGCCTCTTTCGGGTTGGGGATACCGTTAAGTCAAACATATCATGTGGCGACGTTCTATACAGCGTTCAGCCTTGTCCCACGTGGTAGGCACACCATCAAGGTCTGCATGGGCACGGCCTGCAAGGTAAACGGGGCGGATATCTTGCTCGAGCAAATACAGCACGAGCTCCAGGTGGAAGCCGGCAACACGACGCAAGACGAGCGGTTTTCTCTCGAAGTTGTCAGATGTCTGGGCTGCTGCAGCCTGTCGCCGGTTGTGGTAGTTGATGACGATACCTACGCATACGTGGACATAGGCAAGGTCGGCGACATTCTCGACCGATACGAGTAGACCCAACAAATATGGGAAGAATGAAAGTTAGTACTTTAGCTGATTTGGACAAGGCCAAAGAGCGCGGTCTGCAAACGCTCTATCCGTCCAGCAAGACGAAATTGTCGGTCGGGCTCGGTACGTGTGGTGTCGCCGCGGGCGCAGTACGGGTGTATGAAACTCTGAGAGATGAGATCTCAGCGCGGCAGTGCAGCGATTTTGTTGTAGCTCAGACGGGCTGTTCAGGACTCTGCAAGGCTGAACCATTGGTAGACGTGATAGGGCCGAATCTGCCGCGCCTGTTGCTTGGGCCGATGAGCCCGGAGAAGGTGGGAGAGGTGCTCGACGGTCTAGCGGACGGCGGCTTCGACCCGAAAATGATTGTAGCCCGGATCGACAGCGAGCCGAGTCTTGCGGAGGGCACGGAGCATGCGTACGTTCGCACTGGCCGCGACTCGTGGTGGAAAAAGGCCCCGACGTATGCGAACCATCCGTTCTATGGAAAGCAGCTAAAAATTGCGACGCGCAACTGCGGTTTGATCGATCCGGACAATATCGACGAATACATCGCCCGCGGAGGCTATTACGCTCTGTACAAGGTGCTCACCGAGTTAGAGCCGGACGATGTTATCGCGCTGGTTGCAAAATCGGGTTTACGTGGTCGCGGTGGAGCCGGTTTCCCCACCGGAAGGAAGTGGCGTTCGTGCCGAGAGGCGCATGGGGATCCGAAATACGTGGTCTGCAACGCCGATGAGGGTGACCCGGGCGCATACATGGATCGGAGCGTTTTGGAGGGAGATCCACATTCGGTGCTTGAGGGCATGCTGATAGCCGCATATGCGATCGGAAGTCCTGAAGGTTACGTGTACGTGCGGTCCGAGTACCCGCAAGCCGTGGTTCGAATAAGGAAGGCTATAGAGCAAGCGCGCAGCTATGGACTGCTGGGCCCGAGCATATTGGGTACGACCTTCTCCTTCGACATCAAGATGAGCCAGGGAGCCGGCGCGTTCGTCTGCGGCGAGTCAACGGCGTTGATGACATCTATTGGGGGCAAGGCGGGTGAACCACGGGCAAAGTATATTCATACAGTGGAGTCCGGTCTGTGGGGGAAACCAACAAATCTGAACAACGTGGAAACGTTCGTAAACGTACCGGTCATAGTTGCTCGTGGTCCGGAATGGTTCGCTCGGATAGGAACTGACCAGAGCAAGGGAACAAAGGTCTTCTCGCTCGTTGGCAAAGTGCAGAACGGTGGGCTCGTCGAAGTGCCCATGGGCATTTCCCTGCGCGAGATTATCTACGAGATAGGCGGTGGCACACGGGATGGTCGCGAGTTCAAAGCGGTTCAGACCGGTGGCCCTTCAGGTGGATGCATCCCGGCCGCTTTGCTCGATCTTCCGGTAGATTATGAGAGTCTATCAGACGCCGGTTCGATGATGGGTTCCGGCGGCATGATCGTTATGGACGACAGGACGTGCATGGTCGACGTTGCGAGGTACTTTGTTGATTTTCTGAAAGACGAGTCATGCGGCAAATGCGTGCCATGCCGTGAAGGACTTCGGCAGATGAGCGAAATTCTCGCGCGGGTCGTTCACGGCGAGGGCCAGGAAGAGGATATCGCACGGCTCGAATATCTCGCCGAGATCATGGCGGAAGCCTCGCTGTGCGCTCTTGGCAAGACGGCTGCGAATCCGGTGCTAAGCACACTGCGCTATTCCCGTGATGAATACGAAGCGCACATCCGCGACAGGAGGTGCTCTGCGCGGGTTTGCCGGGCCCTCCTGACCTACTCCATAGACGTGGAGAAGTGTACCGGTTGCGGGGCTTGTGCGCGGAAATGTCCGGTTCAAGCGATTAGCGGTAAGAAGAAGGAACTGCACGTTATCGATACTGAACAATGCACACGCTGCGGTGTGTGTCTCAGCGTCTGCAAGTTCGATGCGGTGACAGTCGAGTAATAGGGCTCACACATGGAACTGGTCGAGTTAACGATTGACGGCAACACGGTCCAAATCGAGAGCGGCAAGACGATACTTGATGCGGCACGCAAGCTGAACATCGACATACCCACGTTGTGCCATCATGAAGCGGTCGAGCCGTACGGCGCCTGCCGTCTTTGCCTGGTCGAGGCGACGCAGGGCAACCGCACCCGCATGGTGACGTCATGCAACTACCCCGTTTCCGACGGACTCCACATATGCACAAACACGGAGAGGGTGGCCAAGCTCAGGCGCGGGATAGCCGAACTTTTGCTCGCGCGGTGTCCTAACTCGGAACAGGTTCGTGCTGTGGCCAAAAAGCTTGGTGTAGACAGGACACGTTTCAAGAAATCTGACGAGGACTGCATCTTGTGTGGTCTCTGCGTGCGGATCTGTAGAGAGGTTATGGGAATCGGCGCAATAGGTTTCGTGAACCGTGGCTCCAAAAGGGAGATCAGCACCCCCTTCGCGGAAATGTCCGACGTCTGCGTGAGCTGCGGCGCGTGCGCGTTCGTCTGCCCGACCGGTGCGATAACAATCGATAGGATACGTGAAGATGCCAGCGACAAGATCCGCTCGACATTTGAGGCAGGCCTGGCAACCCGACCAGCGGTTTATAGGGAGTACGCACAGGCCGTCCCGAACATACCGGTAATCGATAGAGAGAGGTGCGCGCACCTGTTGCTCGGTACGTGTGGAGCTTGTGAGGCGTTCTGCGAGGCAGACGCGATAGACTTTGACCAGAAGGATGAACGGGTTCGCCTCGATGTCGGGGCGGTTATCGCGGCACCGGGATTCGACGCGTTTCGCCCGGAACCTGCGGGGCGCTTCGGATACGCGACGTATTCGAACGTATTGACGAGCATCGAATTTGAGCGGATCCTGAGCGCATCCGGCCCATTCCAGGGCCATGTGGTAAGACCATCCGACGGGAGAGAACCGAATACGATAGCGTTTATCCAGTGTGTTGGCTCGCGAGATGTGGACTGTGGCAATTCCTACTGTTCGTCCGTGTGTTGCACGTACGCGATAAAGGAAGCGATTGTCGCCAAGGAACACCTCAGCACCGTTGAACCGACCATATTCTTCATGGAGCGCAGAACGCACGGCAAGGATTTTGACAAGTATGCTGAACGCGCGCAGAAGGAATACGGTATCGTGTTCATAGTGTCAGGAGTATCGGACATCGCGGAGGATCCTGACACGTGTGATCTCACAGTCCGGTATGTCGCCGAGGACGGCTCGCC
>Ga0114922_10006492_pt1 | contig 10735 bp, 9 predicted proteins | sample AartaG_FD_100975 | JGI IMG/M metagenome (GOLD analysis project Ga0114922, IMG submission 100975) | Deep subsurface microbial communities from Aarhus Bay to uncover new lineages of life (NeLLi) - Aarhus_00045 metaG | ecosystem: Environmental > Aquatic > Marine > Oceanic > Sediment | place: Aarhus...
AGGAAATGTAAGCTTTCACGTGAGGTTCAAATTCAGAAGTATTGCTAATCTTCAATCAAAAACTTCCTAAAACCGGAAATCTAAGCCTTTACAGTAGTAGGAAATTTAAGCCTTTACGTAACAATCTATTGACAAATATATACAAAAGTGGTATAATATTACTATGAAATTATCTAGTTATGCTAAAGAACTTGGGATAAGTTATAAAACTGTATGGAGATTATGGAAAGCGGGGAAGTTAAATGCTTATCAATTACCCACTGGAACAGTAATTGTAAGAGAAGGTATAGAAAATGAGTTATCTAACAAAGTCTGTATTTATGCCAGAGTTTCTAGTAGTGAAAATAAAAATAATCTTAAAAAGCAAGCGGAGCGATTAAAGGAATATGCTATAGTAAGAGGTTATCAAATTTATAAAATCGTAGAAGAAATTGGAAGCGGAGTGAATGATAATAGGAAGAAATTGAATCAACTTTTGATGGATAAAAATTACAATAAACTTATTGTAGAACATAAAGATAGACTTACAAGGTTTGGTTTTAATTATATTCAAATTTTATTCAATCAGATTGGGAAAAAACTAGAAGTAGTTAGCGAAGCTGAAAATGACAAACAAGATTTAATGCAAGATTTTATTTCAGTTATAACTTCTTTTTGTGCAAGACTATATGGATTGAGGAGAGGTAAGAGAAAAACAGAAAAAATAATTAAGGAACTGAAAAATGAGAAGAACCTTAGAATTTAGTCTAAATCTGGCCAACATAAACAAAATTCAGTCTCTGAAGGATTTATCTGAAGAATATAAGAAAGTGGTTAATTATTATTTAAAAATCCTTTCTTCTAAAGGTAAATATATTTTATCAGAGGGAGAAGTTAGATCCTGCGACTCTCCTTTATCTTATCGTTATAAACAGTGTGCTAAAAGACAAGCAACTAAAATTTGGAAGTCCTGGAGAAGAAATAAAAAGAAAGGGAAACTACCTGAATTTAATGGCAGTTTAATATTAGATAATCGTTTTATCAAAATAGAAGAAGGAAAGGATTCTACTTTTGATTATTGGATAAGAATGGCTACTTTAAATAAAGGACACCCTATTTTAATTCCTATAAAATCCTATGATTATGCTAATGATTACTTTAATAATTGGAAATTAACAAATGGGGGAAGACTCAGACAGGAAAATAATAATCGGTTTTTGTTATTAACCTTTGAAAAGGAAACACCACCAAAGAAACAAGAAGGAAAAGTTATTGGAATAGACATTGGAATTAAAAAACTGATGGCTACTTCAAAGAAGGAATTTTATGGAAAAGAAATTGAATTACTGATGGATAAGATACAGAAGAAGAAACAAGGTTCAAAAGCATTTAAAAGGGCGATAAAAGAACGAGATTATTATGTAAATAAGACAGCAAAAGAATTACCTTTAGATAGTGTCAAAACAATAGTGATGGAAAACATAAAGAATATTAAAAGAAATACTAAAAAGGAAAAGAGATTGAGAAAAGAATTTAGAAGTAAATTTCAGAGATGGACTTATCCCAAATTATTTAGCAGGATAAATCAATTGTGTGAGTTAAATGGCGTCCATTTCCTCATGATTGATCCTGCTTGGACATCACAAACCTGCAATGATTGTGGGTTTGTCCATAAGTTATCCAGGAATGGTGAGATATTTAAGTGTAGGGATTGTGGCTATACAACGGATGCAGATTATAATGCGTCTTTGAATATCTTGAATCTTGGAGTAACCCAGCAGTCTATGGTCGCTGGAAGTGTGAAAGTTAGTCAAATGGATATTTGTCCATTAAACTAACAACTATAAGATATACTTATATGTAAAAGTAAAAAAAGGAGAAAAGTTATGCAAAGAAAGATCACTCTTTCCATTGACGAAACAATATATAGAAAACTGCATTTTCTAATTCCTAAAAGAAAAATGAGCAAATTTATAGAAGAGTCTGTGAAAGAAAGAATCAAAAGGTTTAAATTAGAGGACCCCATAGAAAAAGGGTTTAAAATGATGGGGAAAGATCGAGTTAGAGAAAAAGAGGCTCTGGAGTGGACCGAAGTAGAAATTACTGAAGAGCTATAATGAACATAAAAAGGGGAAATGTATTTTGGGTAAGCTTTGATGCTTCCATTGGTGGAGAAATAAAGAAAAAAAGGCCCGCTGTTGTGGTAAGTACTGATAAAGCAAATCCATACTTGAATAGAGTAGCAGTAATTCCGCTTTCTTCTAAAATTTCAAGAATATATCCTTCCGAAGCAAGAATATCATTTCAGGATAAAGAAAGAAAAGCAATGGCCGATCAAATTAGAACAATTTCTAAAAGACGTCTCATTTCGAAAATAGGTAATTTGCCATTGGAGGAAATGGAAAAAATAGAAAACAAGATAAAACTGTTTTTAGAATTAATTTAAAAGTATTGGAATTGCGTATCTAGCTCTGTTGACTTAGACTTTTTTGTTTTTTCTTCGAGCGACGAGCAACTAGCAGCGAGCAACTATTCATGGGGGGTTTTAGGTGATAGAATTCAAGAAAAGGATAATATTAGAGCTGGCAAAAGTGGTAAATCTCCCTGAAGAGAATATAGAGAGAATGTTGGAGATACCTGCCGAATCCAACCGAGGCAATTTTGCTTTCCCTTGTTTTCAGCTAAGTAAAATCCGCCATCAGCCACCCTCTGAAATAGCCATGACCATTGTAAGAGAGCTTGGAGAAATCGAAGGTATCTCTTCAGTGGAAAACATAGGTCCCTATGTAAATTTTAGAGTCGATGACACAATTCTGGCAAAAGAAATCCTTTCTGAAATATATCAAAAAAAAGAGAAGTTTGGACAGACCAACACCGGAGAGAATCGAACAGTAGTTATTGATTACTCTTCCCCTAACATAGCCAAGCCTTTCCATGTAGGACACCTGCGCTCAACCATAATCGGTAACTGTCTCAAGAATGTCTATCAGGCTCTCGGTTATAGGGTAATCTCTATCAATTACCTGGGCGATTGGGGTAAACAATTTGGATTGCTTGTCCTGGCTTTCCAGAAATGGGGAGATAAGGAAGAATTGAAAGAGGACCCCCTTAAATACCTGTATAAACTTTACGTAAAAATAAACCGGGCGGCTGAAGAAGACCCTTCCCTGGATTCTAAGGCTCGAGAGTTATTTAAGCAAATGGAGAAGGGGGATGAGAGAATTTTAGAATACTGGCAGAAATTTCGTGCTTTTTCCATTAAGAAATATGAGCAAATCTATAATAGACTAGGTATCTCTTTTGATGTCTATAGCGGGGAGAGCCAATATAACGAATATATGAAGAAAATAATACGGGAAATCAAAGACAAGAAGCTCTGGCAGTCCTCACAAGGAGCAAGAATTATTGACCTGCAAGAATATAACCTTAACGTAGCCTTGATAAAAAAAGAAGATGGGACAACTCTCTACTTAACGCGAGATATCGCTGCCGCAGATGAACGCTGCCAAAAGTATCATTTCGATAAAATGCTCTATGTTGTAGGAATAGACCAAAAACTTCATTTTGGGCAGCTTTTTAAAATTCTGGAGCTTCTAGGAAGAAAATGGGCCAGCCGCTGCGTTCACGTTGACTTCGGACGAGTGCAGGGAATGTCCACCCGCAAGGGTAAAACAATATTCCTGGAAGATCTCCTGGATGAAGGTCAAAAAAGAGCCTTGGAAAAGATGAAAACCAATCTGGACAAGTTTTCCCAGCTTAAGAACGCAAGATTAACCGCTGATATTTGTGGATTATCAGCCATCATTTTTGCTGATTTATCTAATAAGAGAATCAAGAATTACCAGTTTGACTGGGACCAGATACTAAATTTTGAAGGAGATACTGGCCTTTACCTACAAAATGCTCACGCTCGTATAGCGGGCATAATGAGAAAGTCTGGCATTGAACTAACTGACAAAATTGACTATTCAGCTCTTAAAGAAAAAGAGGCAGTCTCTTTAATTAGATGGCTAGCCAGGTATCCGGAAATACTTAAACTAGCTGGAAACAAATATGAACCATCCTTTCTCTGCACTTATTTACTCGAACTGGCTCGCTATTTTCATAAGGCTTACCATTTAATGCGAGTAAAAGGGGAAGTCTCAACAATAGCCCAGGCAAGAATGAATTTATTCTGGGCTACAAAACAGGTCTTAGGAAATGGAATGAGGCTCCTGGGAATGAAATTGCTGGAAAGGATGTAAAGAAGACTTATGGAAAAAAGAGAATTAGCACAAAAGATAAAGTCTATCTCTCTGTTGAGGGGAAGGTTTAAGCTACGGTCAGGAAAGACGAGTTCATTTTACTGGGACAAGTATCGTTTTGAAAGTAAACCCGAGCTCCTCAAGGCGATTCTAGAAAAAATGCAGAAGCTTCTGCCTGCTTCCTTCCATAAATTCGCTGCTATGGAACTGGGAGGAATTCCTCTGGCAACCGGACTTTCTCTCAAAACCGGTAAGGATTGCCTATACGTTCGTAAAACCGCCAAGAATTATGGAACGCGCAATCTGGTTGAAGGAGGCTTTAACAAAGGTGAAAAAGTAGTGGTAGTAGAGGATGTCATTACTACGGCTGGCCAGGTTTGTTTCTCCATAAGGCAAATGCGTACTCTGGGCCTAATCGTAGAAGATGTTATCTGTGTTATTGATCGCCAGCAAGGAGGGAGAGAAAATCTCAAAAAAATCGGATGCTCGCTCAATTGTCTATTCACCGGGGAGGAGCTGGAAAGCCTGGCATAAGAGAAATCCTAAAAGGAGAAAGTTCTTCCTTTTAGCTAACATCCATCCAGGGCTACTTTATGAATTTGTCCGACCAGTATTTAACCAGGAAAAAGAATAGGGCAAGAATACCAATAAATGCTCCAATGACAGCTAATATTATGAATACTAATCTCAATACCTTGCCTCACGGATTCTTAATCTACTTTTCAAAAGGCCTGCCGTTGCGCCGGTATCCGTAACACAGGACTCCTTACCTTTCGGCCTACCTTCGCTTCTCAGCTGGTATTGTTTGAGAAGAATAAAAAGTTTTGTTAAAGAACTTTCATCATATCAAGATGCTTACTTTTTAGGTTTCCTTATCCTTGCCGCTATCAATTACATTCTATTAGATTTTATTCCTCTGTCAAAAAAGCGACTCTAACTTTGAGAACTCGTCGGGTGAAAAGTCCCCACCCCAGGGTTAATTATCCTTCCCCCAGGACGAGCGCTGTTCTCGATGTCTTGAGATGTTGCTTCCCGATTATACTTTTCTCCTTTTACCGGGCTAATCATCACCTTTTTGCTCGAAGGGGAACTACCTTCCCCTTCCGACACTCGCTGTACCCGCTGCCTCCCCTCCTTGAACAACCGAAGGGAGTCAAGCGCTAAGGGGTGAGGGATTGTTGGAAAAGGTTTAGTTTAGAAGTTTACCTATTCAGTGACCTTACAGACCCGCCCGTTCGGAAGCTTCCTTCTCACCCGCTGGCTAAGAAGTCCTCTTTCAGGAAGCTAATCTCTAAAAGATCTCAATCTAGAACAGCGCTTTAGGACACATTCTCTATCACTTGATGATGTCAATAATTGTCTCCACGATTCTTGTTTTGTCAGGTAAAACCAACTTTTCCAGCGATTCTGCATAGGGAATGGGTACGTTAGGTAGACCCAGGCGTTGTACCGGTGCGTCGAGATAGTCAAAGGCTCTCTTCTGAACTTCTGCCGCAATCTCCGAACCCACTCCTCCCCTTACACAAGACTCGTGGACAATAAGCAACCTATTCGTTTTTTTTACCGAGTTTATAATTGTCTCTACATCTAAAGGTACTAGGGTTCTGGGGTCAATAATCTCGACATGAATATCCTTCTTGCTCAACTCATCGGCAACATCTAATACTACTCTTACCATGGCTGAAGTTGCCACAACGGTTACATCACGTCCTTCTCGCTTTATGTCAGCCTGACCAAACGGCAAAAGATACTCTCTCTCAGGTATGAAACCCTTTGTAGTATACAATCGCTTGTGCTCAATAAACACAACCGGACTATCAGCTCTTATTGCTGTTTTCAACAGACCCTTAGCATCATAGGGCGTAGAAGGCATCACCACTATTAATCCGGGTATATGAACAAATAACGACTCCAGGCTCTGAGAATGTTGTGCTGCGTTACCTGCTCCCATTCCTCCTTGAGTTCTAATCACTAGAGGAAGATTTGCTTGACCGCCGGTCATATATTTAAACTTTGCCACTTGGTTGACGATTTGATCGAATGCTAACAGTGTGAAATCTATATAGGATATTTCTACAATTGGTCTCATTCCGGTTAGAGCAGCTCCTAGAGCGGTGCCAACCATAGTGTTTTCTGAAATAGGGGTATCTCTAACTCTATCTTCGCCAAAAATGTCTATTAACCCTCCGGTGACACGATGGGTTCCCCCATACCTGGATATGTCCTCTCCTAAAACGAAAACCCTCTCGTCTCTAGCCATCTCTTCTCGTAGAGCCTCGTTTATGGCATTGCGGTAAGAAATATTTCCCATGAGCACACCTCTCAAAAAATGTCGCAAAACGCTTCTTCCGGATCAGGGGTTGGACTATTCTTGGCAAAGGTAACTGCATCCTCAACAGTATTCCGGCACTCCTCCTCTACTTCTGATATCTTCTTTTTGTCTATTAGGTGCTCGCTGATCAATTTTTTTCTGAAAGTGCGAATTGGATCCATATTCTTCCAATGTTCTACTTCCCCTTTGGAACGATACGTCCCCGGATCCCCCTTGTAGTGCCCTTCAAATCTGTAGGTTTTGGCCTCTATGAGAGTGGGGCCATTTCCTTCTCTAGCCCTTTTCACTGCTCTTTTTGCAGCTTTGCAAACGGCCAGGACGTCATTACCATTTACCACTACACCAGGAATATTATAGCTTCTCGCTCGTTTTGAGATACTATCGACTGCCGAAACCCTACTTATATGGGTAGAGATAGCATACAGATTGTTCTCGCACATAAAGACTACAGGAAGTTTCCAAATTGCTGCTAGATTCAGCCCTTCATGAAAAGTTCCCTGATTGGTTGCCCCGTCCCCAAAAAAGCAAATAGTCACACGCTTGCTCTTGTTGAGTATAGCAGAGAGTCCCGAACCCACAGCTATAGGGATGCCAGCTCCAACAACTGCTGTTGCCCCCAACATATTGATATCAAAAGCAGCAATATGCATAGATCCGCCCTTCCCTTTGCAGTAGCCGGTCTTTTTCCCTAGGAGCTCTGCCATCATTCTAGGAAGATCACCACCCTTTGCGATGCAATGGCCATGGCCCCGGTGGGTCGAGACCACATAGTCATCTACCTGCAAGGCAGCGCAGGCACCTACAGCTACTCCCTCTTCGCCTATATACGGGTGTATCACTCCCCGGATAAGGTTCTGGGTGTAGAGTTCAATAGCCTTCTCCTCAAACAGGCGAATAAGATACATTTTCCTAAATAATTCTAGTTCAAAACTCATAACTCGTACTCCTGTAAATAGACAAAAGGTCAAAAGCTCCCCACATATAAAGACCTAATAAATCTGTTTTCTTTCAGGACGTATTTATTCTTCTACCCACTGCAAAGACCGCTTAACAGCTCGCTTCCATCCATGGTAAAGCTCATCTCTTTTATCTTTGGACATTTCTGGTTCAAATACTCTTTCAATAATACGCGTCTTCTGTATTTCCTCTTTACCATGCCAAAAATTCATAGTAAGTCCAGTAATATAGGCAACTCCTAGAGCCGCCACCTCTAGGACAACCGGTCGTTCTACCGATATATCTAGAATATCGGCCTGAAACTGCATAAGAAAGTCGTTAGCACTTGCTCCTCCGTCAACTGCAAGTGATTTAGGCTTAGTTTGTGAGTCGTACATCATAGCATCCAGAACATCCTTTGTTTGATAAGCAATGGACTCCAGTGCAGCTCTTACTATGTGTTCCCTTGTCGTACCCCTGGTAATACCAACTATGATGCCCCGAGCATTCGCATCCCAATAAGGTGCGCAAAGTCCGGTAAAAGCTGGCACTAAATAAACTCCTCCTATATTCGGTACACTCTCGGCTACAACTCCACTCTGGGACGATCTCTCTAGTACTCCTAGGCCATCGCGAAGCCATTGTATAGCAGACCCTCCATTCAAAACTAAACCTTCTAAAGCATAACATATTTTCCCATTATTCTCCCAGGTAAGAGCAGTAGTCAATCCATTTTTTGACAGACTAAATTTGTCTCCAATATTCATCATTAAGGAAAGTCCTGTCCCGTACGTATTCTTAGTCATTCCAGGTTCAAAGCAAGTTTGACCAAACAATGCTGCTTGAGCATCTCCTGCTACACCTGCTAGGGGAGCTTGCACGCCAAAAAGAACATTCTTGTCAGTGTAACCAAATATACTGCTCGAAGGTCTCGCCTTAGGCATAACCTCAGGAGGGATGCCTAATAATCCCAAGAGTTCGAGGTCCCATTCTAGCTTATTGACGTCAAAAAGCATAGTCCTTGAGGCATTAGAATAGTCCGTGACATGCATTCTGCCACCAGTGAGCTTCCATATCAGCCAGCTATCTACACATCCAGCAAGTATTCTACCTTCCTCAATTTTCTTCTTGATTCCTCTAACATTATCAATTATCCACTTAATCTTTGTTCCTGAAAAACAAGGATCGATAAATAAACCTGTGGTCTCTCTTATTCGATTTTCCAACCCTTTTCTCTTTAATTCCTTACACATAGGAACCGTGCGTCTACATTGCCACGTTATCGCATGAAACACAGGTTCTCCCGTAATCTTGTCCCACAGTATCGTCGTCTCTCTCTGATTAGTAATACCAATCCCTACTATTGAGCGTGGCTCGGCACCACTCTGGGAAAGAACCTCTTTTGTGCAGTTCAGAGTGCTTTGCCAATACTCCTGAGCATCGTGCTCCACCCATCCCGGTCTAGGATAGAATTGTCTAATCTCCTGATAGGCATTACACATCATTTGACCCCTTCGATCAAATAGAATTGCTCTTGTTCCTGTAGTGCCCTGATCTATAGCCATTATATATTTACTCACGCTCTATCCTTTTAGGTTTCCTTATCGTTGCCACTATCGATTTTATTCTATCAGGTTATATTTTTTTGTCGAAACCGATATTCTAGCAGGAGTTCCCCTTTAGAAGCAACCTTGGTCTTACAACATTACCTCGCTAAATAGTTAACTCAATGTTTCGTTAACTCATAGGGAAGCCATACACTCATCTCTGAAGAGCCTCGATTATCCCATGCATAGTATGGGATTGCTCTTAGAATTACTGGCTTGGCTTTGATAGGTTCAGTCTCAAAAGGCCGGTATAGAAGACCCCAATTCTCTACTGGGACCATTCCTTCACTTGTTATTACAGTAATACCCTTCAGCAAATCAGGATAAAACTTTGCCTTCAGATTTCTGGTCGGGTCCTTGCAATCCACCTTTAATCTAGCTTGCCGCACAGATATGCCCGGGTTATCAACTCCTTCGAAGCAATAGACAATTGGACCGCGCTTCACAGCAGCGCTAGAGCGATTTTCGGCCGCCATAGGATTGGAGATCATCAAAACTGAAGGCATTGTCATCTCCAGAAGAACGCTCTTTTTTTTCTTCCAACTTCTTTTGATCTCATAATAGCTGCCAGACTGGGGAGTATCGGGCATCGGCTTACCTTCCACTGTTACAAAGGCCTTTTGGCACCATCCTGGAATGCGAAGGTAAATGCTAAACTCTTTTTCCGCCTGGGAGGATACTTCAATCTCAACTCTACCATCCCGGGGATAGTTGGTTTTCTGGGAAAGAGAAAATCTTGTGCCATCTGGCAAGTGCCATTGAAAGACATTGTTGTCATAGAGGTGAACCCAGATACCTTCATCATTGGTCGAATAAAAATATCCAGGTAGGCTAGCAAACATTCGGGCAATGTTTGGCGGACAGCATGCACAATCAAACCATCCCTGTCGAGTTGGCACACCTCTTCTTTCGCGCGCATACCATGGATCTCCTGTCGCCCTGCCATTACTGACATGAGGATTCAGGTAGAAGTATTTTTCTCCATCGAGTGAAATGCCGGAGAGAATACTGTTGTATAAGGTTAGCTCCACAAGATCGGCAAAACGAGCCTCTCCATTAATAGCAAGCATCCGCCAGTTCCAGAACGCCGAAGCAATTGCTGCACAGGTTTCTGCATAAGAGTTTTCATTTGGCAGTTCAAATTCTCGGCCAAAAGACTCGCTGTAAGCCCGACCACCTACTGCCCCGGTTACATACATCTTTTTCTCTATCATATTCTTCCATAAACTCTCCAGTGCGTCCAGATAGGCTTGATTTCCCGTCTCTATATAGTAGTCAGTCATCCCGCTACAGAAATACAATGCCCGCACAGCATGTCCCAAAATCTCCCGCATCTCTTTGCCCCCAACATGGTCAATAAAGAAACCCGCCGTATCGAGATAGCGCCTCACACCTGTTTCCCGGTATAATTCAATCAATCCCATCTCCACTTCGGGATGACCTGGGTGCGCTTCCTTTTTCCCGGAACCAAACATATCGCAGATGTAATCTGCGTATTTACGAGCAATATTGAGCAGACGGTCACTACCGGTGGAACGATGATGGGCAACTGCCGCCTGAAAGAGGTGACCAGCGCAGTATAGTTCATGTATGCGATCCAAATCTGTCCAGCGTTTTTTAGCTCTCTCCTTTTGAAA
>Ga0114922_10006493_pt1 | contig 10733 bp, 5 predicted proteins | sample AartaG_FD_100975 | JGI IMG/M metagenome (GOLD analysis project Ga0114922, IMG submission 100975) | Deep subsurface microbial communities from Aarhus Bay to uncover new lineages of life (NeLLi) - Aarhus_00045 metaG | ecosystem: Environmental > Aquatic > Marine > Oceanic > Sediment | place: Aarhus...
AGATATAACAGCGTTGACATCAACCATGTCCAGTACCAGATCGTCCTGCTTTAGCGTGCTCAATAGACTTACCATTTCGTTATAGCACTTCTCCTGATCTGCCAGAACCTCCATCAGCCTCTGGCCCTCATCATCGTCCATCCCTTTACATATACGCCTGAGTTTTGAGCCTGCCACACCAATGAGATTCTTTATCCTGTGTGCCCTGGAGTATATACTCTCGTAGGCTTCAGCCCGCCCAGCATCTATCAAAGCAAGGGAGAGGTTGAAAAGGATCTTGGCTGACGCTTCTGGCACTTCCTCGATCCATTGCTGAAAATCCCTGACTATCTCCTCATTTCGCTGATAAAAGTATATCTTCCCCAGGTTGCGATAGGGGCTTTCATAATCGGGATCGAGGCGAATAGCTTCGCGAAATTCCTTAACCGCTTTATCCATCGAACCCTTTTGAGAATACAAAACACCCAGGTTATTGTGCGCTTCTGCTGACCAATCGGCCAGGCGCAGCCCATTCTTGTAGGCTTCGATGGCCAGTGCCGCATCGTTGGGATCGTCATCATACACGCTGCCCAGTATAAAGAACGCGTCGTGAATGCGGTCAAAATCGCCCAGTTCCTCATACATCTCGACCAGTGATCGCAGTTGTGCGATGGCATTCTGACGGTCTGGTGGATTCCTGTATCGCTTGCGCGCATAGAGCAGCGATAACTGAAACCTGGCTTTCAGATGTCCCGGGTCCAGATCCACAGCATTCTGGAAATTCTCTATTGCCTGCTCAGAATCTCCCCCACTTCCGACGTATATCAGTCCCATGTGGTAAAAAGCATCCGGGTCACTGGGCCTTATAACCAGGTGCCGGAGAAAGGTTTCCCGGGCCTCCTCCCATTTCCCCAATGATATATACACCACACCGAGATTATATAGCGCATCGCGGAAACCCGGGTCAAGCTCCACCACATTTTCAAGATCGGAACATGCCGCCTCCAGATCACTGTTGTGATAATGAGCATAGCCACGGTCATAGTAAGCTTTTACATAGTCGGGAGCCAGAGAGATTGCTTTGCTGAAGCTTTCAATGGATTCCGGCAGTTTCCTATCATCTTTCAGAACCAACCCAAGAGTGTAATGGAACAAAGGCAGATCAGGCCATAGCTTAATGGCAAGTCCCAGCTCTTCCCGCGCTTCATCGAAGAGCCCCATCTTGTAATATGCCGCTCCCAGATTGTGATGTGCCGTAGCATAGCCGGGATCGAAGCGAATAGCTCGCTTATAGGCGTTAACAGCGTACTCATAGATCACTGACTCAAAATAGAGGTTGCCTAAATAGCATTGGTCCCTGGCGTCCGGATTATCGGATCTGCCAAGCCCATCCCCTACTTTGTCAAACTGGCGGGGTTCTGTATCTCTGAGATCACCCTTTGGCGATCTACCTTGTGTCCTACCTTGATTCATGTTTGGAGCCACTTTCTATAGAAATTCCGGGAAGGATTTGCGGCTTTGCCAAAGCCTCAACTCTTTTCCGAAGTTTCTCCAGTTTTTTTCCTGCGTTTATAGAACTTAGGCGCTTCTGCTATCTTGTTTCGGTAGTACGTAACTGTTCGACGGCTTAACCTGGTATCGTATTCTCTCTCCAGGATCTCTGCGATCTCAGCATCGCTGAACGGTTCGCTCCTGGCCCCTGAATCCAGATCCGCTGCCTCTCGAATCTGTATGATCCTTCTAATAACTTCTTTTTTGCTCTGACAGAAGAACCTGATCTGAAACACTCCCTCAGGGGTTTCCAGGCTTTTGTTCTTGAGTATGCGGCTGATAGTAGACTCGTGCTCGCCTACTTCTTTAGCAATTCGCGCCTGGTTCAAAGGCTTCAGGTAAAGCTCATTCCCCGATGCGAAATAAGGATACTGATATTCGTAGATAAAGCTGATCACCCGAAAAGTCAACGTCCGTCTCTGATTGATCATCCTCAGCTTCTCAATCAGCGCCGCCTCTTTTTTACCTATCTGCTCGCCTGGTTGCTTTATATCGTATCGGAAACCATACTGCTCGTTTGCGTCTATCTGCATTTCCGCTCTCGGAGGATCTTCCATCCGTTTGACAACGGCTATACGTTGGGCTGCGGGATCGCTCTTAAGTTCAGGTCGCTCCACCACGTTCACCTGCATGGAACTCAGCAGTTGAACTTTTTCCAGGGCTTCGAGTATATCCTCCACCACGTTCACATCTATCTCCAGCTCGCGGGCGATGTCAAATGTTTCTTGATTGCCAGACAGAAAATACTCCACAAAATCCTCTTCCGATATGGAATACTGTCCCAGAAGATCCGCTAGAACGGCGAGTAATTCATCGGATTGAACCGACATTTGCGGTGCTTCCGGCGGGCGGAATCTGTTGGTTTCGTCAAGACTGAGAAAATCTCTGGAGATCTCGTCTTCACGGCCTGCCCAGGAGAGTTGCAGGTGGCGGCAATATTCAAGAGACTTAATAAGCTCACCCCGGGGCACCCTATACTTGGCAGACAACTCTTCAGCTTTCCTCCGAGCGTTCACATCAAAAAAGTCAGATTCCCAGCCTGCTCGTCTGGTAATATCGTACTTTCTGAGAAATTCCACAAACTCCTTATCCTGGAACTCCTGATAGAGGTGATGAGGGATGCGACCTCTGAAGTGAACTTTCCTCACCCATCCCTCACTTACCAACTGCCCAAAAACGGCGTCCGACTCGACATCGCTGATATACTTTCGGAACTCCAGTTCGCTCTTCGTCAGGAGGTCTATATACTCTTCGGGCGGCCTGTGCGCCTTGATCTCCGGACGCACAGTAACTATAGGCCGTGGTTCAATTGAAATCCGCATATCTGAAGTTCTCTCAGTCTAAAGTTCGAAGAAAAACATTTAATGGACAGATTCCATACAAAAAGTATACCAGAGACAGACAGGGCTGTCAATCTGTTATTCCAGTCACTTTCTCATGCTTTGAATCCCTTATAAAGCCTTGATTTTCGGGATATATGAAGAATTGGGCTGAGCTAAGCCAAAAAAGTTTCAGAAAAGCCTTGACAGCAGAAAACTTCGGTGATATACTTATCTCTCGCTGAACTGATATTAGCTATCTTTGATGCCGAGAAAAAAATCTTGAAAATCAACTTGACACAGAAAGTATTTAATGTTATAATTAAATACGTGGTTGGATAAGTAAGATCAAGATAATTTGGGCATTAGAACTTAGCTTCTATGCCTATTTTTGTTCTTTGAAAACTGAATAGAGCGTTGTCATGCGATCCGGATAATGATTTGAGCATGTGCAATATCCTGGTTCCAATCCAGGGAGTGTATATGTTTTATCCTGTCAATTGAAGACAATGACTGTTAATAACAGTTAAACGATATTTTATGGAGAGTATGATACTGGCTCAGAACAAACGCTGGCGGCGTGTCTGAATGATGCAAGTCGTACGTCAACGGAGCCTTCGGGCTCTTAGTAAGTGGCGAACGGGTGAGTAACACGTGTGTAACCTGCCTTTGGGAGGGGGGCAACACCCCGAAAGAGGTGCTAATACCCCATAGAGTTACATGGTATAAGTCAAGTAATAAAAGGTGGCCTCTGCTTGCAAGCTACCGCCCAAAGATGGGCACGCGGCCTATTAGCTAGTTGGTAAGGTAACGGCTTACCAAGGCGACAATGGGTAGCTGGCCTGAGAGGGTGGCCGGCCATACTGGGATTGAGATACGGCCCAGACTCCTACGGGAGGCAGCAAATCGGAATAATCAGCAATGGGCGAAAGCCTGACCGTGCGACGCCGCGTGAGCGATGAAGGTCTTCGGATTGTAAAGCTCTGTGTTACGGGAAGAAAACCTGGTAGATGAATAATTTGCCGGCTTGACGGTACCGTAATAGAAAGCCCCGGCTAACTTACGTGCCAGCAGCCGCGGTAATACGTAGGGGGCAAGCGTTGTTCGGAATTACTGGGCGTAAAGGGCGTACAGGCGGTCGTGTAAGTCGGTTGTGAAATTCTCGGGCTTAACCTGAGGCTTGCATTCGAAACTGCATGACTTGAGATCAGGAGAGGAGAGTGGAATATGTGGTGTAGCGGTGAAATGCGTAGATATCACATAGAACACCGGTGGCGAAGGCGGCTCTCTGGCCTGATTCTGACGCTGACGCGCGAAAGCTAGGGTAGCGAACGGGATTAGATACCCCGGTAGTCCTAGCCGTAAACGATGGGTACTAAGTGTAGGAGGTATCGACCCCTTCTGTGCTGTAGCAAACGCATTAAGTACCCCGCCTGGGGACTACGGCCGCAAGGCTAAAACTCAAAGTAATTGACGGGGGCCCGCACAAGCGGTGGAGCATGTCGCTCAATTCGAAGCAACGCGAAGAACCTTATCCAGTGGCTTGACATCCTCTGACAACCGTGGAAACACGGCTTTCTCTTATGAGACAGAGTGACAGGTGCTGCATGGCAGTCGTCAGCTCGTGTCGTGAGATGTTGGGTTAAGTCCCGCAACGAGCGCAACCCCTATCTCTAGTTGCCAGCGGGTTATGCCGGGGACTCTAGAGAGACTGCCGACGATAAGTCGGAGGAAGGTGGGGATGACGTCATGTCCTCATGGCCCTTATGCCCTGGGCTGCACACGTGCTACAATGGCCGGTACAGCGGGTTGTGAAACCGCGAGGTGGAACCAATCCCTAAAAGCCGGTCTCAGTTGGGATTGTAGTCTGCAACTCGACTACATGAACGTGGAATCGCTAGTAATCGCGGATCAGCATGCCGCGGTGAATACGTTCCCGGGCCTTGTACACACCGCCCGTCACACCACGAAAGTCGGTGGCATTCGAAGCCGATGGGCTAACCCTTCGGGGAGGCAGTCGTCGAAAATGAAACCGATGATTGGGGTGAAGTCGTAACAAGGTAGCCGTATCGGAAGGTGCGGCTGGATCACCTCCTTTCTAAGGAGTTTTACTCCTAGGTCGATCTTTATTCGGCCATGACAACGCATCTATTCGGTCTAATCCCCGTGTTGGGGATTTTTTATGGATAGGTTTATTAGTCAATAGGTCTATTAGTCAATAGATTTAGTGTAATAGACTAATTGACCCATAGGCTCATGGACTTATAGAGGGCCTATAGCTCAGTTGGTCAGAGCGCACGCCTGATAAGCGTGAGGTCCGTGGTTCAAATCCACGTAGGCCCACCAGGTTAGTGACTGCTCATTTGGGGATGTAGCTCAGTTGGGAGAGTGCCTCTCTTGCAAGGAGGAAGTCAGCGGTTCGATTCCGCTCATCTCCACCAATTCTATGAGGACCAGATGTCGAGGGCTTTTTGAGTCTTGGATTTGTGGCCCTTATTAGGTTAGGGATGCTCAACTGAGATCCCTATATTTGCTCTTTGACAACTGCATAGCAATGGGTAGCCGTATCTTCTATACCTGCTGTCAAGCTACTAAGAGCTTATGGTGGATGCCTTGGTGCCAGAAGGCGATGAAGGGCGTGGTTAGCTGCGATAAGCTTCGGTAAGCCGTTAGCAAGCTTAGACCCGAAGATTCCCGAATCGGGCAACCGGGCAGAGGTCATTCTCTGTCACTTGTATCTGAATACATAGGATACAAGCGCGAACTGGGGGAAGTGAACCATCTCAGTACCCCAAGGAAAAGAAAGCAATACGATCTGGTTTATGCCAGGTCGGCGATTTCCTGAGTAGCGGCGAGCGAAATGGAAACAGCCCAAACCATCTGTACGTGATAGCTCGTGCGCGTTGTACGGATGGGGTCGTGGGACAGCGTCGGGCCGGTGCGCGAACCGGCCGAGGAGTTACAAACTTACATCCTAGTCTAATAAGCCTGGAAAGGATAACCGAAGAGGGTAATAGTCCCGTGGACGAAAGGCTGTAAGCTCCTTGGATGTTGTTCCCAAGTACCGCGGGAAACACAAGCCTGTGGGAATTTGGGAGGACCATCTCCTAAGGCTAAATACTCTCTGGCGACCGATAGTGAACTAGTACCGTGAGGGAAAGGTGAAAAGTACTCCTGATAGGAGAGTGAAATAGTACCTGAAACCATAAGCTTACAAGCTGTGGAAGTACCATCGGCCTCGAGCCATAAAGATGGTATGACCGCGTGCCTTTTGCAGAATGAGCCGGTGAGTTACTGTGCGTAGCAAGGTTAAGCCTTTATGGGGCGTAGCCGTAGCGAAAGCGAGTCTGAATAGGGCGTTGAGTTGCGTGAAGTAGACCCGAAACCGAGCGATCTATCCATGGCCAAGGTGAAGCGTATCTAACCGTACGTGGAGGCCTGAACCCACCAGGCTGGAAAACCTGGGGGATGAGCTGTGGATCGGAGTGAAAGGCTAATCAAGCTCGGTGATAGCTGGTTCTCCCCGAAATAGCTTTAGGGCTAGCCTCATATGTTAGGCAATGGTGGTAGAGCACTGATTGGACTAGCGGCCTCACCAGGTTAGCAAACCCAGTCAAACTCCGAATGCCGTTGCTGGTCCTCAGCGCAAGCTGGGGGCTAAATATGGGAGTCAGAATACGAGGGATAAGCTTCGTGTTCAAAAGGGAAACAGCCCAGATCGCCAGCTAAGGTCCCCAAATATGAGCTAAGTGGGAAAGGATGTGGAACCGCATAGACAGCCAGGATGTTGGCTTAGAAGCAGCAATCATTTAAAGAGTGCTTAACCGCTCACTGGTCAAGCGATTCTGCGCCGAAGATGTAACGGGGCTTAAGCTCATTACCGAAGCTGCGGAATTGGCATATGCTAAACTCGCAATAAGCGCTTGAGACCTTCGGGTCAAAAGCGCTTTGAGGAAGCGCCAATTGGTAGGGGAGCGTTCTATACCAGAGAGAAGGGGTGTCGTGAGATGCCCTGGACTGATTAGAAGTGATTATGCCGGCACGAGTAGCGATAAAACAGGTTTAGAAACTTGTTCGCCGAAAATCTAAGGTTTCCTTGGCAAGGCAAAACCACCAAGGGTTAGTCGGACCCTAAGCCGAGGCCGAAAGGCGTAGGCGATGGAAAACAGGCTTAAAATTCCTGTACCACTCTATTAGCGTTTGAGCGATGGGGGGACGTAAGTGTTGAGGCCATCCAGCGGATGGAAGTGCTGGTCCAAGCCTGTAGAGGGACGTTCCAGGCAAATCCGGAGCGTTGTTAACCTCGAGAGGTGATAGGGAGTCCGAAAGGACGCAAACTGGTCTGCGCACTTGCCTAGAAAAGCCTCTAGTGAGCTTATAGGGTGACCGTACCGCAAACCAACACAGGTAGATGAGGAGAGAATCCTAAGGCGCTCGAGAGAACCCTCGTTAAGGAACTCGGCAAAATTGCCCAGTAACTTCGGGAGAAAGGGCGCCTCTCTTAGTGTAGCATCTCGCATGTGAAGCTGGGAGAGGCCGCAGTGAAAAGGCCCAGGCGACTGTTTACTAAAAACACAGGTCTCTGCTAAGTCGTAAGACGATGTATAGGGACTGACGCCTGCCCGGTGCCGTAAGGTTAAGGGAAAGGGTTAGACATTTTTTAAATGTCGAAGCTCTGAACCGAAGCTCCGGTAAACGGCGGCCGTAACTATAACGGTAGTTCTTACGCTACGAGAAGGGCCGTTGTAAAACTCGTCTATTTGCTGGAACATCTCAGCAATCTTTGTGATACCTAGTAGGTGAAAAATCATGAAGAGAGACAATCAGCAGGAAAGAGAGTTAACACCCGAATATCTTGCCGGCTTTATCGATGGCGAAGGTTGTTTTTCTGTATCAATTCATCCTCATGATAGTTCCAGGTGGGGATGGCTGATTGATCCAGACTTTACAATAAACCAACATCGACAAAGTCGTGGACTTTTGGAAAGAATCCAGAGGTTCTTTGGATGTGGTAAGATTTACTTAAAGAGCCCACATAAGAGCGATGTGCTTACTTATGTGGTCTATTCCAGACGGTCGATATATGAGAAAATAATCCCGTTCCTGGATGCCCATCCATTAATATCGCATAAGCGTCATGATTACGAGAAGTTTCGTGAAGTTGTCGAATTGCTGATGCTTAAAAAACATCGCACACTTGAAGGATTTCAAGAGATTGCTCGAATTGCATTCTCTATGAATGCTCAAGGGAGGCAACGAAAATACACGCTTATGCAAGTGTTAAACTCATCCTCAGAGACTGCACGACGAGCATCTGCAGGCAAGGCAGATAAAGATACAGTCCGAACTCGACAGTGATGTCGAGAGCTACACAGAAATGATGTAGCCGATTGCAGAATCGTAACAAATTGCCTAAGGTAGCGAAATTCCTCGTCGGATAATACCCGACCTGCACGAATGGCGTAACGACTTGGGCGCTGTCTCAACGAGGGACTCGGCGAAACTGTAATACCGGTGAAGATGCCGGTTACCCGCGGCAAGACGGAAAGACCCCGTGAACCTTTACTACAGCCTGATATTGGGTCTTGCTGCAGCTATCTCAGGATAGGTGGGAGACTTTGAAGCTGGGGTCTCGGCCTCGGTGGAGTCATCCTTGAGATACCACTGTAGTTGTACCGAGGTTCTAACCGCAACCCGTGAATCCGGGTGTGGAACAATGTCAGGTGGGTAGTTTGACTGGGGCGGTTGCCTCCTAAACAGTAACGGAGGCGCCCTAAGGTTCCCTCAGCGCGGTTGGAAATCGCGCGGCGAGTGTAAAGGCATAAGGGAGCTTAACTGTGAGACATACACGTCGAACAGATGCGAAAGCAGGGCTTAGTGATCTTGCGGTTCTGTATGGAAAGGCCGTGACTTATCGGATAAAAGGTACTCCGGGGATAACAGGCTAATAACCCCCAAGCGCTCACAGCGACGGGGTTGTTTGGCACCTCGATGTCGGCTGGTCTCATCCCGGGGCTGAAGCAGGTCCCAAGGGTTTGGCTGTTCGCCAATTAAAGAGGCACCCGAGCTGGGTTTAGAACGTCGCAAGACAGTTCGGTCCCTATCTGCCGCGGGCGTAGGATATTTGAGAGGAGCTGCTCCTAGTATGAGAAGACCGGAGTGGACGGATCTCTGATGTACCAGTTGTCACGCCAGTGGCATCGCTGGGTAGTTATATCCGGAAGGGATAAGCGCTGAAAGCATATAAGCGCGAAGCCTCCCTCAAGATTAGATATCCCACATTTGGTAAGGACCCTTCAAGATTAGGAGGTTGATAGGCCGGAAGTGTAAGCAGTGTAAACTGTTCAGCTAACCGGTACTAATTGTCCGAGGGCTTGACTGCTTTGTAAGATGTGGCTTCTTCTGCGCTATGCAGTTGTCTTTTTTCTTGATACTCGATACTAGATGCTTGATTCTAATGTTGAATCCAGTATCAAGTATCTAGCATCCAGTATCTAGTTCCCTTTTCCTCGGTGGCAATAGCGGAGGGGTGACACCCGTTCCCATTCCGAACACGGCAGTTAAGACCTCCTGCGCCGATGGTACTTCGAGGGCGACTTCGTGGGAGAGTAGGACGTTGCCGAGGATTTTTTTAGCCTGCTGAAAAGCAGGCTTTTTTATTGCCCAAGAGATCATATCTGCTCCGAAAATAACACCTGGGAGCGCAGGCATCCCTGCCTGCAACCCAGAGCGCATTTTCATCATCGTGTGTGAGCTTTTGCGTTCATGGTAACTGCTCTGCATTCAGAACTCCAGACTGGCCTTCCTTACACAAAAGGAATAGTAGCCACCGTCAAGACCTGAGAAAAGCAGCCACATCGTCCTGCCATCGCTGCTCATCCACTTTGTGGGAAATTTATGATGGTAAGTTCGATAGTTCTCAGACCAGTTGTCATCGTAATATACTGTCGTCCATGGGCCCCAGGGCTCCGGAGCGTCGAATACTCCCAGCGCGCCTGTATGTGTAGCGCTGCTCCCTGGAGGGCGATGAGAAGTGGTCAGAATATACCTGCGCAGCGCCGCATTATATGTCATCGCTATCCGCTGCGTACCGTTGGGATCTGTGAAAATAGGCTCGCGTTCCCCAATATCAGATGACCAGATGGGATCGCCGCTGACATCCATACCTGCGAAGAACTCATAGCAATTCCTATCCGAAACTTTGCCCTTCGGCACTCTGAACATCACAATATCTGGCGAATAATCGTAGGCGCTGTCATTTGCCTGTGAGACGACATAAACGTAGTTATCGCGGGCGTTCTGATAATTCTTGCCGAACTGTACAAACTCCGGACAGCCGAAGGTATCTGAAAAGTGCCAGTCTGCCCATGTCCAGTTGACGCCCAGGTTGTCTGACCATGATAATCTCGCGTTAGTGTAATCTTCGGAATCGCCTGGCTTGTAGTTCCTCACGAACATATATAATATTCCATCAACCATCAACATGCCACTCGACTTGATGCCACTCGGGCCGCCGCCCATGGGTGCATCCGCATCGCTTATAATATCCTCCGCATAGTGGTCGGGCGGATCTCCAAAAACTCTGGCAAATCCCAGCGTCAGGTGCGGACTTCTATCGCTGAATCCCTTTCCATCGCCATAGGATGTGATCTGAAGATCGTCATCCACCCACGTGATGGGCCAGTTGTCACCAGCTCCATCCTTCAGCTTAACCACGTCCCTATCCCAGGTAAGCCGAGTGATGACGCTGCTTGGGGGATAAGGAGCGTTAGAGGCAATATTTCCACAGCAGTTGCAGGCAAACAAAAGACTTAGAAAGGCACTTGACATTCACTTACCTCACTTTCTATTAAATAGCGGGCTGGGGCTGGTAGACATTCGGCT
>Ga0114922_10006494_pt1 | contig 10728 bp, 7 predicted proteins | sample AartaG_FD_100975 | JGI IMG/M metagenome (GOLD analysis project Ga0114922, IMG submission 100975) | Deep subsurface microbial communities from Aarhus Bay to uncover new lineages of life (NeLLi) - Aarhus_00045 metaG | ecosystem: Environmental > Aquatic > Marine > Oceanic > Sediment | place: Aarhus...
TAGATCCGCTGAGAGTACCATTTTCCTCAAAAGCAAATTCATCGTCATCCAATCCGCCAAGCAGATTTTTAATTGACTGGAAAGGAGTATCTCCGACTGTTCCTGCATTTAAACCAGTGATTGTAAATAGTGTCGCTTCATTGGATCCAATGATCGTATCTGAACCCCCGCCACCATCCAATAATCCCAGAATGGCTCCGATGATTGTAAAGATATTTCCACCACCATAATCAATATCGGTTTCTAAAAAGTGAAAATTGTCATTTTGATTCCCGCCAGTGAGGTACTCAATTGAATAGAATGTAATTCCAGGGAATTCTCCTGATCCTTCATCTGTGATATCGTAGCTGAGCTCAAGCGCAGGACCTTCCAAGGTATCATTACCGAAACCTCCGTGAAGGTTTCCACTTAGACTCCCCGTAGGACCAACTGCAAAGATATCGTCTGCCGCCCCCCCTTGCAGATATTCAATAGAGGAAAATATTGTGGTTTCGATAGTGCCTTCATTTGAATTGGTGATAGTGAAATTTGAGGCATCATCTGGCCCAATTAATGTATCATTTCCATTGCCGCCATCGATCGCGCCTGATAATGTGCCTCCGGAAATGAATGCGAATTCATCATCTTGGTTGCTGCCCGTTAGATTCTCGAAATTGGAAAAAGCGATTCCCTGGAATAATCCTGAATCATCCCCAGTGATCTGAAATTCCGCCGCCGCATTGGCTAATAAGGTGTCGTTCCCATCCACAGCATCAATACGTACATTTTCAAAATTCGCATATGCAACAGTTTGGGCGGTTCCGCGATTGATGCCTGAATTAATATCAAAAGTATCATCCCCGTTTGATCCGTAAACAACCAGAACATCCGTATCATCTCCACCTGACGCAGTTACTGATAAATTCGGAGTCCCGCTCAGGATTACTTCTATCGTATCATCACCAGCGCCACCAGAGATGAGATCACTGCCGCCGTTTCCAATCAGGATATTCGCCTCAGTTGATCCTGTTAGGGTATCTGCAGAGCTTGTTCCCATTACATTTTCAATATCACTGATTCCGCCAGTTTTTGTCGCAGTCACATTGAGATCAACAGTCACGCCGGTGGTAACCGCAGAATAATCCAGTGTATCAATCCCCAAACTACCATCGATATTTCCTAAAATGCTGCCGCTATCAGTAAACTCAAACGTGTCTGCTTTACAGCCGCCAGTGATGTTTTCGACATTTATAAATTCAACACCATTTACATCGCCTGCATCAACCTGGTCGATAGTAAATACAGATTGAATGTTCGGGCCGATGAGTTCATCATTGCCGATACCAGCATTTATGGTGATCAGCTCAATATCTTCAATTTCAATTGTTTGATTGGAATTTCGGATGATTTTGGAATCATAGGTAAATGTTTCATTATCTGAAGTTCCAATCACTTCCAATGTATCATTTTCTCCTGCGCCGCCTATAGAAACATTGATCGGATCGCTTCCAATTAATGATAGTTGGATATCATCCACATCTGATGTACCAATCAGCAGTACGTCTGTTACATTTTGCAGAGTGATCAAGCCCCCAAATTCAAATGTGTCAAACTTGATTTTTGCTGAAGAGTTACTTACTGTTATTGCTCCGTTAAGTATGCTTTTATCTGTGTCAATGCTCTGCAAAGTTAACGGCAAAGCGAAACTGTCAATTTCTACAGCTTCATCGAAGGTACCGCTCTTGATAAAGATTGTATTATCATCCGGCATTCCATTAGTCTTGATATCGTTTATCGCCAATTGAATTGGTGTATTGGATACTGTACAGTTATCGTAACCTGAGCAATCGGATCTGAAGTAATAGGTGATTCCACTTCGAGTAAAGTAAGGGTCGATAACTTCTGCGGAGAGATCTTCACCATCCAGCATGTTCAGATCAATTATTGTTCTATCAAGATTCAGTTCGGTAGAACCCCCTGATATTTCCATATTTTCGGATGTGTCCAAAATCTCATTGATCTTCGATGATTGCTCTTCACTATTTTCCTCTAAAGATTGAGCATCTTCTTCAGATGTGTCCAGAATCTCATTGATCTCCGATGACTGCTCTTCATTATCTTCCTCTAAAGATTGAGCATCTTCTTCATATATTTGTTCTGGTTCGTCAATATTGGGATCTTGATTGACGTCAGAAGAACCAGAAATTGTCTCGTCCGTCGTTTCCACTAATGACGTATTTTCATTTGGTGAATCGGAAGTTATGGTTACATTTTCGGTTTCTTGCAGGATTTCTGCTGGATCACTATCATTTGGATAATCTATCAACGGATCATCTGCATTGTCTGATGTTGTTTCTTTCTGTATTTCGTTTGTATCCGGCGGGTTCTCAATCGGGGAATCTTCTGCGTGGACATATCCAACATTAACAGTAAATATAGCCGAAAGGACAAAAAGTGGAATTATTAAAACCAGGAGTGCTTTACAGTTAGATATTTGTGTAACAAGTGTTTTTGAACTGCATTGATATTTATTTTTACCCATTAAAATTCTCAAAACACAAATAAAAACTTTACCAAAGATATTTTATAGGCGGGTGATCAAATACAGTATACCATTATTTTTACAAGTTGCTTGTCATATTTTGTGAATTTAAGGTGAAATATTATTGATGTGATCTCTCAAAGTTTCAGCTCTGGGTCCAGTTGAAGTACGATAATATGAGTTGAGAAAAGTGTTGTTTCGAATAAAAAGAGAGATGGCACTTTTTTGTTATCTGGTAATTAAATTTGGCTATGTGTTTGAGAGGGATAAACTGGTAGAATTATTATGGTCTAAAAAAGACATTAAACAGACACGCTGCAGTTTTTGTCAAGCCTTGTCTGGGATAAGAAAGGTTTAAATAAGGAAACTCTATCGAACTAGCATCTATCAATATGAGCATGAATCTGATCCAAATTAAGGCAAAAAAATTAAATTGTGTTAATGCAGTTCTCTTTGACTCTTTATTTAAGAAACTTTTATTCATAACCACAAGAACATTGATGGCTGTGAGACTTGTATTGAATCATTGAAATCGACGATTGCTCTGTATAAAGGCAATTTGTTTTGAAAATTACCACTATAAGATATTTTCAGAATTACGCAATTTAATAATTGAAGATAGATCATGGAAAAGAGGATGCGCTGGTGCGTCGCGAAATGATTAAAAAAGGAAATTTTTTTCATGATATTTTATTCTTATACCAAAGAGACTGAAAATAAGAATCGGAAAAAACTCAGTTAAGAATTCATGAAAAAAAAGAATAAGAAAAACATATTTTACATAATATTTGTTATTTTATTAATATGTATTTTCATCCTTGGCCTGCTACCACTATCCATTTCTGGAAGCGGGAGCAAAAAATTAGATAAATCACAAGAATTAACGCAAACTGGTCTTACCTATGAAGAAGAGAATAATTTCCAAGAAGCAATTTCATATTATTCTCTTGCTTTAAAAGAAAAACCCACCTTTTTCGAAGCATATTATCTTCGTGCGAGAGCTTACTTTCAGATATATAAATACAATTCTGCTATCTCTGATTTGAACATTTATATAAATGAAAATCCCAAAGATATGGAAGCTGTTTCTTTGCGGGGTTTATGTGAATATGAAAATGGGCAATATGATTCCGCTCTCCATGATTTCACTTCAGTAATTAATTCTAATCAAGCGTCATTTGAGATATATTATCAGAGGGGAATTGTTGAATCTAAGATTGGAAATTATGAAAATGCAATAAAAGATCTATCTGTGTTTCTGGAAAACGACCCAGATAATAAGGACGCATTACTTCTTCTTAGCCAGCTTTATGGGCTCACGGGGAATTGGAAAACTTCGTTGGATATGTGTGAGCAATTTCTAAAATTAGAACCAAACTCGACCGACGGTTTATCTCTCTGCGGCAGTTCCTTATACAATATGGGGAAATATGATGAATCGAAATCATATTGGGATAAAGTGATTGAATTAATTCAGAACAATTCCAATGCTTTCTTCAATAGAGGTAATGCTTCCTTTAAGTTAGCAATTTTCGAAGATGCCATATTAGATTACAGTAAATCCATTGCTCTAGACCCCCCAAATCTAGAAGCACTCAAGAACAGAGGACTGGCATACCAGAGGGTTGGTGAATTAGAGAAATCCATTATAGACCTAGAAAATGCGCTATCCATTAAGCCGGAAGATGTATCGATTTTGATCAGTTTAACCTTGACATATATTGAAATGCAGGATTTTGAAGCGGCCTTGATTCTCCTGGATCGTGCTAAAGCAATCGATCCATACAATGGAGAAATCTATTTTCATAGGGGCAATGTTTATTTTTCAATAAAGGATTATTTGTCAGCTGTGGAAGAATATTCATTGGCCATTGAATACAAAGGAAATCTTGAAAACACCTATTACAACCGCGGATTAACTTATCTCAAACTTGGAGAGAAAGATCTGGCGAAATCTGACTTCCTAAATCTACTCGAGATTACATCTGATGAGTCAGTTATTGAAACAATTGATCAGATATTAAGTGAAATAAGTTAATTTATATATTTAATTCTCTTCTTGGATTCAACTAATAAGTACAACAATGATTACTTAAGAATACCATAGCTGGTTTTTTATTGTTCAAACTTTTTATAGGGTGATTGCTCAGACCATTGAACGCAATTTGATTGTCAGATTAGTCAATAGATACAAAGGTGGAATTCTAGTGGAGTTGCCTTTCCTGTTTGATATTCTTGGTGATACTATGAATAAGGAATGATAATTACTGAATTGAGATGTTCAAATTTGTGTAATTCATAAATCCACTTTTTTAGAAACCCACCCTTTATGATTAGGCGTGTATAGAAGTTGAATAGTTAATAAAGGCAGTTGATAGTTGAGTTTGACAATCTTTGATAAAAACACCCATCTGTTCCTCGCACCATTTTCAATTACTCTTCACGTTATTTCAAATAGATAATAAAGCCATTCTAGTCTATAAAATTCTGGTGTCGTAATTTCTTCATTCGAATTAGCTACTGTACCGTGTCATAACCTGTGAGACAGAAATAGAGTAAAAACAAAGAGACACAATCCGATCTAAAATAGAGTCACAAAGGAGTGTGTCATGACTGAAAAGAAGAGCGTTGAAAAGACTGTACGAGAAATTCGCCGGAAGACGCGCAAGAAATACTCAGCCGAAGAAAAGATCCGCATCGTCCTGAAAGGCTTACGGGGAGAAGGCACGATCGCCGAGCTGTGCCGCCGAGAAGGCATCCCACCCAACATGTATTACAAGTGGTCGAAGGAATTTTAAGAAATAGTTGACCAATTGATCTTTCCTGGTTATAAATCCCTATCCAATAATTTTCCGATATGTGAGCATGAACGCCGAGAAGGAATCAGACCATGAAGAATATTGTATTAAAAATTCCAAGATTATTGATCGGGTATTTCTTATACGCGCTTGGCATTGTAATGACCATCAACGCTCAGCAGGGGCTCGGGCCGTGGGGGGTCTTCCACCAAGGATTATCTCTCCAGTTGAATATCACCTTCGGAATCGCAGTAAATATCGTGGGGGCTGTGATCGTTATCTTGGATTTCATTCTCGGTGAAAAAATCGGTTGGGGAACTATCGGAAACGTCATCTTTATCGGTACATTTATTGATCTAATAACATTTCTCAACCTTGTTCCAGTTTTCGAAAACACGCTTCTTAGCTACCTGATGATGTTCATCGGTATGTTTACGATCAGCCTAGCAGCATATTTCTATTTGAATGCCCGGTTAGGGGCTGGCCCCCGGGATGGTTTGATGATCGCGTTGACCAAACGCGCCAATAAACCTGTGGGGTTGGTCAGGAGCTTGATAGAAGTCACTGCATTGATTATTGGATATTTCCTGGGTGGATCTGTGGGCTGGGGGACGTTGATCATGTCATTAGGGTTGGGATTTTTTTTCCAAATGACATTCAGAATGTTCAACTTTGATGTCAAAAAAGTCGAACACAAGTATATCGACCAGGATTTTGCGTTTCTAATTCAAAAATTGAAGAAATGAAGTAAAAAACGATTTCAATAAATTATCCCGGCACTAATCTAATAGTAGTTGATGTCCCTGGTATCGCCACTCGGACAGCGCCATCACGCACCTCCAGCGGTCCTAGATCGCGCTCGCGGGCATCACATAGAAATGCTTTGCTAATCGTAAAATGATTCAACGAAATCATAACATCATCAACATTATTTCCAATAATTTCCGGTAATTTTTAAAAGCCAACCCCAGCGATTGTTTCTCGCCATTTTCAAGTTTACAGGCCTTTATCAGAAAATAAGTAATCCCCACATGGATATTCGATCTCATTTGGGCCAATAATAATTATTGGCCAGGCATCGTCTTGAACTTGATAACTTTTTAGACTTTCCTGAACTTTATTTAATTCACTTGCTGCATTCCAGTCCGAGAAATGGAACGACTGCCAGAATTGTGTTTGAGAAGCATCAGTTTCTTCAGATATTTTATAACAAACCAAAGCAGCACCAATCCCGTCTTGGATTTTTGAGGGGAGATTCGATGAAGAATACTCCTTTACTAATGTTGGAACTGCATCACTAGTGAGTGTTGAAAGGTAAAAGATATCCAGTTCCTTTCCATGAACTGCTAGATTGATATTCTGGTTCGCGATAAACGCGTCCACGTTAAGTAGATTGAGAGATGCTGTGAATCCCATTAGGGCGAGTAAAGCAATATTAGTAAAGGCGCGCTGGCGCTTAATAACCTCTATTGTTACTACAGCCACTAACAGAATACCCAACCAGATCATAAAAACATGTGAATATGTGCGCAACCGTGAAAAACCATATGCTGACTCATAAAGAAAAAGCCGCTGAAATGAAGACACTAAAATAATTAATACTAATATAACAAGTCCAATAACTAATCCAGAGAAAATCTTCTTCTTTCGATTTGTGTCGCGTTTCGTGACTGCACTTAGGCTTTGTATAAGAAACAGGCTGAATACAGCTACAGCCACTAGTTCACCGAATCCGCGCCGAGCATATTCGGAATATGTAAATCCTGTGAGGGTGATATTAGTTTGTCCAAAAAATAAGTACTGGAACTGTATGATCACGAAAGCGCTGAAGAGGAGCAATACACTTCCTAATATGATTGAAGTTTCTGTGAATCCCAGGAAAGGCGCAACAATGGGTTTATCTATTCCGATCAGTTTTTCATTTTGGCTCTTACTTTCAGCATGCTTAATAACTCCAACCAGAAAATAAGCGATGATCAGAATATATATTCCTCTGAAGATATATTCCGTTATTCTTTCAAGATTCAGGTTGGTTAATAAGTCATTCAGCCTTTGCTCAAATATGAGATCTGCCGAAGAAAAAAGAGCTGCAAAAACCAATAATACAGGTATAGCCAGCAGTGAACCTCGTACGATTGGCCACACATTGTTTTTATTCCCTCTTCCAATACTTGTTTTTTGTTGTGAATCCGTGTTTGTGATTTGGGTCCATGGAAGGGAAAGCATACTGCCAACCAAATGGAAAAAATTTGCTACATAATCACTCAAACTGTACAACGTCCATAAGCCACTGAGGTATGTCATTACAAAAACAGCCGTTGAAAATAGGGTTAGCGCGTAATTCAGAAATAAGGTAAACGGTTCTCGGCGGATGAAAGTCATCACAGAAAAGAAAATAATTGGCACAAGAAGTAAAAGACTCCTCCAAGCCGGGTGAAGGTTTTGTAACCGTAATAGCAAGTATCCAGCCGCCAAGCATAATGCTATGAAAATGGCGAAAGAAATTCCAGGGGCTTTCTTCCAGAAAAGAATATCAAAAGCAATTCCAAGAAAGAGTGAAGTTAATAATAAATGCCTCCTCATTTTTGTATACTCCTCCATAACCAATATTCCACAATTCTACCTAGAATATCTTTCTGAAGCTATCAGGTCCTATCAGGTTTTGATTAATAGATCCATTTTATCTAGGAATAACAGGCTGACTTAAAAGTCCAAAAAGCAATCAAGAATAAATAAAGAGAGTGATGAAAAATCCTCGCTATCCACGGTTCTTCTCCCTCCCCATTAAAAAAAGCGCCCTTATCAAGAGCGCTTCTTAGTCATTTGTATTTGGCTAAACTTAAGCCCGTACAATGGTTACATTCTGATGTTCGCGGAAATCATATGAACCCGTTTGCCCCAGGACACGTGAAACGTAGAAAGCGGTAGATCAAAATCCGTAAGCTGTGACCATTTTTAATTTATATTTATCTATATTCATTTTTGGTTTCTATCAGCTCCTGACTGGTTAAACACAAAAATGACACGCCGGGGGAATCAAACTCCTAACCCACGTATTAAGAGTCAGCACGTTCGCTTACCTATTGTTTCCACCCTGTTTCATCTCAAATGCACTCGATTTGCACCCACAGGAAGGATGACTTGAATTAATAAATTAAGTGGTTATGTTAGCTCAGTGTATTTTCAGTTTCCGATGCTAAAGATTGATTATCAATGAGAATTGGTCAAACTAAGTGACAGTCAATTGCTTATTAGTGTATTGTTCATAGATTTTGTCTTTAACAATAATCCGTACCCGTTCGAGTGCCTGATAAATTTCTGTAAAGGTCGTGTATAGCGGCGTGATACCAAATCGAATATTGTCCGGCGCTCGAAAATCAGGTATCACTTGTATGGCTGGGGGAGGAGATTCAATCAAAGCACGGCTGATACGGTAACTTTCAGGGTGGCGTAGTGAAACGTGTGAACCTCGTATTTCAGCTTGGCGTGGTGTGCCTAAGGTAAACCCTAGTGGAGTTAGCCATTGTTCAGCCAAAAAAATCAGATACTCCGTTTGTTTGATGCTCTTAGCCCGGAGTCGTGCCATAGTAGCTTTTAAAATTATATCAATGGCTGGTTCCACTGCCTTCATTGAAAGCATAGGGGGAGTACCTACCCGATAACGTGAGATGTTAGACGCAGGGGTGAAATCTAGCTCAAAGGAAAAGGGTTTTTCTGCGGCAAACCAACCCCACATCGGCTGGTTCAGCTGCTCTTGTAAATCCCGCCGCACATATAAAAATGCCGGAGAACCAGGACCTCCATTGAGATATTTGTAAGTGCATCCCACGGCTAAATCTACACGACAGCCATTCAAATCAATAGGCACTGCTCCGACAGAGTGACTCAAATCCCAAAGCATCAATGCCCCGGATTGATGGGCAAGTTCAGTCACCCGCGCCATATCGTACATAAAGGCGCTTTTGAAGGCTACGTGGGTCAAGCTGACCAATGCCGTATTGTCATCAATGGCAGCTTCAACTGCTTCAGGAGTAATGGTGATACCATCCGCAGAGGAGATAAGCTTCAGGTAATGGTCTTTCCCAAATAGATCAATAATCCCCTGCAGGATATACAAATCAGAAGGGAAATTTAGAACATCACTCACGATTCCTATACGGTTCGGGCGCGCCTGCAGGGCCGCTGCGGACAACTTAAAGAGATTGATAGAGGTCGCTTCGGTGACAAGAATTTCATCCGCTTGCGCCCCGACCAATTTGGCAATTTTAGCGCCCAATTCTTTTGGGGTATTAATCCAGCCATCATTCCATACCCGAATCAACCGCTTTCCCCATTCTTGTTCAATTGTATTTTGCATGAAATCTGCTGTGCGTTTGGGGAGACGGCCAAGCGAATTTCCATCCAGGTAAATCAGGTTGGGGTCATCAATCACAAATTCATCACGAAAAGATGCGAGCTCATCTTGATCATCTAGTTCACGAGCGAGATTGATATCGGTATTTAAAAGATTCATTGTTATTCCTTATATTTATTTGAAGTTTAGAAAGGAAAGCCGGAAATATTTTTTCCGGTTAACGAGTTGATTTCTAAATCTTCCGATGAAATATCACCACTCTAGCATTATATCCACATATTGTGAACCTGATTTTTATAATCGGAAAGATGGCATTTCCCCGCAACTTGCCGCAAAAAACAAGTAAGATAGGGAGATGAGTGAGATATAGAAGAAAAGCCACAACATATAACTTTTTTTCTCATCCTCATAAAAAAGCGCTCCTGTCAAGAGCGCTTCTTGTCTATTAGTGTTTATTTCTGTTCGCTAAACACGAGCCCGTTCAATGGTCACATTCTGATGTTCGCGGAAATTATACGAACCCGTTTGCCCCAGGACACGTGAAACATAATCTTCCGGCACATCTACCAGAGTATGTTGGTCGCGGATCACGATTTTACCAATCACGTAACCAGGAATATCTGCCCGTGAGGCAATCGCCCCAACCACTTCGCTGGGACTGACGCCGTGCATGCGGCCGTGACCCAGGTTCAGACGAACCATCCCTTTTTCATGCGAAACAGATGATTTACCATTACCATTGCCATTGCCGCGGCTCTGTACTTGTTTACGCTAGTTCTTGCCCTTACCTTTACCCGCGGATGATCTTCTTTTCTCATGTCTGCTTTTACGTTGTTCAAAGCGCACTTCGCCAATCTTCTCAATCGGGCGCTGTTTTTCTTCAACCCGCGCCAATTTTAGGGCAGCCGCTGCAACTTTTACAGGATCATGCCCGGCCGCTACATATTTTTCTACAATTTCCTCTTCGCGTTTACAGCGGTCACGATCTAACCAGACTTCCATTTTCTCAATCAGTTTTTGCTCACGGCGTTCATTAATATCTTCTTCCGTCGGCA
>Ga0114922_10006495_pt1 | contig 10727 bp, 7 predicted proteins | sample AartaG_FD_100975 | JGI IMG/M metagenome (GOLD analysis project Ga0114922, IMG submission 100975) | Deep subsurface microbial communities from Aarhus Bay to uncover new lineages of life (NeLLi) - Aarhus_00045 metaG | ecosystem: Environmental > Aquatic > Marine > Oceanic > Sediment | place: Aarhus...
ATGGACAGTCCACCGGGCCTCAGCAAGCAGGAACGCAACGAGCACCTGGAGCTGCTGCGCACGCCGATAAGGGACCTCAAGCGCAGCGATCTGCACAAGGTGGCCAGGGCCCTGGAGGTGGAGATGGACCCCGCCGCGCCGGAGAACCTGGAGGCGATCCTGGGCCTGACCGGCACAATAACCGACGACACGCCTGAGGAGCTGGTCAACAGGTGCCTCAAGCGGCTGGAGGCGACCTTCACCGAGGGCGTGCCGCATGACATCCTCAACGCCAAGTACCACGAGGAAGAGGGCCGCATCATCGCGGAGGCGGGACGGCCGGGGAAGGTGACCATCGCCACCAACATGGCCGGGCGGGGCGTGGACATCGTGCTGGGCGGGAAGCCCGAGGACGCCAAGCAGAGGTTAGTCCCCGAGGCGTACGAGAAGGTGAAGGGCGTGGGCGGGCTGCACATCCTGGGCAGCGAGCGCCACGAGAGCCGGCGCATTGACAACCAGCTTCGGGGGCGCTCGGGCCGGCAGGGCGACCCGGGCGGCTCGCGATTCTATGTGTCGCTGGAGGACGAGCTGATGCGGCTGTTCGCGCCGCAGCGGTTCGGGATACTGATGAAGGGCTGGCCGGAGGAGGAGCCGGTGGAGGCAAGGCTGGTGTCGCGTTCGATCGAGCGAGCGCAGGAGAAGGTCGAGCTGATACACTTCGACCAGCGCAAGTACACGCTCAAGTACGATGACGTGATGAATGTGCAGCGTGCGGTGATATACGGGGAGCGCCGCCGAGTGCTGGAGGGCGAGGACCTCCACGATGCGGTGCTGGAGATGGTGGACAAGACCGTGGAGGGGGTCGTGGAACGCTACGCGAGCAGCGAGATGCACCCCGAGGACCGGGACCTGGATGCGATGTACACCGAACTGCAAGAGGCAGTGCCCGGCATCGGGAGCGTGGTCAGCCTGGCGGACATCCATGAGATGCAGCCGCGGGAGGTAAAGGAGAAGCTCCAGGAGGCGGCGCGCGAGCTGTACGGCGAGCGCGAGCAGGCGATAGGCCCGGAGCTGATGCGCCACATCGAGCGTAGCTGGCTGCTGCGTATCATTGACGCGCGCTGGATGCAGCACCTGCGGGAGATGGATGACCTGCGGGACAGCATCGGCCTCCGAGCCTACGGCCAGCGCGACCCGCTGCTGGAATACCAGAAGGAGGCGTACGACTACTTCGAGACGCTGCTGGGGCACATCGCGGATGATATGACCAAGGCGATGCTGCTGACAGAGGTGGTCGCCGAGACGCGAGAGAGGGAAGTGAGCGACCTGGAGGAGAGACAGGAGGCGGTGCCCGTACCGGCGGCGGGCGGGCCTGAGGAGCAGGCGGCGGAAGAGGTGGAGACGCCGATGACCGAGGCGGCCGAGGAGATGCTGGAGGGCCCGCGCACCTACCATGCGCCCAAGGAGCCGGGGCGGAACGATCCGTGCCCGTGCGGGAGCGGCAAGAAATACAAGCACTGCTGCATGGGCAAACGATAGGGAATGGGCAATGGGCAAACGACAAAGGGCCTGCGGAGGGGAGCGCGTAGGTCGGGCATTCTTGCCCGACTCCATTGATGGTTGCGGAAACGACTGACGAGTCGGGCCCGGCTTCGCCAAGGCTTCGGCGGACAGGCTTGGAGGCCCACCCTACTGGAGGTTATCAAACGGGCTCTGGCCGCAGGCGGCGGTTGATGACGGCCAACGGCCATGACTTGATCATCGTTGCCCTTGTGTCGTTCCCCATAACCGATAACCCATGACACGTAACCCAGGAAGGGGTGAGTCGGATGTTTCGTGTCCCCGGTACGTGCCTGGTAGGTGTCAGTTGCCTGGTGGCTGCCACAGCAATAGCCGGCTGCGGCGGAGGCGGGGGTGCGGCGGCGCCCGGGCCGTTCGCGCCAACGGTGGAGGCCGCCGATCTCGCCAGCGACCGGTTCCAGCAGATGTGTCAGGATGGCAACTGGCCGGGCGAGGCGGCGGAGTTCATCGCATACGTCGAGGGTCTCGATGAAGTCGAGGACGCCACGATTGGCGCGGACTCGAACTACGCCACGGTGGAGTACGAGTCGGGCGTGTTCCACCTGTTCTACCAGCACCCGGACGCCGATACAGCCGGCGCGGCGGTGGTGGCGCAGGCCGACGGCGAAAAGGGGACGGGAATGGAGACGCGCGGCTTCCCCGATCAGGCGACGCCTGCGGGGACCGCGGCGACATCTCATACCCAGGGCCGAGATGGCGGGGTGGCTCGTCAGGCGTGTGACGACATTCTGGCCGCGTACGCGGAGGCGGGATACGACGCGGCGCTCGCCCCACCGAGCCCCACGGTGGAGTGGTTTCGGAGCTGGCCGCAGTACGGTCTGATCTACCTGAACTGCCACGCGGGGCCCGCGGAAGTGGAGGGAGGCGGCGCCAGGCGCTACGCGATCTGGACGAGCACGCCGTACGACGAGGCGGCCGTGGAGGGTGGCCCTTACGAAGAGGACCTCAACGATCAGCTCCTGGGCTTCACCACCGACGAGCACAACCGTGTGTTGGGAGTGACGGCTGAGTTCTTCGAGTACTACTTCTCCGGCGACGACACGCTGCCCAACAGCATAGTCTACCTGGACGCGTGCCACAGCCTCGATGACCCGGGGGCTCTCGCCACCACGCTGTGCACCAGCGGGGCGGAGATGGTCCTGGGCTGGCGGGGCCGATGCCCGATTCAGGACGCGGCGCGCACGGCCGCCCTGTTCTTCGACCGCCTGTGCGGGCTGAGCGAGGTGGAGGCCGGCAGCCTGGATCCGCCCACCCGCCCCTTCCCGGCGTTGCAGGTGTACGACCACCTGGTCGCCGAGGGCCGCGCCTGGGACCCGCGCAACCACAGCCGGCGCCTTGTGCACCACCGGCGCGCAGACGCGGATGATGAGACGGCGGCCCGGCCGGTGATCAGCGGAGGGCACTTCCTGGCGGCCATGCCAGCGGGCGTCGCGCCCGCCACCCCGCCGACCGTGACCCTGACCGGCTACTTCGGGCCCGACCAGGGCGAGGTGCGGGTGCGTTCCCGAGCGGGGGAAGCCGGAACGCCTCTGACCGTAGGTCTGTGGGAGACGAACCGGATCGGCGCGGAGGTGCCAGCCACCGGAGGCGCCTCGGTGGGCGATGTGTTCGTGCGGGTGAACAACCTGAACAGCAATCCGATGCGCCTGACGCGATTCAGCACCACGCAGGTACGGTGGACCGTGGCGCGCGCGGGGGAGTATAGCGGCACGATCATGGCGAACTTCAACGGGCGCGTGCTGCTCCAGCAGATGAGAAGCGAGGTGGACGGGGACCCGACGACCGCGGTCGGCCCCCTGGGGACGTCTACGCTGTTCGGGGAGGAAGGCACAGTGACATGGAACATCAGTGGCGACTGGAACGACAGCGAGGGCGCCCACCATCATCTCGTGGCGAACGGCTCGGGGAACGTGGCGCCGCAGCGCCCGGCCGGACCGACACCCTTCATGCACGCCATGCTGACCTTCGACCTGGACCCGGACCCGCCGACGTATCGCGTCTTCTTCGTGGCGGGAGTCAGCGGGACCGACACAGTCACCGAGCCCGGGGAGCCACCACACAGCCAGACATGGTTCGGGACCTTCGGCATGCCGGATTCCTCAACCGGTGAGGAGCTGCCGGAAAGCTGGGTAATACCGGCCGGGAACGCCGCCGGGAACGACTGCCAGATCGCGTGGACGCAACCGATCAGACCGGACCCGTTCCTGATCCCCACTCATCCGGCCGAGTTGCGCTGAACTCCGTGGCGGCCCGGCCATGATGCGGAAACGGGGGGCAGAGCAATATGATAGCAGAACTGCAAGATGAGGCGACGAGACTGCTCGCGGCGGCGCGGCAAGCGTCGGATCGTCTTTGATCTCAGCCAGCGACCGCCAGAACGGGAGCAGCAGGCATGCACGAGCAAACGCTATCCACCGAGCCTGCCGGCGTGAATGTGGCGCGTAGCGGCGGGACACGCTGACGCCGTTGTGGTTCGTCTGGCTACGAAAGGAGCGGGCTTGTGGGAGGGGCCACGGAGTTCGAACCGTTGGGCGGCGAGACATATCCCGATACGCTGGAGCAACAGCTTCACGCGCTTGAGACTGATCGGCAGTTGCAGGGCTTCCGTGCGTCCCGAGAGCAGCTTGCGTCCGACCTCTACCGGCCGCTGTATCACTTCTCCGTCCCCGAGAACGCCCTGAATGACCCCAATGGTCTGTGTCAGTGGCGCGGCAGGTACCACATGTTCTACCAGTTCTGGCCCGTGGGAGCCGACCGGGTGCACTGGGGCCACACGGTGAGCGATGATCTCGTGCACTGGGAGGACCTGCCCGTCGCTCTCTACCCGACGACGGAGCGGGACTGCTACAGCGGACAGACGCTGGTCGAGGCGGATCGCGTCATCGCCATCTACCACGGCACGCAGTCCGGCAACGCCATCGCGACGGCCGGCGATCCCCTGCTACTGAACTGGGAGAAGCACCCGAGCAACCCCGTCATCCCCATCACCCCCGACGGCCGGCCCTACCGCGTCTTCGACCCGTGCATCTGGAAGGAGGACGACGGTTACTACGCCCTCTCGGGCACCTACACCGACGGCGAGCGGGGCGAGGACTGCCGGAGTGTTGACCACGTGTTCCGCTCGAAGGACCTGGCCCACTGGGAGTACCTGGGGCCTCTGATTGAGGATGGCTCCCACACCGAGCCGGGCGAGGACGGGGCTGTGCCCAACTTCTGGCCCATCGGCAACGGAAAGCATATGCTGCTGTTCTTCAGCCACAAGCGCGCGGCGCAGTACTATGTGGGCGATTACGACCGCGAAACCCACAGGCTCAGGCCCGACTACCACGGCCGGATGAACTACGGTCCGCTGGTGCGGGGATGCCTGCACGCCCCCTCTGCCACCATAGACGACGGCGGCCGCTTCCTCGCTATCTTCAACATACACGAGGGCAGGGCCACGGAGGGCTGGCGCGGAATGATGTCCCTGCCGCGCCGCCTGTGGCTCTGCGCCGACAACATGCTGCGCATCGAGCCCGTGGCTGAGCTTCAGTCCCTGCGGTTCGATCACAGGCGCGTGGGGCCGACCGGGATCCCGCCGAACGAGGAGGTCATGCTGGACGGGATCAACGGCAAGGCCGTGGAGATTGCGGCCACGATTGACCCCGGGTCGGCGCGCGAGGTCGGGCTGAACGTCCTGCGCTCGCCCAACGGGGAGGAGCAGACCACTGTCACGCTCTACCGCGGCAGCGACCGCGGTGACCCGAACGAGTGCCGGCTCGGAATTGACATATCCCGCGCCTCACTGCGCTGGGACGTGAAGTCGCGCACACCGGAGATCGGCCCGCTGCGCCTCGAGGACGACGAGCCGCTCGAGCTCCGGATCTTCCTCGACCGCAGCTCCATCGAGGTGTTCGCGAACCAGAAGCGGTGCCTGACCGCCCGCGTCTATCCCGACCGCGCCGACAGCACCGGCGCCTCGATGTTCGGCCGCGGCGGCCCAGCGAAGCTGCTGTCGCTGGACGCGTGGCAGATGAGGAGCATCTGGCCCGAGCTGAGGGAGCTCGAGGGCAGGTAGCGGCGAGTTGCGCGATTCCGCTGCTTCGAGGCGGGAAGCGAGAGGCGGGAAACGGCAACGGCACTGGCGGCCCCGCCGTCGCCAAAGCTATGGCGGGTAGACTTGGAAGCCCGCGCTACGGATAGGGGTTAGGAGACAGCGATATGATAGCAGAACTGCAAGATGAGGCGACCAGGCTACTGGCGGCGGCCCAGGAAGCGTGGGATCGTCTTTGACCTGAGCCAGCGACAGGCAGAAGTCGAACAGATGGCAAAGGAAGCCGAAAGCCCCGAGTTCTGGTCCGATAGCGACCGCGCCCAGGAACATATGCAGAAGCTGAGTGCGGCGCGTAACCTGCTCGAGCCCTGGGAGGAGCTGCGACAGAAACTCGAGGACCTCGTGACCCTGGCTGAGCTGGCCGTGGAAGAGGATGACGAGAGCGTCGCGGCGGAGATACAAAGCGGCCTGCAAGAGGCCCAGGAGAGCTTCGAAAAGCTGGAACTTTCCGCCATGCTCTCAGGTCAATACGACCAGAGCAACGCCATCTTGACGATCACCGCCGGAGCGGGCGGCACTGAGGCGTGCGACTGGGCCGAGATGCTCCTGGGGATGTACCGGTTCTGGGCCGAGGGCCACGGGTACACGTTCTCGGTGGTCTCGTTCGTGGACGGCGACCAGGCGGGCTTCCGCAACGTCACGACGCGCGTGGAAGGACCGCAGGCCTACGGCTACCTGAAGGCGGAGGCGGGCGTTCATCGGCTCGTGCGCATCTCGCCCTTCGACGCGTCAAAGCGCCGGCATACGAGCTTCGCGTCGGTTGACGTGATGCCCGAGATCGGTGAGGAGGTGGACGTGGAGATTGACGCGGCGGAGCTGCGCGTGGATACCTATCGCTCCAGCGGCGCCGGCGGCCAGCACGTCAATAAGACCGACTCGGCAGTGCGTATGACCCACGTGCCCACCGGCATCGTGGTGCAGTGTCAGAATGAGCGCAGCCAGCACGCGAATCGTCGCACGGCAATGAGCATACTGCGCTCGCGGCTGCACGAGTTCGCGGAGCGCAAGCGGCAAGAGGAGGTAGACGCGCTGCGCGGCGAGCGTAAAGAGATAGACTTCGGCAGCCAGATAAGGTCGTACGTGCTCCAACCCTACACGATGGTCAAGGACCACCGGACTGAGGTGGAGACCGGGAACGTGGAGGCCGTGCTGCACGGGGAGCTGGATCAGTTCATCGGGCCATACCTCCTCTCCACCGCAGGCAAAGGGCAAGGGGCAAAGGGCAAAGGGTAACGGCTAACGGCAAACCGCAGAGAACGCAGAGAACAGCAACGACAATTCAAGTGACGGCGAACGGCAGAGGCTGGCGACGAGACGCTGGAGGAGAGCAGGGAGAGGTGAGCAGGAATGAAGAAGCACCTGGTAGGAGCGTTGGCGGTCGTCATCGCGGCCGCGCTGAGCGCTACGCCGGCGGTGGCGGGCGAGACCACCGGGGAACTGACCAGCGCAGACGCCCAGAAGCAGGAGACCACCTTCGGCGACCTGACGGCCGATGCACTGTGCGAGGCGGCGGGGACGACGATCGCGCTGGTTCCAGCAGTGAGCTTCAAGAGCGGGACCATCCCGGCCGGCCCCGTCACCGGGGATAACGTGAAGGCGCTGCTGAACAAGCCGTCGGAGGTCTGGGCGGTGGTGAAGCTGACCGGCGTGCAGCTTCAGCAGGCGCTGGAGCGCAGCGTCTCGCGGGCGCCGATGCCCAACGCGGGCTTCCTGCAAGTCTCCGGCATCACGCTGACCTACGACCCGAAGGCCCCGCGCGAGGCGCGCATCATCTCGCTGAGCGTGAGCGAGGCCGAGGTCGAGCCGGACGCCAAGTACGAGGTGGCGATGCCGCTGTCGCTGGCCAAGGGCGGCTCGGGATACTTCCAGATATTCGGAGAGAAGGACGTGGTCAGGACCGGTCCCGCCGAGGCGGGGATGGCGGCGGTCATCGTGGAGTACGTGGACAAGAAGGAGACCGTGAGCTACACCGGGCAGGGGCGGATCAACGTCGGGCAGTAAGACCCGCGAGCAGAACGCCACGAGGCCGGGTGCCGTCCAGGCGGGATCCGGCTCATCGTTATCGCAGCGCGCCTGAAGGAAGAGGTGCGCCAAGGGATTCAGCGGCGGTGCGGTGCTCGCCGCGGCCGCCAGCAGGGCACATGCGTGGAGTATCTCAGGTCAACGCTTCCGCGATCCGGGTTGTCAGCCAGGTCACCATACCCACCAGCAGGGGCAGGCCGACGGCGGCTCCCAGGGCCGTCCCCAGAGCCCACTCCGGCTGCGCGAGTAGCTGCCAGTCCACTTCCCACGCGCTCAGCGCGCTGGCCCAGGCGGCAGTGTGCCGGAGCAGCACTACCATCATTGCCGCGCCCAGGCTCAGCGCCGGCACTATCGGGGCGAGGCCCTCGAGCAGATGTCGCCGGCGCCACTTCTGAACGATCTCCGCCTCCCTCACCTGCGCCATGATCCTTTGCACCAGCAGCTCGTCCGCCTCCAGCGACTCTCCGGCCAGCAGGCGATCCAGCGCCCGCAGTTGGGCGAGGTGCTCGCGGCACTTGCTGCACGTGGCCAGGTGTGCCTGCAAGGCATGCCGGCGCTCGCCCCGGATGAACCCCGCACTGTAGTCAGCCAACTCCTCTTGCACCTGCTGACAGTTCACAAGAGTCCCCTGTCTTGAGCGAGTTGTCGCAGCCGTTCGCGGCCGCGCGATAGCCAGGCCTTGACCGTGCCCACGGGCGCGCCCGCTGCCTGGGCGATTTCGTTGACCGACAGTTCCTGTAAGTAGAACAAGGCCAGCGCGATGCGCTGCTTCTCCGGTAGCTCCGCCAGCAGCTCGACCAACGGCCCGGCCTGTTCGACGGCCTCCGCGGCCGCCGGCTGAGCTACCTCGAGAACTCTCTGCTTCTCCCAGCGTGCCCGGCGCCTGCGCTCGGCACGGAGATGCCCGCGAGCCTCGTTGACTGCTATGCGGTAGAGCCAGGTGGCGAACTGAGCCTCTCCCCGGAAGCGATGCAGGTGCTGGTAAGCCTTGATGAAGGTCTCCTGTGCTACATCCTGCGCAGCGTCGGCATCACAGACAATGCGCCGGGCCAGGTTCAACACGCGATCTTTGTACCGGCGTACCAGGCCCTCGAAGGCGTGATGGTCACCTTCCCTGGCGTGTGCGACCAACGCCTCTTCGCTGCCAGGAGTTGTGTTATCGGCGAATTCGATGAATAGCCCTATCGCCCGCGCAAGGCCCATCGCATTAGTTTAGATGCCGCGCCCGGTCAGTTTGGTTGCACCTGCTCGCGTACTTCTTCGTGCGAGGGAGTGCAACCTTTCGCGCACGGGGTGGCATCTAACCTTTCAAACGCAGGAAGACGACTGCGACACAAGAGAGGAGCCAGGCTGCCATGATAGGATTGGCGATAGTAGCGGTTGCGTTTATCGTCGTAGGTATCCCGGTTCTCAGTGTCATCGGGCTACGCGGTTACTGGATGTGGCTTCGGGACAAGCAGGTCCAGGGTCTACTCGAGGAGCGTAAGCTCCTGATCGAAAAGGGGGCCACCGACCTGCCACCACTGGAACTTCCCCAAATGGCCTGGGAAACCAAGGCCGCCGAGGTACCACCGGGGCAACCGCCCGCGATGCCGCAGCCACTACCCCTAGTGGCAAAGAGTACGGTTCGGTCTGCCATTCGCTGGGCTGGCGTCATCCTACTGATTGTGGCTGCCTTTTTACTCGTCCTTGGTGTCCAGGGCCGTGGAGCTGCGGTGAATGAAGTCTTGGCGTACTCGATCGTTCTCGGTCTCATTGGATTACTGCTGTTGCTCATACCCGGCATTTTCCCCGCCCTCGGCGGGCGAGTGTACGCCGTGGCCGGGGCCTACGAGAGGGAAGAGGGGGAAGGGCCGGAGCCGACCGCAATCGGACAGCCGCTACCGGTAATGGCAAAGAGTGGAGTTCGGTCTGCCATGCTCTGCGGTGGCTTCGTTCTGCTGTGTGTGGGCGCGTACTTCTTTGCCTGGTATCTCGTCGTGGGGGTGCAGAGTACGCCGCCGGCCGAGGATGTGGGAATCGTCGGTCTGATCCTCAGCGGCATTGGATTACTGCTGTTACTCGCAAACGCCATCGCTGCCGCCGTCGGCGGGCGAGTCTACGCCGTGGCTGGGGCCTATGAGGGCGGGGAAAGGCAAGCGCTGCGGCCGCTGGACATCGCAAGGGTAAGAGATCGGCTTCGCAACCTGAAGGCCGGCATCACCCTGGTGTTTCTGGCGGCGACATTTGTGGCGTGGGAGTTCCTGACGCCGGCTTTGATCTCGGGCTTCCGCCCCCAACTTCAGATAGCCCTCATCCTCGGCGGCATTGGACTTGCGCTGCTCGTGATACACTTCACCGAGGCCTACTATGCGCACCGGGAGGGGCAGGAGGACGACGAGGAACAGGATGCGCCGGCTTGATGGGGCACGCCGTCGGCACTACATCTGACTGTTGCGAATAAACAGTCCCCCAAGCCGGGGTGCGCCGCCGGATCTGATCGTTCAGGGGCATTGAGCCAGGGCCTCAGAACTATCCGTGAAAAGGGAACGGAGCCGTTTTCGCGTGCCAAGAGGCCCCGTGCCCTTGCTGCGTCCTAGTCCTACAATACGCCGGTCGGGGCTCCTACGTATTCCAGCCGGCGCGCGCCGGGCGGGGATTGCGGGCCGCAGCCGCAGGCGTAGTTGCCCGCCGATACCCCCAGCCGAGGCGCGAACTCCTGCCACATCGCCGGCGTCTCCGTGCACAGGAAGACGTGGACATCGGCATCGTGCTTCCTGATCTCCCGGAGATAGAAGTCATACACCTCCGCCCGGGCCTCGTGCGGGAAGGGCCCCGCGGCCACGCCCCTCATCTCCTCGGCGGACTCCTCGGCCGCCGCCACGAAGCGCGGGTCGAGCAGGTCCGGGTCAATGATCTGCCCGAACTCGTCCGCGTTCATCCACGCGAGCGTGAACAAGCCGATGCTGTCGGGGCTGGTCTCGGCGAACGCCAGGTCCATCATCCGCTCGCACTCCTCGCGCCAGCCCCGCACCGGGACGATGGGCTTGAACTTGTAGCGCACCGTGTAACC
>Ga0114922_10006496_pt1 | contig 10724 bp, 10 predicted proteins | sample AartaG_FD_100975 | JGI IMG/M metagenome (GOLD analysis project Ga0114922, IMG submission 100975) | Deep subsurface microbial communities from Aarhus Bay to uncover new lineages of life (NeLLi) - Aarhus_00045 metaG | ecosystem: Environmental > Aquatic > Marine > Oceanic > Sediment | place...
AAATATCTTTTTTGCTGGCCTATTATTTTGCCATTCACCCTTTGATATCACCACCCCATTTTTTTCCATCCTTTTCAATAAGGCATAGAGTTGGCTCATACTTAGGCACCAGAATTGATCCATGTGAGATGAGAAATATCTATGCATCTCATAACCATGTTTTGGGCCGGCCATGAGAATACCGAGCAGGGCATATTCTGGCGACAATTTAAAGCTCATAATAGCTCATTTTTATTCATTTTAAGAATATTCCAAATTGGAATAGATTGCAATACAAAACAGTAGTGTTCACCTGATGTCATTTCAGGGAAAAGTACGTCAAGTCATCAGAGCTGAATAGCTGGTGGCGAAAGTAGCTCGCCCCCATAAGGTGCCCAGGTATATAGAGTCTGTGGATATGTTACCTAAATCCAAGGTAGGCAAGCTGCGGCGGCGGGAGATAAGGGATGAATAACGAAGGAAGTCACAAAAGAAAGTTGAGAACTGACCACTTCAAGCGGGCGTTAGCCAGAAAGGGAACCATGTATCGTAGGTTCACAACCCGAAGTAGGCCTCTTTTACATCTGGATTTTCCAAGAGTTCGCTACCAGTCCCCTCTGCAACTAATCCCCCATTTTCAAGGACGTAGCCATATTCTATGATGGGTATGACTGGCCGGGCATATTGTTCAGCAAGCACTACAGTTATCCCGGTCCTCTTATTAATTTCTCTGATAGCCTTAGCAAGTCTTATCTCTATGATTGGGGCCAGGCCAAGGAGTGGTTCATCTAAGAGTAAAAGCTGAGGCTGAGCCATAAGTGCCCTCCCAATGGCCAGCATCTGCTGCTCACCACCACTCAGGAATCCCCCTGACCTCCTCTTGAGACTCTCCAGTTCGGGAAAGAGGCTGAACACATATTCAAGGGTCTTCTTTGCCTGCACTTTATTGGCTAAATATCCCCCTATCTTCAAGTTTTCAAGGGCACTGCTTTCAGGGAAAATAAGGCGCCTTTCCGGACATAGTATGATCCCTTTCCTGGCCCTCTCGCTTGGTTCGATCTTCAGAACGTCTTCACCTCTGAATCTTATCTTCCCCGTCATGGTTATCCTCTCTCCCCCTCTCATTTTCTCTTTTTTCCTGACGTCTAAGATTATTCCTGAGATACACAACATTAGAGAGGATTTACCAGCACTATTAGACCCGAAAACACCGAAAACTTTTCCTTCATTAACTGCAATGTTAACGTTATTGATAGCTACCGCATTTTCATAAAATAACATAAGATCTATGACCTCTAATATGTCACTCAAAACGATATTTCCTCCCCTAAATATGCCCGCCTAACCCTTTCGTCTTCCATAACCTGCTCCGGCTCACCTTCAGCTATCTTTACCCCAAAGTTCATTACTAACAATCTATTTGCTACGCTGAAGAGCTCCCTTAGCCTATGCTCAACCATTATTAAAGTCGCCCCTTTCATACGGAGTTTCTCCACAAGCGGAAGCATGCTTGCTATCTCACTCATGCTTAATCCAGAAAATACCTCATCACAAATAATCACCTCAGGCCTCAGAGCAAGACACCTGGCCAGTTCAAGTCGCTTAAGGTAACCTAAGGGAAGTGCAGAGGCAAGTTTGTATGGGACAAAGGCATCTCGCTCAAAGCCAACCTCCTCAAGCAGATCTATAGCAACTGCATCCCTGTCTCCCCCTCTGCTTCCGGCAAATCGTCGAGCCCTCTGTGACCACAGCGGGACAATGAGATTCTTGTATGCCTTCATGCTGGGATATGGCCTCACTATCTGGAAGGTCCTGGTAACACCTAACTCAGCAACCTTAAAAGGTGACAATCCCGTGAGTCTCTTGTCCATGAAAAAGACCTCTCCCGAGTCTGGCTTCAGAAAGCCCGTTATAATGTTAACTATTGTGGTCTTCCCAGAGCCATTAGGGCCAATAACCCCTAAGACCTCTCCTTCGAGTAATTCAAAGCTCAGATTGTCTACCGCAACAACCCCACCGAAGGACTTATTAACATTTCTAACCTTTATAAGTACTTTTCTTTTTTCGTTCATCTCTACTATACCTTTACCCAGTGTTCAAATTGGTGGTATCTCCGGCTTGCCCAATTCAATAGCCCCTCTGGCTTGAACAAGATAAATCCCACGAGCACTACGCAGTAAAACACCACCCTTAGTTGTCCAAACCCGCGCAACAGTTCAGACAAAGGCGCTAAGATAAAAGCCCCTACTGCTGGACCTGCCAAAGTTGCTGGCCCTCCCATTATGGAAGCAGCAATAGGCATTATTGTAAAATCAATAGCAAATAACGACAACCCAGCAAACCCAAAAAAGTGAGAAACAAAAGCGCCAGCAAAACACCCTATCGAAGTAGCAACAAACAGGGCATATATCTTTACGCGGGTTATGTTAACCGCAGAAGCTAAGACAGCCTGATCATTGTCTTTTATGCCTTGGAACACAAGTCCGATATCTTCACCACACAGCCTCCTGACCCCAAAGATCGCAACAAGGACCAGGGTCAAGATAAGATATATTCCGACCCAGTTGGGTAAGCCTGCAACAGGGCTTAACCCTTCGGTGCCCCCAAAAAGCCCCCCTGCAAGGATGACACTGACTGCTAAAAAAGGAAACATGAATGTTACCACAGCAAAGTAAATGCCCCGAAGTGGCAGGCAAGGGAGCCAAACCAGTGTGCAGATTATGGCACCACCAAATGTGCCAATAGGAATGGTCAAGACAACTGGCAGGCCAAAGTAATAATTCAGTCCCCCGGAAATATAGCCACCAACCCCGATCATAAAGGCCCCACCAATGCAAACCAGACCAACGCGCTCGGCCAAAAAATCAAACGAAAGAGCAAGCAGGGCGTAAACTCCTGCCAGCCCTATAACTCTCTGCCAGTAAAGGCTTGGCGCAAGTAGGGGCGCTATAAGTAAACCTATGATCAATCCTGCTCTCGGCGCTAATAGATAGCTTGCCTCACGCCACGAGGAAACGGCGTAAAGGCTCTCTGCCCTCGCCTTTATCCCACGGTCCAGTCTCTCCTTGCGTCTCTCTTCTCCAGCCATCTCTAAACCCTTTCCTCCAGTTCCTTCTGTTGACCAAAAAGGCCGGAAGGCCTTACTATCAGTGTCAATATAATGATCCCAAACACAAGCACCCTATTCCACATGGTCCCCCCAAAGGAGGACATAATCGTTGTGGAAAGGCCAAGGATAAGAGCGGCTAATGCAGTCCCTCTCCAGCTGCCCAACCCACCTATAACGCACACCGCAATGGCATTAGTCAGAACGTTATAGCCTGACTCACAGTTGATATTGCCCAAAGGCATAACAGATATAGCTGCCATTCCGGCCAGTGCTGAGCCAATGCCCAATGCTATATTGGCCATTCGATCGGAGTTTATCCCGAGCATCAAAGCAGCCCGCTCATTCTGGGCCGTGGCCTTTAGTGCCATTCCTATCCTATGATAGTGGGTGAAAATCCACATCAGACACAGAATTAACAATCCCACTGCGATAATGAGAAGGCGCTGGAGATCTATCATTACCCAGGATGTTGATACCACTCCGTCAATGAATGGAGGCAAAACATAGCCCGGGCCAATAAAACCCTTGAAATCACCAATGCCTTGCAGGCGTAAGCCTTCAAGAATACCTAAACCGATTGCAAACGATACGATAATTTCTGATATGGGCATGCCCCTGACCCGGATCATCACAAACTGATATATAACAACTCCAGTCATTGATACAATAATGAGTGAAATGATTACACTTGGCCAGTATGGGAGCCCAGTTTTGTTAATAAAGCTCCAGGTGATAAATCCAGTCAAAACATATAATGCACCATGAGCAAAGTTTGGTAGCCTGCTAATGCCGTATACAAAGGAAAAACCCACTGCCATTAAGAAAAATATCATGCTGTTAACCATTCCATAGACAAATACGTCCATGCGTGCCACCTCCTAAATATAATACTTTCTGTCCGCGCCGGGATTATGAAAGCATGAATCCGGGTGTCAACTTCTCTTTTGGCTATGCCTTTTCACCTATCCATTATCAAGTGTCCGCCCGCAGGAGTTTAAGTTCATGTGATCACTCTTTCTTCTTTTTTTCTGCCTTTCTTCGTTCTTCATCCCTTACCTCCCTGCGAAGCAGCTTGCCCACCTTGGATTTAGGCAGCATGTCCCTAAACTCTATATACCTGGGCACCTTGTAGGGGGCGAGCCTCTTTCGGCACCAACTACTTAGTTCTGATGAACTGACGCCCCTGGCATCATCCTTAAGCACCACAATTGCCTTGATGCGTTCTCCTACCCTCGCATCAGGCACACCCACGGCACAGGCAGCTATTACTGCTTGGTGGTCCTGTAAGACTGCCTCTATCTCAGAGGCTGAGACCCTGTATCCTTTGTACTTTATAATGTCTACACCCCGGTCAACAAAGTAAAGCTGCCCATCATCGCCTTGCCGTGCAAAGTCATTCATCCGGTAAAAGACCTTGCCATCGATTTGAACAAAGGAACGAGCAGTCTCTTCCGGTTTATTCCAGTAATGCTTAAAGGTATATTCACAGCGAACCAGAACCTCACCGACCTCATCTTTCTTCCTCGGCTCTAAGGTTTCCGGATCTACCACCTTAACCTCCCTGGAGGGTAATGGAATACCTATGGACTGTGGGTGAGGCTCCTTATCAAAAGGAGAGGTAGCAGTAAAACCCACTTCAGTGGCACCGTAGCATTGAAATATAGGTCTACCAAACATCTCTTTCCATCGCGCATTAACCTCTGGAGGAAGCTTATCAGCGCCACACAAGCAATATCTTAGCGACTGGCAATCATACATGTCTACCCTGTCATGTTCCAGAATCATGCGGTAAAGGGTGGGCACACCAAGGAGCAGGGTCACTTTATGCCTCTGGATGGCATCTAAAATGGCATCTACATCAGGTATAGGCATCAGCACCACCGGGTTGCCCATAGTCAGGCCCCAGGCCATGGTCATCCCCTGTGCCATTTCGTGGAAGAGAGGGTTCACCATAATCAACCTGTCCTCTCCTCCTTCTCCAACATGACCCTCACTAATTTGACGGACCTCACTGACGAAACTAACCACTGCACTATGATTAGTCGGAACACCCTTTGGAAAACCGGTGGTTCCGCCAGTATAGAGCAAGCGGCTGAGATCGGCCCGAGGATTTATATCAACCTTTGGGGGGTCGGGGGAATATTTTTTAATGAGATCCTTGAAGAAATATACCTCTTTGCCTTTTTCCACCACACCATGGGGAATCCTATCAAACATAAAACCCACAGCCCGTTTCCACCAGGGGAGTAGATCTGCAAAGTTGGTGACTATAATCCCCTTCAGACAGGTCTTGGGGAAAACCTCCTTCACGTAGCCGGAATTGGTGTCCTGGCATACTATGTATTTTGCCTCAGAATCATTGATAAGGTATTCAATCTCATAGGGAGTATAAATGGGAGAAACTGGAACCGGTGTTGCGCCAGCCCTCATAGATCCAAAAAAACCGGCAATGAATTGAGGACAATTAGGGATGTAAAACATAACCTTATCACCTTGCCTGACACCTAAGTTGTACAGGGCGTTAGCAAATCTATAAATAAGCTCCTTCATTTCAGCATAGGTCCAGGTCTCCCCCAAGTAAATTATTGCCGGCCTCTCAGGATACTTCTCGCACATACGCTCGATAGCAGCAAATACCGGCTCATCATATATAGTCTTCTCAAACTCACCAACCTGCCCATATATTAATTCCTTGGATTCAGGCATTTTTCTCTCCCCAAAGGTACACCACTAACATTAATCAGCAAGTTTCGACCACCATGAACCGCCCCTTGCCCTTTGGATTAATGTACCATCTTTTATGCGCACAGCGCATACCTTAGATTATTTCATCCAGGGTGGAAGCTTGTACTCTCCAGTGGCGATTTTTGGAGGCCAGACACACACCCTCTTTCCATCCTGCCATTGCAGTTGCTGACCTAATAGGGTTTCTTTAGGATCAGTGCCATATATAGCTTGGTGATTCGTCTTATCAAACCTCAGCCTGCCACCTGCCGTTACCATATCAGTATTCTCAATGGCAGTGACCAGGGCATCAACATCCAGTGTCCCGGCACGCTCAATGGCATTTTTTATCAAATAAACAACGGTATAGCTTGGGACATTACCGCACCCTCGAGGCTCGAATCCCCATCTTTTCTTAAATGCATTAAAGAAAGGTTTCGTCAGCGGCGTGATTTCCTGGCCGGGAAGAGTGCCACCTTCTCCGCCCCACTCAACCAGATAAGCCACTTTACCACGGGTTTGCTTCCACATGGCTGGGTCATCTGTCGGACCAACAAAGCCAATGGCTGATGCCGGCACCTTGTAATCATGCCACTGTTTTATCAGGGATAGAGACTCCGGCGTATGATCCCAGATAAACAGAACCTGGGCCCCGGATTTCTTGACATCACGCAGCAGCATAGAGAAGTCTGTTGTGGCTAGTGGGTGCACCTCTTCGCCCACAATAGTCCAGCCTAAGCCAACCGCCCCCTTTTTAACAGCTCCAGCAGCCGCCTTGCAATGAGCCGCCTCAGCGACCGTAATATACATCTTATTGAACCCATAGGTCTCTTTTATGTGTTTCAATAACCCAACTATGTCTTTTATCCAGTAAATCACGTGCCCGCTTGGTTTAAAGGAATACCTATAGTGTTCAATGTTTTTAGCAGACTTCTTATGCCAACCGGGCGTCCAACAGCCAACACTCACCAAGCCCAGGGCCTTGTATTTAGGATACAGATCAAGGGCAGCAAGACAAACCTCTGACATACAGGGCCCGCCAGCAAGAATTTTTACCTTTTTATCCAAAATCAGCTTCTCCATGGCCAAAAGGACCTCAGCGGTCGGGACGCCAGGTTCTTGATCACGGGTATCTACTATCTCAAGTTTTATAGGGCGCATTTGCCCTCCGAGTTTTATCCCCCCACGAGCATTAATCTCTTCTGTAGCTAATATCATAGACCTTTCGCAGTTCTGACCATATGTGGAGGCCCGGGGGATGGGCGCTCCAATAACAATAGGCTCAGCCGATTCTACCTTGGCATAATCTACACCAACTATCAATACCGCCAAGGCCAAGATGATTACTACTAAAGCTCTCTTCTTCATGATTAATTACCTCCTTGCTTTGTGTTTTCCAGATATCATGGACCGAATTAATTACCTCCTTTCTTTTCTTTGATTTTTAATAAATAGCATGAACTTAATTCTTAAGCAAGACTATTGGTTTTACCGCTTCCCTTTCTCTTTTTTTTGATCGCCTTTAAGACCTTCTCCGGGGTGATAGGGAGGTCGGGAATTCTCACCCAGATTGCATCGAATATGGCATTCTCTATGACAGGAAAGATAGCAACTGATGCTCTTTCACCCACCTCTTTGGCTCCAAACGAACCATCCGGATCAATATTTTCCACAAATATGTGCTTGTTTTTCAGAGGGATATCCACTGACAAAACGGGATATTCAAGTTCTGAATTTGCATAAAATTTATGATATGCCTCTTGGATCATAGTCATGCTCAGATTCTCACACCTATCTTGAACCCCTCATGTATCGCATTATGAACAGAACGGGGAGTTACCGCATCTCCAATTATGTATATTTCATCGCATAGAAATTCAAGGGCGATGTAAAGCTTCTGCTGGGATTTGTAAGGCATACAAACTACGATGTTGTCCGCTGATAGGGTTTTTACATCGCGACCATCAGTCCGAACTTTTACGCCTTTGCTTGACAACCCAACTACATGAGCGTCGGTCAAGGTTTCTATGCTCAGTTCCTTTATCCAAGCAGTATGTCTCCATTTAAAGGTTGGTGTTATATCTTGGCCTATGCTACTTGAAGATTCTACGATGCACACTCTCTTTCGATTGTTAGCGAGACTTTCAGCGGTTACCACCCCCACTTTATTTCCACCAATCACAACAATGTTCTCTCCAACATCTACTTTCCCTTCAAGCACATCAAAGGCTGAAACTATGCGGTGATCCTTAGTCCAAGCCTCACCATTTAATTCCACAATAGCGCCTGTGGCTATTACCACAACATCAGGGGTCTTTTTACCTATTAGCTTTGGCGTTACTTCGGTTCCAAGTTCGACATTGATCCCAAGTTTTCTTAACTGCACATCATAATATGCCAGAAGCTTTCGTAAATCTTCGCCACCAGTTAATTCGTTCTCGGCAAGAAGTTTGGCTTGCCCTCCTATCTCCTGCTTTTTATCATAAAGTTCCACGTGATGTCCTCTTAAGGCAGCGGTCACTGCACATTCTAAGCCTGCTGGTCCTGCGCCTATAACGGTAATGCTTTTCTTGTCAACCGTTGCTGGCTTTATCTCGTACTCGGGCTCATATTCATGCCCTAGCCGCGCATTAACACAGCATGTATAGGGTAGGCTCCTAAACAGCCGAGCCAAGCAGAGCATGTCTCCCACGCAAGGCCTTATCTCTTCTTCACGTCCCTCTGCGATTTTATGCAGCATCTTTGGATCAGCCAAAAGTGGCCTACAAATCTCCCAGATGTGGAAAACGCCTTCACTTAAAGCCTTTTCCACAAGCTGAACGCTTGAGCCAAGTCTTGGTCCAAAAATGATAGGAACTCCTACCTCCCGGCTTACTCGTTCCAAATAACCTCCATACGAAAACCAATGCCCTATGGGTACATCCCTTCCAAGCGTTGACTGGCGCGATTCGTGCCAACCGACCAAAAGGCTAATGTAGTCAACACCGGCTTGCTCAGCAATTTTGATTATTTCCAAACATTCATCAGGTGTATTTCCTCCGACCTCGTCCATGAACTCAATGAAATTCAATCGTATACCCAGCAAGTGCTCGTTGCCGATCTCAGCTCTCATCCCCTGAATCATTTCAACCATGAACCTTGCTCTGTTTTCTGCAGACCCTCCATATTCATCAGTTCGTTTATTTGTGAACCTGGATAAAAAGTTTGGCACATGGTATCCCATAAAACCGTGGATCTCGACGCCATCAAAACCCGCTTTTATCGCCCTCTCGGCAGCTTCAACGTGCTCCCTTAACGAGCGCTTGATCTCATCCTTTGTCATTTCCTTTGGGGGTCTAAAATGACGCAGAGACTGTGGAGTTGCTGTTGGTTGTACACAATAATCATTTTCAATTCCACCGTATCTCCCGGCGTGAAGAACTTGTTCAATGGCAATTGCACCATTCTCGTGTATGAGATCGGCTAACCTCCTGAGCCCCGGGATGAATTTATCGTCAAATATAGCGGCCTGTCGGAAATACCCTTTCCCTTCGCCTCTGGGATCAGGGTAAGCCCCTTGATTCGTAATGATACCTGCGCCACAGCCTGCTATCTCAATCATACGGTGATATTCTCTTTCCGTTAAGAAACCTTCACGACTACAATAGTTGGAAACGCTACAAGCCGCAAACTTCATACGATTCTTCGACGTGAACTTCCCCACCCGTATAGGCTGGAAAACATGTGGATACTTCTCTTGCCCTTCCAACACTTGATTTACCTCCTTTTCATTTGTATCCTACGCTCCCTTGATACGCAGATAAACTCTTTAGAGGATCGTTTGAACCCCCACTCTTTTGCCATTTTCTTATTATTTTTTAGTATTCCTTAACCGATGGTTGTTTCTTCATGACCCTTAAAGAATTGCTCGACCAAACCGGTTTTTCTTTTTTAGGTCCACCAAATTTAACTCTTGCCCCTATCACGATCAAAAGCGGTGACGATTCAGTCAATCTTCTCAACCTGCCTAATGTTTTTCTCATGCTCTACCCCCTTGTTATTGACCACCCAAAGTCAACAGATTGATGGTTACAAGATCCCCTCCCTTTAAAACCCTAGGTTTCCCTTTTAACCATAATTAGGAACTCTATCGATCTCTATTTCAAAAAAAAAGGGGGGGGCTAAAACCTCGCATATTAAAATTTCCTTATATCTGCTAAATTCGCACACCTATTTTGTGGCCATCATGTATTGCGTTGTATAGATTCCGAGGAATCATGGCATCGCCCACGACATACAACTCATCACAGAAGTACTCCAATTCATTGATAAGGTTCTGGTTCGGGACACGAGGTCCAGCCAGAATCACCAAGTCGGCGGGCAGTACCAGCTCATCCTCATCCTTATCCCGAATGCACACGGCTCCGCTCTCTATGGTCAAGGGTTCAGCTTCGGTGTAGACCTTAATACCAAGCTCCTTTACCAAATCGGTATGCCGCCATTCAAAGGTAGCTGACACATCAAAGTCTACATGGCGGTTTCCTTCTACGATCACAGGGCTCTTACCCTGAGTGGCCAAGACCTCAGCACAGATAAGGCCTACCTTGCCCCCTCCCAGCAGTACCACATTCTGACCTACTTTTGCCAGTGTCATTTTTTAAAAATCTAAATTGTTTAAAAAGACTGGTGTTCACAAGACGTTATTTTATAAAAGAAGATATCGAGATACAATTTTATATAGGTTTTGACATCTGTCATGTGAAGTGAGAAGGTAATTGACAAATAAAGGACAAATTGATAATCAGCTTGGGTAGTTTGTAAAAGCTGGAGGATTTTATGTCTGATAAATGTTATCGCTTGGGCTGTGACATTGGTGGCACATTTACCGATTTTGTCTTACTGAATGACCAGACAGGGGAAATACAGATTAACA
>Ga0114922_10006497_pt1 | contig 10723 bp, 13 predicted proteins | sample AartaG_FD_100975 | JGI IMG/M metagenome (GOLD analysis project Ga0114922, IMG submission 100975) | Deep subsurface microbial communities from Aarhus Bay to uncover new lineages of life (NeLLi) - Aarhus_00045 metaG | ecosystem: Environmental > Aquatic > Marine > Oceanic > Sediment | place...
AAGGGAGACCAACTTTGGGTTTATGCAATGAATAAGTTAAATAGATGAAAATATTATTATACCCCGACACCCACCACAAAAGATACAAGATAACCAAATTAAAATTATTTGTTGAATTATTAGGGATTGATCTTGCCGATGGCATAGAAGATGATTATGATGTTCTCTTTTATTGGAGTTATCATAAGTTTAAAAGGAAGTTGGATGAATTTCTTTTAGAAGAATCAAAGAAAAGACATATTATTAACCTTGGAGGATGGGACACCACGAAGACTTATAATGAGGAAGTCATGATGAAGGCATTTGGGTATAACACCGTTATTGACCCCGCCACTTATCAGGGAAGGATGCTTGAAAAATCCGAGATACAGGGAGCCCACAGCATGGTGGAAATAGGCAACAGAAAGAGAAAGAAAGATAACTACATATATGTGAAACTGTTGGATAATAGGACAAGTGACAATATGGTAAGGGATTACCGTGTTTATGTTTGTAATAATAATATAACTTTGGTTATTATAAAAGACAGATCTATAGATGATCGTTTTAAGGGAACTGCGGAATCTGTTATAAAGACATGTGATAGCCCCAAAGATGTTTTTAGTGATGACGAAATAAGGAAGATAGGTCTTTTTTGTAAGATATATGATACTGAATTTACAGAACTTGATGTAATAAGAGATAATGATGGGCGGCTTTATGTTGTGGACAATAACAATATGCCAGCATATAGCCGATTAACGTGGGCGGAATTTGAAAAAGAAAATAATAAGATTTTAAATTATTCAACAGGCAGGTTTTATGAAATGTTAGAGAAGTATGTTATATGAAAGAATTAATAATATATGGGGCGTCTAATGTAGATATGGTTGTGGTTGTTGACAACATAAATAAGCACGGGGAAGAGACCGTGAGGATTCTTGGCTTCCTGGATGACGAGAAATATAAAGAGGACAATGGGTTTATGGGATATCCTATTCTTGGGGGATGTGAAAAGATAGAGGAGTACAGGGATAAGTATTATTTTGTAAATAATGTGTTTCGCACCTTTTTGGAAAGGGATTATGTATTACGGATGCTCAAGGGGTGTGAGATGTATTCGGTTATTGATCCTTCCACCAATCTTAATTATGTTACGTTAGGGAATAATGTATATATAGGGGTGCGTGTTTTTTTGGGTGCTTTGGTTAATATTAAAGACAATGTTTCAATAAAGGGTTATTCATACATTGGACATGAAACGGTATTAGAGGAAAATGTTTACATAGCACCCTGTTCATGCATATTAGGGAGGGTAAAGATAGGAAGAAACTCACGAATAGGGGGTAATGTTACCATAAGAGATAATATTGTTATTGGTGATAATGTTGTCGTGGGTTGCGGTACTGTTGTGGTCAAGGACGTTCCGAGCAACACTATTGTTGTTGGCAATCCGGCCAAGCCGATTTGGGGAAAAAGTAATATATTTTGACTTAAGATAGAAATTATGACAGTAGGATTACCGGTATATAACGGGAAGGACATTGCATGGCTTGTAATGGAGAGCCTATGCAGGCAAAAGACGCATGAGTCATGGGAACTTGTTATTAGTGAAGAAAAACATGAAGGTCAGGCGGGCGAAGATTTTTTCAATTCTTATTTCGACAGATTGAGGGAAGTGAATTGTTTTAAAATTAAATATGTGGTGCCTGAGAGGAAGATAACTATTGGGGAGAAGTGGGCACATGTTGCAAAGGCTAGTTCAGGGAACAGCAAGATGCTTATTTTGTGTGATGCCGACAATTATTATCATGATGGACTGATACAACTATCTGCCGATGTTTATCGCAGAGGACACGATTGGCTTGCGACTAATAAAGGATTTTTTTATAATTTTGTATCCCGAAAACTTGTTTTATATGATAGGGATTGGTTTACGGGTCTTGAAATGGCAGTAGACATGAAACTTGCCAAGAAAATTCCGTTCAGGGAGAAAGAAAAAATGGCCAATGCGTGGGTTTACAGGCAAACAGCACCTAAGAAACCATTTATTATAGGAAGGGAGATTAAGACTCTTTGTACCCATGGGTTTAATAATATATCGGGTGGGCGCGGCAGGATGATAGATGAACTTAAGAAACCGTTTTACGAGACAGATAAAAAGTTAGAGTACATTGTACCGGAAGATATAGCCAAAAGGATACAAGAACAAAGCAGATAATTATATGATTGAACAGGTAAGGGTGTCACATGGATTACGAAGGTTTAAACCCGGTATTATGAGTCGGTGGGGCTTAAAGGACTATCATGATATTAATGCTCCCTGTCTGTTTTTTAACATAAACAATCAAGAAGATATTGATGCTGTGAAAAACCACAAAGGGTTTAAGTTGATATTTTTCGCTAATGCTCGCGGCAATCAGTTTATTAATCATTTTAAGGGGATAAGTAATATGGTTGTTATTGCCAACCCATATCTTGATATTCCAGAAGGCATGAAGGTTAAAGACGGTATATTTGAGATTAAGGATTATTCTATGTTTAAACCAAACAAATTAGGTGATAAGATTTATTGTTATGTAGGGAATAACTCACAGAAGAACAGGTATGGTTATGACAGGGCATTAAAGATACAGAAAAGAATAGGCTATGAGATAATATTTGGGATGCAAGGCCATACGATGGAATATGTCAAAAAGAATTATTATGATAATTGTTTTTTAAATCTCAACCTTAACATAACGGGTGGTGGCGGACACACGACGGTACGTGAACTTGCGAGGATGGGTAGAAGAACGATAATGAATACTAAATTTGATTATTTATGCGGTCTTTCCTATAAGGATGATGATGATATAATAAGGTTAATAAACGAAGAGAGCAAGAAGATTGGTACGATACAGGCTGGTGTTGACTATCATACAGTAGGTGGCGAATGGCTAAATGTGGGTTTTTGGAATAATATAACATTAAATATTGAAGACTTGTTATCCTTGAAAAACACATATATGGATAATGAGGGTTATGGAGGGGGGTCAATAAAACACTTCCCGTTTTATATGGCCTGTAAAACATATCTTACGGGCAAGAAGGAACTTGGAAGGGAAAATTATTATAATGTAATTAAGAATCTTTTTGAAAAACACCAAAATAAATACATGGGCGATGGTGGTATCAAGGGTTTTTGGTGGTATAATAAGATTGTCAAACATCCAACACTTGAGCAGGGGATACAGTGGTGGGTAGATGATCGTTTTGCCCTACTGGAGTCAGTAAAAAGAGATTACAGCCCCTACAGGGAAGAGATTATTGTAAGGAGGAAAGATGGTGAATATTATCTTTGCGATGGTTATCACCGTGTTGCTGCCCTGTGTGCATTAGGATATAAAAAGATAGAGAATATAAGAGTAAAATGAATTATTTAACAAAGGAGAAATATTTTAAGTTAGCAGAGAAATATCAATGTATAAACTGGGGTAAGGCCGCAAATCGCTGGCTTTATCATAGAGCGGCCATTGAGTTATTGAAATTACTGAATCCACAAAGTGTTCTTGAGGCTGGTAGCCTTGGTATTACACTATGCGGGGAATCAGACACTATAGATTACAACGAATCAGGGTGGGATGAGTTTTGTACACCTACGTACAATTATGATCTCAGGGTTCTTCCGTGGCCGACTGCCAAATATGATGTATTTATTGCTCTTAGAGTATTTCATAATTTATCAGGTCAGCCAGAGAGCTATCTCAAGGAAATAGAAAGGATATCAAATCATGCGATTATTGCCATACCCGAGGATACGGCCAAGGTATATAGTCAAGTACGGAGACCTACCAAAGAGATAAAAGCAGGAAGAACGATTATTCTTTATTATAAATTTTGCTAATATGATTACATTATTTATCGCAGGGCACAAGGGGTTGGCCGTATTAAAGGCTCTTATTGATTATAGGCATCTTATAGACATGGTTATTTATGAGTCTGACACACATGTTCTTAATGATTATTCTCTTGATATTGTAGATGTAAGCAAAAAACATGATATTGCTATTTATGACCGGAATGATAATTATGACGTTAATAGTGAATGGGGTATTGCGGTGGGATGGAGGTATTTGATACATGATGATTTAAAATTAATAGTATTACATGATTCATTATTATCTCGTTATCGTGGTTTCTCTCCGCTGGTATCGGCTTTAATAAACGGGGATGAAGAAATAGGGATAACGGCTTTGTATGGGACGCAGGAATATGATTCTGGTGATATAATTGACAATAGAAAAATAAAGATAAGTTATCCCATAACGATAAATACCGCCATTTTGTTTATTTCGCCCCTTGCCGCAGAATTAGCCCTAAATATTGTTTGTAGTATTAGCAGGGGAGAAGATATCACAGGTACATCGCAAGACACGAATGAGATTACATATAGTCTATGGAGGGATGACGATGATTATTATATCAATTGGTCGTGGTCAGCAGCAAAGATAAGGAGATTTATTGATGCCGTAGGATATCCTTATAAAGGAGCAGCAATAAGGGTCGGGGTACGCACCATTAGGATATATAAGTGTGAGGAGGTTGGGGATGTAAAAATCGAGGATAGGCAGCATCACGTAGGGAAGGTATTATTTATGTATGATGGATGCCATGTTGTTGTGTGCGGGGAGGGGTTGCTAAAAATAACAGATACATCAGTACCGTTACATGGATTTAGAATAAGGTTTAGATAATTTCAAAAGAGGAAGAAATGAAAATAGGATGTGTGATAGTATCATATAATGTATCTGGGATAATTACCCGGGCGGTTGAAAGCATTAAGCCGTATGTTGACAAGGTTGTTGTTATCGACCATTCACAAAAGACAACTAAGGCATATGAGGAGGCCGATAAACTTGGTGTGATGGTACGCCATACAAAGAGCAACAGGGGGCATGGGCCGGGTCTTCATATGGGCATCAAGATGCTTGCTTGCGAGAAAATCATATTAATGGATTCGGATGCAGTCCTAAAAGACCCCAAGGTGATTCCCATTATGCTTAATATGTTTGATGAAAAGACCTATGGGGTGGGATTGGTTATGCAGTATGGTGGCATTGATTATCTACATCCTTATTTTGCAATGATTGACAGGGATAAATATTTTTTATATAAGCCACTTATTAAACACGGAGCTCCTTTTAAAGATGCTATGAGTGACATACATAATAAATTGGTGGTTAAGAGTGTAAAGGAATTACGGGAGTGTGTATGGCATGAAGGGAGGCGTACAAGAAAAGACGGGAAAAGGATATGGGTAAAAAGGTAACATTAAATATTTTAACACGCACTTTCAGGCGACCCAATTCATTTGCGGTTTGCCGGAAGAGTATTGCCGACCAGTCTTATAATCCTCGCATAACACCCATTGTTGTCAATCATATAGTGGGATGTCAGGAGAAATGTGAATATTATCCCGAAGCTATATTATTTAAACCACGGGAAGAGGAAGTAAGGTCTCATAATCTTTATATGCATGATCTGGCCGATGCTGTTAAGGAAGGGTGGGTAATGTATCTTGATGACGATGATATGTTTAAGAAAAACACGGCCATAGAGCAAATAGTACATGCTATCGGTCATGAAGACCAATTGTTATTATGGAGGGTGTCTATAGGCAAAGTCATAGTTCCCAATAACCATCATTTTGGTATAGATATCGTCAAAGGGCACATATCGGGCATAGGCTTTGCTTTTCACAGCAAACATTTACCAGCCCCATGGAAGGCAAAATTAGCAGGTGATTATTACGTCATAAAGTATTTTTCTGAAAGACTTGAGATAAAGTGGATAGACCAGATTTTTACTGGTACTCAGGGGTCTAAAAACAATAAAGGGAGGACGCCAGAAATAGATAAGATTCATTAAAATGAAGAAAAAAGTAGCTATAATAAGTGCTGTCAGGAAGAAGAATCCCATGACAGAAGTATTTGAAGAAAGATTACGCAGGGCATTAGACCGAGCCGGCGTGGTGAATGAATATAAAACATTTTGTGTTGTAAGCGAACGCAGTGATTTTAATTTTGATGATGTTTTGGTTCACAATAACAACCCCCTGGGGAGAAAGTGGAATAGTCTCAGTGAACACGTACACAGAAGCTATGATCCCGATTATTGGATAAAGCTCGATGATGACGACCTTATTTCCTCATCATTGATAGAGATTATTGACCATAAGATTAATCAGGGCTATATGCTTATAGGACTTACAGATTTATATTTTTACAGCATAAATCCCAGACGCAGCAAATATGGCCATTGTGGTTATTGGGGCGGTTATAAGGCAAGGTCAATACTTGGGCCAGCGAGGACATGCAGTGATAGGCTTTTTAGTATTGCGGGGTGGCGTCCATGGGATGACGACATTAAGAGTGGTCTTGACAAGAGTTTCAAAGTTAATACTAATGCTTCCTATAATGGGGACACAACAGCCAAGATATCCCTGAGGAACAGTAAAACATATTGTGTTGATATAAAGACCGTGGGTAACATAAACGGTATTGGTGGTTTTGACATTGATCTGACAGAACCTCAAAAGTTATTAAGTAGTTTTATGGATAAAGATGAAGTGGAGAGGGTTAGGGCATATAGAGAGCACATAGACAAAGAATATTTTAACAGATGTGCTGAAGAGCCAAACATTTCCTATAAATGAAGAAACCCGTAAGCATTATAATCCCGGCATACAAGGCGAATAGTTTTATCGGTTATTGCATAGACTCCATAGAAATGCAAAGATATTTTATAGATAACGACAAGTATGAGATTTTGATAGGGGTAGACGGCTGTGCCGATACCGCCGATATGTTATGGGATGTTTCATTAGAACGCACTAACCTCAAGGTGTTGTTCATGGAATCCAATGAGGGCCCTTATGTTACGATCAATACCCTCATTGCTAACGCCAAATATGATAACATATTAAGGTTTAATGCTGACGACATAATGAACTCTTATTTTATTGAACGCGGGATGGAATCCTTGTCTCATTGTGATTTAGTGTGTTTCTCTCACCATAATTTCTTTAAGAAGAAGGTAAATATAATATCTACAGACACGTATTTCCCCCATGGAGCCATGTTGTTTAAGAAGAAAATCATAAAGCAACTTGGTGGCTATAAGCCATGGAGGGCTCTAGGGGACAGGGATTTTATAGAGAGAGCGAAAAGCATAGTAAAGGTAGAACACATCAAAGAACCTCTTTTTTACAGGAGGATACACGACAGGAGCATTTCCAGTGATAGCAAATACGGCCTCAACAGTAAATATTCAGCAAGCATGCGGAGGAAGATAGGGGTTAATGGGGACGGATCTCCATATATTTCTCCTGTATTTAATAGTTATTCCAGCGGTCTTGATGACACTGAGGTGGAGATAGTACCCGTAAGCATTGTGGTGGCTGCCTACAAGGCTCAGGGATTTATAGAGGAGTGTCTTGATTCAATAGAAAACCAAATGTATTTTAAGGATAATGATAAGTTTGAGGTTTTAGTAGGGGTGGATGGCTGCCAGCAGACATATGACAAGATACAGGAGATTAAACATAAATATCGTAATTTAAGGGTTTTGGTCAATGAGGAGAATTATGGTGCATATATTACGGTTAATACATTAATGAGTGAAGCCAAATATGATATTATATTAAGATTTGATGCTGATGACATAATGAAGCCCAATCTCGTAAAGCGGGGTGCTTTTCATTCCACACACCACGATGTTGTCATGTTCGGCTATGAGGTTTTTAATAAAACCATAGAGGACGCCAAACTGCAAAACCACAGGTGTGCAGACGGGGCGGTATTTATTAAGAAAGAACTATTTGAAAGAGCAGGCGGTTTTAGGCCGTGGTCATGTGCTGCCGATAGTGAATTTTTATTCAGGGTCAAGAAACATGCTGATATTTGCAAACTAAACGCACGTCTATTTTACAGACGTGTGCATGGTGATAATCTAACGAGGGCCAAAGAAACTTCCCTTACAAGCGATGTAAGACTTAATTATAGGGCTATGACACGTGTATATGGTGTCAATGAAGATATAAAGATAGAGATGGTTAAAGCTAAATATACAGAATTATGAGTGAGAAGATAAAGCATGTTGTATGTGCAAGAGTGGCTTTTAAGGATGAAGAGTTAATGATGAAGTATATAAAGGTGGCAAAAGAAACGTTTATTCCCTCAATAGAAGGACAGGGCATAAAAGATTTTGAATTAGTTTTATTGACAAGGGAAGAACATGTAGGAATACTTAAAGATGTTTTTACCATGTCTTTTACACCTATTTTTAGCGTACATGAATATTATGAGTATGTCCTTAAGGAGGGGTTCAATATTCAGACACGCCATGATATTGATGATTGGATGTCTTCCGATTATATAGAGGCCATACAGAGGGCATATAGAGAAACCATTCTTTTACATGATAGGTTCCTTATACAGGCACAGCCCGTCAGGGTTGATTATAAAACCAAGAAAGAAAAAAAGATGGCTGCCTATACAGATAAAAGAACATCAATGTTTTTATCTCTTTGCCAGAAAGACATTAGAAGTCATATCTGGGAAGAGAATCATGGGCAGATGTGGCATATAGCCAATCATGTTGTGACATTACCAATAGGGTATGTTAAATGGATTATACATGGGGACAACATAACTTACAGGAGAAAAATCCATGATGATCATGCATCAAACGAATTTATAAAGAAGCACAAATGAGACGGCCAAAGATAAGTGTTATAATACCAAATAAAGATGATGGTTACTTATTGTCACGAGCCGTAGACAGATTGAATTATGATATTGATCCCAAGGACGTGGAGATAATTATTATTGATGATGGGTCAAGTGAACCTGTTTCACAAAATATGTTCAATAGAGCGAAGAATGTGATTATTCACGATATTAAGGTACAGAAAGGCGTTGGTCATGCTTTCGATTATGGAGTAAAGAAGGCAAAAGCCGATAAGGTACTTCTTATGGGAAGTGATGTTATTATGGGAGATAGCCGGTGGCTTGAATATGCCTGCAAGAACGCAGAAGAATATCCTACCTCGTTTACTTGTTCTGTTTGTGTCGGATTAAGTGAGAAAGAAGATATTTATGACTGGAGCGGGAAGACAAGGAGATATGGTGCCAATATATTGTTTGTTGTCAATAAAGAAGACTTGCCCAAGAAGGGAGATCATCAAAATAATGATGCATTTGCAGATATATTGCAGTGCAAATGGATAAGAAAGAAGAAAGATGATAAATCATATGAGATACCTTGTGTTCTTGGGGCGTGTTATGTTGTGAGAAAAGATTGGTATATGCACATAGGAGGGTGGGGGTGGATAAAGTCAACTAATAGATTGACTTTAGGAGGAGAGAAGTCAACCGATGGGTTGACGAAAGAAGAAACCAAATGGCTTGGACACAGGATGTGGGGAGGACTTGAGCCTATGATAGGATTAAAAACGTGGTTTGCTGGCGGTAGCTGTCGCATAGACCCGCAATGGGAAACAGGACATTTCTTTGGAAGGGATGATTATGTAGCCAAATCGAGAAGCAAGAGGATGGACATGTATTATTTCAATAAGTTGTTTATTGCTCATACTTTGTTTGGGCAGAGAGAAGCAGAAATTCTCAATCAGCATCTCCTAACTGGAAGAAATGAAAACATAGCGAGGACAACGATTGACAGAAACTGGAAGGCGATAGAAACAGAAAAGAGATATAACGAATCCATAAAGCAAGAGGGGTATTATATTTTAAAGGATAGGGTAGGAACTAACACAAATTGCTTTAAATAAAAAATAGCTATCTTTGCATCAATATTAATTATAAAAGATAGAATTTATGTTATTTAAAGCGACAGTAAAAGAATGGAGGGGGAGCGATCCCCAGATTACTGGGAAGAAGAAGTTGTCTTCGACCAATACCCAGGAGTGGGTGCTTAACACTAACAAAATTTTTAAATTAGAGGTAGATGGCTCTTATTGTAAATTACGTTATGTTGATAACAAGTATGGCAGACGCTCTCATGGTAACAAGATGAGGTTAGAGGAAACACGAGCGACAGTACGCACGGCTTTTGATGCGACCTTTGCTCATGAATATCTAACGCTAAATGTTTATCCCGATGAAGATATTACCAAATCAACGGTAGCCCGGGACATTCCAGCAGAGGATTTTAATATGTCTGTGGCAGATCACAGGGATTCCACAAGAAGCTGGGTATGGTATAGTGAAGGAGAGTGGACAGTAAGGGTGTTATGTGATTATACTCTTGAGGAGATTGTAGACGTAGCCGATACGGGTACCACAACTACTACCACAACTACAAGATCATAGTAGTTTTTTTTCTTTCATAGTTTAGGTTTTTAGTTAGCCCCCTGTATTTGGGGGCTTTTATTTCAAAAACATTTGGATAATTAATTTATTTTATATATCTTTGTATCAACATGCTCATTCCGCTTCTCATAAGAACAGCGCGCTCAGAATGAGCTTTTTATTTATTCGTATCTTTGCATCAAAAGAGAAACCATGAAGTTAGATGACATTGATACCGAGAAACTCCGCTACAATCCCAAATCAAAGAATTTTATCAAACAATTATGTGATGACATCCCTGAGTTCGCTGCTTATAGTGGGCACGGGAGAAAGAAACTACCAAAAGACAAGGTATGTGGCTTTATAACCGTATTGTACGATATAAACTCACC
>Ga0114922_10006498_pt1 | contig 10722 bp, 5 predicted proteins | sample AartaG_FD_100975 | JGI IMG/M metagenome (GOLD analysis project Ga0114922, IMG submission 100975) | Deep subsurface microbial communities from Aarhus Bay to uncover new lineages of life (NeLLi) - Aarhus_00045 metaG | ecosystem: Environmental > Aquatic > Marine > Oceanic > Sediment | place: Aarhus...
GTCATCGACCGCCGCATCACCCAAGGCACCCGCAGCCAGCGCGGGCAACGCCGGTGCGAGCGCATCTGGACTGCGATCGCAACATGCGCCCAACAACAACGATCGGTGTTCGAGTACCTACGCCACGCCGTCAACGCCCACTTCAACGATCAGCCGATTCCCTCACTAATCCGCGCTGGGCCGTGAACGGTTACAAGATATCCAAGAAACACATTATCACGGGAGACGACGGTACGATCATGCTCGTGTGGGACTCGGTCATCGATGACAACGGCGACGAAGGCGACAAACTGACCATCGAGTACGACTGCGGGGTGTCATGCGACATCAACCACAAACCGACGGCCAACTGCTCGCTGACTGTGACCGGGCAAGGTTCCATCAAGGTGGGACCCTACAACGACGCGTTCGTGGTGGCCGACGACGCCACGCGCCTGACACTGGCCGACCATGACAAGGGCAGCGGCTGCTGCGGGTTCTGGATTGCCGGCCCCCAGGCGATCCTCGAAGTCCTATGCAACGTCACGGGCGCAGGGACGTGGAAGGCCGACGATCTAGACTACGCGGGGAAGTTCCTCATCGGGGACGGGGACGACGACCCCGGGTGCGTGCTGGCCACGGGCGACGTTATCTTGACGGGAGGTGTCGACACAACCGTGCTTGAGGTGAAGTCGAACGGTCATTTTTGTAGTGAAGGGAGACTGACGTACAAATCGGTCGCGAACTTCCCCTACGACCCGACGAATCCGCGAATCCTCGTTGGGGCGGATGTGTCGGCCATGTTCGGCGCGGACTGCAACGACATTCACTGCCCGGAGTAACGTCGAGGCGGATTTGACGACGCCACCCGGAGGCTTAATCTCTCAGCCTACCCCGGCGGGTTACGCGCTTGCCGGGGTGGTTTTTTTGTCCAGTCAAGACCCAAATGGTACGGATGATGCGCCGAACTCGCTCCGCCCGGCCACACCACAGGATGCAGTTCCTCACCGTCAGGTTGCTGTCGTCATTGTAGATCCCGCAACGGCCTATCATTTGACCGGCTGGAAGCCGTTCCCACAGGGCGCCACGGCCATGCGGTTAGTGCCACAGTCGCCAGGCCAATCTCAGTAGGGCTGTTCGCGGCAGGGTGCTCGTCGGTTGACCTTCGGCGCAGTCGAGGGGATACTGCTGTTTTGGCCTGCCGGTGCTGTCTATGGGCCTGTCTGCGATTCAATTGATCATTCTCGACGTGGACGGCGTGTTGACCGACGGGGGGCTGATTTTCGACGACCAGGCCGGCGCGGCCCTGAAGGTCTTCAACACCCACGACGGGCGTGCGATCAAGCAATGGCAGCAAGTCGGCCAGGCGGCGGCGATCCTATCCGGACGGTACAGTGAGGCCGTGACCAAGCGAGCCGGGGAACTGCAGATCGACTGCGTTCACCAGGGGATACGTCAGAAGCTGCCCGCCTACGAAGGGATTCTGGCCGAGTTCGGCATGACGGACGATGAGGTCGCGTATCTTGGGGATGACCTGCCGGATTTGCCGCCCATGATGCGCTGCGGCTTGCCGGCGGCTGTGGCGAACGCTGTGCCGGAGGTCAAACGCGCCGCATGTTACGTGACGCGCCGCCCCGGCGGTCAGGGCGCGGTTGCGGAGCTGATCGAGTGGTTGCTCAGGAAGCAGGGTAAGTGGGCCGCCACGCGAAGCGGCGTCGCCTGAGTTCGACTTTGCCGCTTTTGGGAGGCCTATTTGCCGGCATACTCAGGCTTGCTGAAGTCGGATGTCTTTGGGTGATATCAACCTTGGTGTGCCATGTATCAAAAAACACCCAGGCAAGGCAGAAACGAAAGCACCCAGGCAAGGCAGAAACGGGAGGGCAAACCCCTGGAAGGGGTAGCGGAATAAAGCCCAGGGCGAGCGAAGCGAGCCATGGGTGGACCGGCGGCAAGCCCCAAGCCCCCGAACGGGGGCGACGCAGGAGACTCGGTTTTGCGCGAGGATTTCCGCCGCCCCTACCGGGGCTTGACGGACACGGCCTCGCTACTTCGGGGCTCGCTTCGCTCGCCCTGGGCTTTATTCCATCGCCCCCGTCGGGGGCTTAGAATGGCCCGGCGCTCTGGGGGCTTGAATGACTCGGCGTTGTGACTCGCGCGAGTTCTCCCGCAGCAGAAAGAACCACTGCTCCGGGAGCGCCCAATATGGCGAAAGTCGAGCTAAGAATCTATCATAAAACTGCTGTGGGACCGGCTCAGCCGGTTTAACGTGGCTTACCAGCCGGTCAACGACAGGTTAGAAAACCTGTCCCACAGGATGACAGGTTGGAAAGCCTGTGCCACAGTCTTGGGATGGGCACTGGGCCGGGGAGGATAGGCGGTGAACCAAGCTCAACCTCGACACGGATCAGCCGTCGTTCGGACGCTGGTGCTTGCTTCGGCTACGTTGGCCATCGTTCTGGTCTGTTTTTCCATCTACCAGTACTCACAGTTGGACCCGGAGCAGGCCGCCCGCGCGGCGAAACCGTTTGCCGGGTTGGGCGAGGCGCCGGCAGAATCCGCCTCCGGTAATGGGGCGTCAATGGCCGTCGGTCCGGAGGAGATTCAAGTCGGTCCCGGACGACGCGTCAGTTTCACGCTTTATCCGCAAGAGGGCACGCGCGCGATCGGCGAGATCGAGGCCGACGATTGGGCACCCATCCCGGGGCCTGGCAACCAGGTTCACCTCACGCGTCCGTTCATTCGCGCCGAAACCGGGGACGGCAGGCGGTTGAACATCCAAGGTGATGAGGCTGTTCTCGAGACGCCGGAGGGTGTCAACGGCCGTGGCGGGCGGTTTGACCCGCAGCGAGGTACGTTGACCGGTTCGGTGGTCATAGAGATCGACCGACTCACCGAACGCCACCGCCGGCAGCTTCCCCAGGACCAACGCGACGAGGTCGACGCAGAACGGCTTATCCGGGTCGAGCTGGAGATGATCGAGTTCGATCTCGAGTATTCCCGCGTGTCAGTACGCGGGCCGTTTCACGTCAAAGCATACGAACTTGATTTTGAGGCAGCCGATCTCGACGTCCGATTCGATCCCACCGCAAGCAGGATCGAGACCATCACCACCCGGGAGGGTGGACGGCTGGAACTGCGAGGCATGGGGGAGTCCTTCGGGTTTTCCCTGACGGGCTCGACTACGAATGATGATGTGGAAGCCGCCTCGTTGGGCGATGCGCTGGCTTCCAGGGGCGAGGAGTTGGCCTCGAAGATGGCATCGCTGACCAGTGGCCGTCAGCAGGAAGCCTCCAAGCCTGACGGGCCGTACATCGACGAAGACGGGGCCCTGGTTCTGGTCCCGGAGGCGAAGCCCAGCGACAAACCCCACGAACCGATTACGTATGCAGCTCGTTTCGAGGACGAGGTCTTCATCTCGCAGAAGGCGAACGGCGTGTCTGTAAGCCAGTTGCGGGCGGATGTGCTGCGAATCGTGCGGGCATTGACGCAGAAGGATCGCGATGCAAGCGCGTCAACCCTTGGGCGAGACGGCGATCTGTCGGGTGCCGAGCCCAGCCCGCCGGGCGACGATCGTGTGGTTTTGTCGTGGGCCGGGCCAATGTCTGTGGAGGCGATCGAGAATCCGCCGGTGACTGATGACCAAGCCGGTGAGTATTTTCAGATCAGTGCCGTTGGCAGGCCTGTGCACGTGTCGGATCAGCAGGGCCAGGCCCGGTGCCGCGAACTCGTGTTCAACAGCGCAGGCGGCGAAGTCCGGCTCACCGGAACGAGGGATGATCCCGTCAAGCTGGAAAGCGAGGCGCACGGGACAATCGTCGCAGTGAGCATTTCCTCAGGCTCTCACAACGACCGCCGGACCATCAACGCCATCGGTCCCGGGCGGCTGCTCAGGGTGACGGGCGCCAAGACGGGCGTTGAGGGAGACAACGGGGCGGTGCCTGGTGCGCCTGACGGCGACGATGACGCCTGGGTCAACTTCGAGCAACGTCTGGAAACGGACATGCGGGTGGTCGGTCGCCGGGGCCGTTATGGCCTGCGAACCAGCGAGGAGGAATTGGTGCTGGAATCCGCCCGCTTCTTCGGTGGTGTGGCCATGCACCAGGGTGGCAGCCACATCGAAGCCGACCGGATTGAACTGACGTTCGATCCAAACAGTGAAGATATCACCATAACGCGGCTTCAGAGCCAAGGACACGTTGTCATGACTCACGGCGGCGAGGATGAGAGCACGATCGCGTGCGATTCTCTCGAGGTTGAATTCGATCCTCACTCCGACAGACCCGCGCCGCGGTTCGCCCGCGCATTCGGCACTATCGTGGCCTCGAACGAGGAACGCACCATCGCCGCCGGCGAGCGAATGGACTTCGTCTTCCGGGAATCTCGCCGCGAGCGCGAGGCTGACGATCTGCTCAAGGCTCTCAACGACACATTGGACGCCGGCATCGATCCGAACACGATCGACTGGAACGCCAGGCGCAGGCTCATCGCCGAACGGGCTGAGCCCGTCATCGAATTGGCCCGGCTCATGGCTTATGGTGATGTCGCGGTTGTTGATCCTCAAAGGGAACTCGAGCTGTCAGCCGGGCAACTTGAATGCGAACTCCGGCAAGGAAACGAGATTCACAGCGCCGTGTTGGACGGGGCGGGCGGCGCCCCGGCCTCGGTTCGTTCTGGGACGTTCACGGTCCAAGGCCACCTCATCAGGGTCAATGTGGACGACGAGTGGGCCGAGGTGCCTGGGCCGGGGCGCATTTCATTTCAGTTGCGTAAGGACCTGGACGGTCGGCCCGTGGACGAACCCGTCACGGTGGTGGTGACGTGGGACGACTGGATGCGCTTCCGGGGTCGAGAGAACCGCGCCGTCTTCGTGGGAAACATCCACACTGTCAGCGACCAGACCACATTCGATTGTGGTCGCCTCGAGATCGAGTTCGAGGACAGGGTCGATCAGACGCCTGTGAAGGCAACATCGGGGCGGTACCGTGTCTTCGAGGACGTGGCTGATCAGGTTGCCCGCCGGTTGTCCAGCAAGAAGAAAGAACCCTCCACGGCCCCGGACACGGACTTCGGCAAGGAGCCCACATACTTTCTGGCCACCGAGAACGTCACCTCAGTGATGTCAAACTTCGATGAGGCGACCGGCAGACTGCAAAGCCGCGTCTCCATTTCCGGCCCGAGAATGTCGGTCAACCTTCGTGATGATATTTCCATGATGCGCATTGAAGGCCCGGGTAACCTGCTCATCGAGGATTACTCACTCGCGCAGGTGGCCGACGACCGCGATGATCGCGATGACGACGGCGTCGCCGGGGCGCTGTTCGCCACTGGTTCAAGAAGCGCGTCGCAAACGCTGATCACGTGGCAGCGCGTGATGTTCTACGACCTGGCCAACGAGCGAGCCCAGTTTGAGGGCGAGGTCGGGCTGGATCACATGAGCGGCATGTACATGGTTTCAGCCGGCGGCGCTTCGAGTACGACGACACCTGAAGACGGGCACGAAGGACAACAGGCCCACTTGTGCTGCAACGTGCTCAGTGTCGATTTCGTCGCCGGCGAAGATGCCGACCGGCCGGATTCACGCCGCGTGGGCGCCATGAGCGCTCGCCGGCTCAAGCAGTTCCGGGCCATCGGTTCCGTGACCTTGGACATGCGGCAACCCAAAGAAACACGGTGGCTCAGCGCCGAGGAACTCACGTTCCAAAGAGCTCGCCAACTGCTGTTCATACAAGGCACCGAAAGCCGCCCGGCAGAGTTCATCACGCAAAAAGCCGGCACCCCCCCCCGACCCTATCGCGCCGCCACCCTCACCGTCGATCTGACCGCCAACCGCGTGGACGCCCTGAACCCGTCATTCTTGGGGTCGTGAGAAAAAGGGGTCGGGTTGATTTATTCCCCGGCAGACGACAACGCCTTCCCCCCTTTCCGGAGGGGATTGAAGGAAGGAGGGGGGAGTTTGAGGGAGAAACCTGGGAACTCTGGTTCCCCCCTCAAGGCCCACACGAAACCGTCACTATACCAGAACGCCTAAATGTCTCACTTGCTCTGAAACACTACACGCCTTGGGCGCCAAGTCGAACGTTGCGGTCCCGCCGGCAAACGACATAAGATGGGTGCATCCGATGTAAGGAGTCTGTTGGATGTCCACATTGCTGGTCGCTGTCGGGGCCCTTTTGGCCTATCTGATCGCCTACAACACGTACGGCCGCTGGCTGGGCAGGAGGCTTTTTCGGCTGGACACACGGGCCCTCGTCCCCAGCGTCGAGCTCAATGACGGTCGCGATTACGTCCCCACCAGGCGCGAGGTGGTCTTCGGCCATCACTTCACCAGCATCGCCGGCACCGGGCCGATCGTGGGGCCCGCCATCGCGGTGTTCTGGGGTTGGCTGCCGGCGCTATTGTGGGTCCTTGTGGGGAGCATTTTCATCGGGGCGGTGCACGACTTCGGTGCATTGGTGGTGAGCATGCGCAGTCGCGGGCAGACGATCGGCGAAGTGGCGGGGCGCATGATCAACCCTCGCGCACGCTACCTGTTCTTGGGAATCCTGTTCATCGTGCTGGTGGTGGTGATCGGAATCTTCGGGCTGGTCATCGCGGTGATCTTCGCCAGATACCCGGTCAGCGTGTTCCCCGTCTGGGCCGAGATCCCCATGGCGATCGTCATCGGGATCTGGGTCTACAGGCGAAAGGGGAACCTGCTGGTCCCGTCGCTGATCGCTCTGGGGCTTATGTACGTTACGATCTACATTGGCGCCTATTACCTGCCGATCGACCTGACCGATTTCGGCATCGCGGCCAACGGCACGGCGGCCGAGGCTGGCGGACAGAGCTCCTTTGCCAACGCGGTGGTGATCTGGACGGTCCTGCTGCTGATCTACTGCTTCATCGCGTCCGTCTTGCCGGTGTGGACGTTGCTTCAGCCGCGGGACTTCATCAACAGCCATGAGCTGATGCTGGCGCTTGGATTGCTCTTCCTCGGACTGCTGGCGGCCCCGTTTGTGGGGGGGGGGATCGGCTTTGTCGCACCTGCGTACAACAGCACACCGCCGGCTGATGCGCCGCCGATCTTTCCGTTCTTGTTCATCACGATCGCCTGTGGGGCGGTGAGCGGGTTCCATTGCCTCGTCTCGAGCGGAACAAGCAGCAAACAACTGAAGTGCGAAACACACGCCCAGTCCGTGGGCTACGGCGGCATGTTGCTGGAGGGCGGGCTGGCCGTGGTCGTCATCCTCGCCTGCACCGCCGGGCTGGGGAAGGGTGTGTACAACTACGACGTCGAGATCAACCGGTACGTAGCCGCCGTCCACGACGGCGTCGCGGTCACAGGAGAAGCAGCCTGGGCGAAGTACTACGGCGCGGGGACCTGGGCGAGCATGAAGCTCCCTCAGAAGATCGGCGGGTTCGTCGAGGGCGGGGCCAACATGATGTCCACCATCAAAATCCCTATCACCATGGGCATCGGGATCATGGCTGTGCTCGTAGCGTCGTTCGCGGCTACTACGCTCGACACGGCCACACGCCTGCAACGGTACGTTATCACGGAGCTGGCGTCTCATACGGGACTGACACTGTTGACGAACAGGTACGCCGCGACGGCGTTGGCAGTGGCGACGGGTGGCGCGCTGGCGATGATCGCGGGACCGAGCGGGCCGGGTAGCGGCGGCATGATTCTCTGGCCCATCTTCGGCGCGACGAACCAGTTGCTGGCGGGCCTGTCGTTTCTGGTGCTCGCCTTCTACCTGATCCGGCATAGCAAGCCGGTGTGGTTTATCGTCGCCCCGATGGTGCTCTTGATGATCCTGCCGGCCTGGGTATTGATCGTGCGGATGTTCGGCTCCGGCGGCTGGCTGGCACAGGCCTCCGCAGGCAGAAACGAGCGATGGGCCCTGGTGGTCGTCGGCGTGATAACGCTTGCCCTGCAGGTGTGGCTGGCGATCGAGGGCGCGCTGATGTGGCGTCGCGCACGCGGTGTCGAACCGGAACCCCTGCCGCCGCTAAAGCCCCACGAGGCTGCGGGCGGGTGCTGAAGCCGGTCTGTTGTACGTGTGCCACAGTCATGTCACCCATCTCCCTTTCGCAGGATTGTGGGGCTTTCTCGCGCGTCCAAGAACGGCAAGGACCGCGATCTGAGAACGGAACGGGCCGACCCCTGGTGCCATTTCAACCGATTCTGTAAGCCTAAATCGCTCATAAGCTCATACAGAGCAACGACTTACGAAAAATCGCAAATTTTTTTGGAAATGCGCGTAAGAAATCCCTCGCTCGCGGGACTTACAGGTAGACGCACGTGCACCGGGCACGTTGCGAGTAGCTGTGCCGGGACGGCCCAGGAATCGGGTTTGTTCCGGCGGTCGAACACAGAGACAGGAGAATTGAGATGTACGCGGATTCCAGCAGAAAGTGCGGATTTCGGATTGCCACACCGACGATGCGGATCGGGCGCCACCCGCCCGAACCAGGCGGGAGCGAACGCTCGCCCGCACGGGTCCATCAGGAGAGTATTACCATGCAAAGCTTCATCACAGCAGCGTTATTGGCTCTGGCCGTCACAGTCGCCCAGGCCGACACGATCACCGTGTGCTGGGACGGCAGCGGAGACTACGAAACGATCCAGCCGGGCATCGATGCTGCCCAAGACGGGGACGAAGTGGTCGTGTGTGACGGGACGTATACCGGCGATGAGAACAAGAGACTGGACTTTCACGGCAAGCAAATCACCGTCCGGTCGGAGAATGGGCCCGAGAGCTGCATCATCGACTGCGAGTATCATGGTGGAGGGTTTTACTTTGAAGGCGGTGAGACAGCGGCATCCGTGGCGGAGGGGTTCACGATCACCAATGGAAACGTTACCTTGGGCGGGGGTGGGATCAGATGCGTGCGCAGCAATCCGACACTGGTGAACTGCATTCTCAGCAGGAACCGGAGCTATAGGCGGGGCGGTGGGATGTACAACGAGCAAAGCAGCCCGAAGCTGATTAAGTGTACCTTTAGCGATAACCGGACCGAACATGGTGAGCACTGGGATGGCGGCGGCGGGATGTACAACAAGGCGAGCAGTCCGACGTTGATCAAGTGCGCCTTCAGCGGCAACTTAGCCGACGTTGATGGACACTACCTTGGTGGCGGCGGGATGTACAACGACCAGTATAGTAGCCCGACGCTGACCGACTGTATCTTCAGCGAAAACAAGAGCCGGCAGAACGGAGGCGGGATGTACAACGACAGGTTTAACGACAGGTTTATTAGCCCGACGCTAATCAACTGCACCTTCAGCGGCAACTTGGCCGATGGTGAAGGCGGCGGGATGTACAACGACGGAAGCAAGCCGACACTGACCAACTGCACCTTCAGCGGCAACTTGGCCTGGGGGGGCGGCGGGATGTTTAACGAGCGCGGCAGGCCGACACTGACTAACTGCACCTTCAGCGGCAACTCGGCCTACTATGGCGGCGGCGGGATGTACAACTGTTTCGGCAGGCCGACACTGACCAACTGCACCTTCAGCGGCAACTCGGCCGAGCATAACGGCGGTGGGATGGAGATCTGGGCTACCCGACCGAACCTGATCAACTGCACATTCAACGACAACTCAGCGGGCAGCGACGGCGGCGGGATGGATATCTCGCGTAGCCGACCGAGCCTGATCAACTGCACATTCAACGACAACTCAGCGGGCAGCGACGGCGGCGGGATGCACAACTATCGCGGCTGGGTGACACTGACCAACTGTATCTTCAGCGGGAACTGGGCCGAGCATAACGGCGGTGGGATGGAGAGCTGGCGGCATAGCAGCGCGAGCCTGATCAACTGCACGCTCACCGGCAATTCAGCAGGCTCTGAGGGCGGCGGGATATACAACCCTCGGCACGCAGGCAAGATCAGGCTGACCAACTGTGTTCTGTGGGGCAACAGCGACGCCGGGGGGATGGATGAGTCCGCCCAAGTTCATGGTAAGAGCAAGCGATACCAGATCAGCTACTCCTGCATCCAGGGCTGCGAAATCCATTGCCCCGGCGACCATAACATAGGCGACGATCCGCTGTTCGTTACCGGGCCGCTGGGGGATTACTACCTCAGTCAAGTCGCGGCCGGGCAAGAGGTTGACAGCCCGTGTATCGATGCCGGAAGCGATACGGCGGAAAACCTGGCCCTCGATTGGCGGACAACCCGAACGGACGAGGTCGCCGATACGGACGTGGTGGACATGGGCTACCACTACCTGATCCGTTTCTGCGGGCCGATTAACAGGCTCGAAAGCCGATGCAAGGACGGCTGGGTATCGGCCACAGTGTATTCAGATTTGCCGGAAGGCGCCAAGCTGACCCTGTCGCTAGACGGTTGCCGCCACAAGACCGTCACAGTAAACGCTAACGGCAAGGCCAAAGTCACGTGGGACAAAGTCGATCCCGGCGAGCACGATATATGCATCAAAGCCTGTCGTGTCTGCAAGAACGTAAGCTGCAACTGAAAGACCGTGCGCGAATGTGCGGTGCGCAAAACGGTGCCGGGCTGCCCTCTGCCCGGCACTCCCTTAGTGCCTATCCCGGAACTGTGGGACAGGTTTGCTAACCTGTCATTTGACCGGCTGGAAAGCCGGTCCCAAAGTGGTTTTGGGATAGGCTCTTAGCACCTGCAACGAAATAAGTGTTGCAACTTAGGCCGGAAGTCCGTATCCTTCCGGCATGACGACAGAAGCTGCGATTCGTGTGAAGTTCCGCGCGCTTGCCTCGTGCCTGGACGAGCATA
>Ga0114922_10006499_pt1 | contig 10722 bp, 11 predicted proteins | sample AartaG_FD_100975 | JGI IMG/M metagenome (GOLD analysis project Ga0114922, IMG submission 100975) | Deep subsurface microbial communities from Aarhus Bay to uncover new lineages of life (NeLLi) - Aarhus_00045 metaG | ecosystem: Environmental > Aquatic > Marine > Oceanic > Sediment | place...
AACCAGAGCCTGAACCAGAGCCTGAACCAGAGCCTGAACCAGAGCCTGAACCAGAGCCTGAACCAGAGCCTGAACCAGAGCCTGAACCAGAGCCTGAACCAGAGCCTGAACCAGAGCCTGAACAGCCAGAACTGCGAGAAGAAAGTGGCGCTTTTATTTAAGAGGCAGAATATTAATAATTAATAATTAATAACAAAAATTCCATGAAAAATATTTTTAATTTTAAAAAAAACCCAACACCTAAAAACATATTCAAGAACAATGACTTTCTAACAATTTTAATTCTCTCAGTAATTACGATAATTCTTATTATTCTTGTTGTATATATGTTGCAAGAATCAATAACAGCAACAACAGAGAAGTCTTCAGAGAAGGAAGTAAAAGAAATATCTATTAAGAAATTAGATAGCGATAAGTACTGGGCAGTTTTTCTTACTAATGAGCAGGTCTATTTTGGCCATTTAAAAAATCTTGATACTGATTACCCCCAGTTAACAGATGTTTATTATTTTATTCTAAGAAAGCCTTTGCAGGGACAATTAGAGGAAGAAATGGCAAAACTTGAGCCAAGCCTAATAAAACTGGGCAATGAGATTCATGGGCCAGTTGATTCAATGATTATAAACAAAGACCATATTTTATTTGTTGAGCAATTAAAAGATGATTCCAAGGTAGTTAAAGCTATAAAAGAACATAAACGGGCTATGGAATATTAAAATTATGAGCCCCGTTAGAGAAACTAAGAAAAAACTCTAAACCACCATTCTTATTATGAAGATTAAGGTTTATCAAAAACTTAAATTTTTTAAATTCTCTAACGGGGTGAGAGGCATTTTATTATGTTTTACACTAGTATTAACTATCGTCTTACCGTTTTCTGTCTTAGCGATAATGTCCAGCAATAATTATTATATTGAAGAAGATTCAGTGAATATGGGAGGGCGAGACGATCAATATTCTGCTAATTACCAGCTTAGAGAAACAATAGCCGGTACTGCAACAGGAATTTTTACTAGTTCTAATTATATGCTTGGAGCGGGTTATCAGCAGATGATTGAAGAGCCCCAGATGCTTTCCTTTAATATTTCCAATGAATTTGTTGATCTTGAAACAATTGGTCCTGGTTTTATATCTTCTGATTATGTAGTTTTAAGCATAACCACTAATTCAGAAAAAGGTTATGTAATAGCTTTGGCAGAAAATCATAATTTAAAAAGTGATGTGATAGAGATTGCCGATGTAACAGACGGAGAAGTCTCGCCAGGACATGAAGAATACGGTATTAGAACCTCTGGCAGTGATGGACAAATGAACGATACTGATACCGCCATCACTGAAGCATTCCAAACTATAGCTTCAGCTAATAATTGGGTTAATAACAGTCAAACTATGGTCACTTATAAAGCTTCAGTAGATCCTCTTACTCCCGCCGGCCAATACAATCACTTTACTATTTTTATTTGCACGGTGCGATATTAAATAAACCCCTTTAGAGATTCTATAGTCAAAAAAGAAACACAGAGCAAACAAATCTCTAACGGGGTAAAGGTCGAATCTATATAATAACTAAGTACATTCTAAGGTTTTATGCGCTTAGTCAAGGTCGATATTCTATAGAGTAAACAAAATAATTAATTACAAAGTAAGATAGGAGCAAAAAATTATGAACAAAAAAATTCTTACAACTGTTTTAATTGTAGCTTTAGTTAGTATGATGGGGGGACTTCTACCTATCAGCTCTGCTTTAGCAACAGCTCGTTTAACCAGCGCTAAAGATACTATTTCTCGAAATCAAGCTTCTGGAGGAGGTTCAGCCATTGCTGGATATACTGAAAGTACGGTCCTGGTAACTGAAGGGTTTGTTTTTGCTGATGGTCAAAACGATGAAATCTGTTTTGACAAAGATGATACTCCATCCTTTGATGCTACCTGTACTGGTGTAGGCAATGTTTTGGTTGACTTTATCACTGATGGTGGATTGGCTAGCGCAAGTATTTACAGCGGAGATGAAGTTGCTGCTGCTATTAAAGTCGGATTAGAAGCACAAGATGGCGATGCCGATGATGTCTATACTGTAACTTATGATGAAAGTAATGATAAGTTTACTATTTTGGGAGATGGTGGAAATACTTTGGATACCTCTTTGGGTTGGGATACCTATACTGGCGCTGACAACGCTGACACTACCTTGGGCTATACTACTGATGACAGTAATATTAGAACCGCAGTTGCTGTTTCAGATACTGCGATTGCCTTTAATGTTATTACTGGAGTTAACGATGTGTTTGATCTTAGTGTGGACGGCAAAAAGGATGATGATACTGCAGGGTTTAGCACTATCACTATGACTGCTGGTGTTTATACAGCAGCTGCTTTAGCTACACAGCTTAATACTGATATAGATACTATTTTTGACGGCACAGGACCAGAGGCCAATGTTTCTTATTCAGGCAATAAATTTAAGATAACCTCTATTGCTACTGGTGAAAATTCCGCCATTGAAGTAACTGAGGGTGGTAATGACTTCCTGAAGACCATAGAGATGAACGGCGATACTCCAATTGACGGTGAAGATTCTGGAGGTATAGTATCTGCCAATCACACTGTTGTATTTACTACTACTACTCTAATCCCGGTTGATGGAACGATTGTTATTACTTTTCCATCTGGTTTTGGCTTACCAGCTAATCTGAATTTTGAAGATATGGATTTAGACATAGGGGGTGATATAACTTTGGCTGCCGCTGCTGGTTCAGGAGGAGGTACTGCTTGGGGAGTGGGAGTAGCAGGTCAGGTAATCACCTTTACCAACAATGACACTGATACGGTTGCTGCCTCGACCGTTATCACGATTGAAATTGGCAGGCATGCTGCTCATGGAGTAGATGGCGACGAGCAGATTACTAATCCTACCTCTGTTGGGCTATATCAGATTCATCTGGAAACAACGGATGGTAGCAATATATTAGATGATACTTATGTAGGCGCATTCATTGTTCCTGATGATTCAGTAACCATTAAAGGTACTGTTGATCCTCGTTTAAGGATGGATATTTACGGAGGTACTGCTCTTGATTTCGGGACTTTTGAACCGAATGGTTATCACAAATTAGGAGGGGCAACTAATGCTTATGGCTCGATTACCCTAACTGGTGTTACCTTTGATGGCGGTGAAGACGCAGAAACAGTAACTGTTCGGGGAATAGTTTATGAATTCTCTGACGATGGGATAATAGCTGCTGGCAGTGATGCTATAGTTGATATTGTTGACAACGAGAACAATTATCTAACTGCTGCTCAGGTTACTGAGAATCTTTACCGGGCAATTAATAATCAGGATGGTGACTATATTAGAGCTAATGTTGATACTGGGACCGACACCATTGTTGATGTATTAGCTAAAGTTCCAGGCACAGCTGGCAATGCCTATACTATTGCTGAAGCTGTTACTGATGGGAGCTTTGCTATTTCTGGCGCTAATTTTGCTGGCGGTTTAAATGGTTACAACGAAGAAGCTGCAGATATTGACTATGATTCTGCTTCTGGTTCAGATGTAGGCAATGGTCATGTTGGAACAAATATAGTAGTGAGCACTAATGCCGCAGGAGGATATGTTGTGGCTGTTCAGAATACCGATACTGGTGCTGAAGCTGATGGCCTAACTAATGGAACAACAGACATTAATGCATGGACTACAGGAACCTACGGCTATGGTATTTTGGTTTCTGCTCAAAGTGCCCGCTATGGAGATGCTACTGCCAATATTGTTGCAGCAGCTTATCAAGGTGATGGAACTGGCGATTTGCCCGAAGCAATGAGCACTACACCTACTAATTTTGTATCTCATTCAGTGCCCACAGCCGGAGACAACATTACTATTGAATACAATGTTAGAATTGATGCTTTACAGGCAGCAGGGCAGTATACTGACACAGTAACATATACTACTACTTCAACTTTCTAAAGTTTGGGGAGCAGATAATGATTAATAATATTTAACTTGGAATTATGAACTTATATTCGAAGAAAATTTTGGTTATAGTATCACTGGTTGTATTTGGTATATTTGGCTATTTGACTTCTGTAAAAGCATTGACTATTTCTCCGCCGTTAATAGATAACGAAGCTAATCCTGGAAGTATAATTCAGGGAACAATTAAGCTTACCAATGACACACCAGAAAAAGCTCAATTTTTCTCTTCTATTAATCGATTTGAAGCAAAAGGTGAAAAAGGAGAACCTCAAATTATCACTGAAGAAGATGAAAGGATTGGTTTGGTTGCCTGGATAGATATTACACTCGGTCCCATAGATTTATCTCCTGGGGAAACACGACAAATACCTTTTACTATCAATGTTCCTCAAGATGCAGAACCAGGGGGTCATTATGCAGCTATTTTTTGGGGCACAAGTCCTCCTGAAGTAGGAGGCGAGGCAATTGCAGTGGCTATCAAATATAAGGTTGGTACGTTAGTACTTCTCGCAGTAAGCGGAGAAGTTATAGAAGAAGGTCAGATAATAGAATTTGATACCACTGGAAAGAAAATTTTTTCCCATTTGCCGATTGAATTTTTTGTCCGTTTTCAGAATACCGGTACAATTCATTTAATCCCCCAGGGAGAGATTAGTATTAAGAATATATTTGGCAGAGAACTTGGCAAGGTATTAGTAAACGAAAAAGGCGGCAGTGTTTTACCAGACAGTATAAGACGATTTGAAGCTGTTTGGAGCAAAAAAGGCGCTCCAGCGCTCTCAACAAAAGGATTTTTCTCTGAATTGAAAAACGAATGGAATAATTTTGCTTTTGGCAGATACAAAGCTAATTTAGATTTGATGTACGGTTATATGGACACCAAGATAATTTCTACGGCTTTAACTTTTTGGGTAATCCCATGGAGAATTTCTATTACAACAATAGTTATTCTTGTCATCTTGGTATTAATAGCAAGAGTGGGTATAAAGAAATATAATCAGTGGATTATTAGAAAATATAGAAAGAAAGAACCACAAGAATAAAAAAGTAATCAAGAATAAATAAATGGAAAATGACCACTCATAACAAAGTGGCAAAGTTAATATTGCTATTATTTTTACTAATGGTAATTATTTTACTTTCTTTTTTATTGCAAAAAAGCGATAAATTGGCTGATAGAACTTTAGCTATTAAGGAAAAAATAAAGTACTTGATAGCAGAAATAGTGCAGGGAGTGGTAACTATAACAGGATTGGTAGTTGCTCCTGAGCCAGAGCCAGAACCCCAACCCGAAGACGGCGGCGGAGGAGGCGGCGGAGGCGGTGGTGGTATGCCATTACCTTCTTTGCCAACTAAAATAATATTTAAAGGCTGGGCTTATCCCTTAAGCAAAGTAGTGGTTTTAAAAGATGGGCAGCGATTTGTTGAAACTCAAGCTAACTCTCAGGCAAAGTTTAGAGCCGAGATTTCTAATATAAGTCCAGGAATTTATAGTTTTGGAATATGGGCTGAAGATAAAAACAAAAGAAAGTCAATTACCCATACTTTAACTTTTCAAGTTCGGGCTAATACCATACATGAGATTTCAGACATTTTTCTTCCTCCTACAGTTGAGCTTAGCAAATCTGCTATTTTGCGGGGTCAAATTTTAGATATTTTTGGCCAGACTGTTCCTCAAAGCCAGGTAGAGATTTATATTAACTCTGATAAAATAATCGAAAAAGTTACAGCTGATGCTTTGGGTGGTTGGTTTTATAGTTTAGATACTAATCGATTAGAAAGAGGGATTCATACTGCTCGAGTTAGAGCTAGTATCTCTAATGATTTATTAAGCACTTTTAGCCAAGTTTTGATGTTTGGTGTTGGGGTGGATTTACCGCCAGCTAAAGGTGTTTGTCCTCGGGCAGATTTAAATAAAGATGGTAAAGTTAATTTAATTGATTTTTCTATTTTACTTTATTGGTGGGGAAGATATAACGAATGCGCTGACCAAAACAGTGATGGAGTAGTTAATCTAATAGATTTTTCAATAATGCTTTATTATTGGACTGGTTAAATTCATGATTCGTAATTCATTATTCATAATTCTTTTGTGTTTTTTATCTTTTTGGCCCTTATTAACAGAGGCGGCGATTTTATATCTGGAGTCTTTAAGCGGGCAATATCAACCCGGTGATATTTTTATAGTGGAAGCAAGATTAGATACGGAGGGGGAATGCATCAATATTGTGGATGCTAATTTAAGCTTTTCTCAAGATATTTTAGAAGCAGCTGATTTCAGTCAAGGGAATTCCATTTTAACTCTTTGGGCAGAACCTCTTTCTATAAATCAGGAAGCCGGTCGAATTTCTTTTGTTGGAGGAATTCCTAATGGTTATTGTGGCCAAATGCTTGGAACTTCTGAAAAAACTAATTTACTGGGGAAAATAATATTTAAAGTAGAAGAGACAGGCAATGCACAGCAAGTAAGAATAGAATTTTTAAATGGTTCAAAAGTATTCTTAAATGATGGACAGGGAACTTTAGCTAAATTAATTACGAAAGCTGCAGTTTTTAATATTTTAGCTGAAAAAGCAGAAGTTTTTAAAGATGAATGGCAAAAGGAAATTGAGAAAGATGATATTCTCCCTGAAGAATTTTTACCAGAAATTAGTAAAGACCCTACTGCTTTTGAAGGAAAATATTTTATTATTTTTTCTACTACTGATAAACAGACTGGAATCGACCATTATGAAATCAAAGAAGGAAAAAGAAATTGGAAAATAGCTGTTAGTCCTTATGTTTTAGAGAATCAAAGATTGACAAATGATATATGGGTTAAAGCCGTGGATAAAGCCGGAAATGAGCGAGTGGAAGTCTTGAAAGCCATTCGAAAACTAACCTGGAAATATATTATTTTTGTAATTCTGATTTTAATTTTGGTTATAATTGGGGTGATTTGGCGGTTCGTAAAAAGCGTAAAACGAAAAATGCAAAATAATAATAATTTATGAAAAGGCCATTAATATTTTTTATAATTCTAATACTTTCTTTAATTAATATTCCTATTACTAAGGCAGTAGGGGCCTCTCTCTATTTAACTCCTTCGACCGGCACCTATAAGGTAGGTAGTACTTTTTCTGTTGCAGTGAAAGTAAATAGCGGAGGGGTAGCAGTCAATGCTGCTGAAGGAAATTTGACTTTTAATCCTGATAAGATTCAAGTGGTTGGTCTTTCAAAGAGTGGCTCGATTTTCGATTTATGGACTACAGAACCAACTTTTTCTAATTCTACTGGGAGCATAGTTTTTGGCGGAGGAAATCCCGCTACCTTTATCGGAATCTCGGGAACCATTATTACTATTAGTTTTCGAGCAAAGACAAGTGGAACTGCTAAGGTAAATTTTTCTTCTGGCTTAGTTTTAGCTGCAGATGGCAAAGGAACCAATATTTTAGCCAGTATGGGTAGTGGTAATTATACTTTTTCACCAACTGTAGTTGCTCCACCGGCTGAGCCACTTCCTTCTGGCGTGCCAGTTAAGCCCGATATTTCATCTTCAACTCATCCTGAAGAAAACAAGTGGTATTCTAATTCTACTGTAAAGTTTTCCTGGAAATTACATAGAGATGTTACTGGAGCAAGCATCCTTTTTGATCAAAAACCAGTAAGTAACCCTGGTCCAATATCTGATGGACTTTTTGATACTAAGATTTATGATAATGTTAGTGATGGCATTTGGTATCTTCATTTGAAATTAAGAAATAAATATGGTTGGGGTCAAATTAGGCATTTCAGAGTTCAAATTGACATAGCAGCTCCTCAACCATTTAGTATTGAAATTAAAGAAGGTAAAGAAACTGATAATCCCCAGCCAACTCTATTTTTTGAATCCAAAGATGATATTTCGGGAATTGATTGTTATAAAGTTAGAACTGATGGTGAAGAACCCGAAGTAGTAACCCAGGAAGAAATGTTAGCTAATCCATACAAACTACCTCTTCAGTCCCCAGGTAAGCATTCTATGATTGTAGAGGCTTTTGACAAAGCTGGCAACTCAACAGCTGCCACTATAGAAGTAAATATTTTACCAATTGAAAAACCTCAAATTACTAAATATTCAAAACGATTATCATTAGGAGACACACTTATTTTAGAAGGAACATCTTTGCCTAATATAATCATTAAATGCTATATTCAAAAAGAAGGAAAAAAACCTGTAGTAGGCGAAGAGCGAGCTGATGAAAATGGTAATTGGATTTACGCCCATGACAAATCAATGGGTAGTGGAGTATATAAAATTTATGCTATAGCAGTAGATGAGAGAGGAGCCCAAAGTTATCCCAGCCAGGAAGTTACTGTGGCAGTTACTCTCCCCACTCTTTTAAAAATAGGCAACATTGCCATTGATTATCTTACCGTGATAATTGTTTTACTTGTACTTATTGGTTTAATTGCTTTTGGGATTTATTGGGGTTGGCATAAATTTAGATTATTTAGAAAGCGTTTGAGAAAAGAAACAAAAGAAGCAGAAGATGCCCTTCATAAGGCTTTTAGTTTATTAAGAGAGGAGATTACCGAACAGTTAGAGAAATTGGAAAACGTTAAAGGTAAGCGAAAACTTACTAAAAAAGAAGAAGAGATTGAAGAGCAGCTTAAAAAGGATATTGATATTGCTCAGAAGTATATTGGAAAAGAGATTGAAGATATAGAAGAGGAATTGAAATAAGGTTGACCCCGTTAGATAGAAAATTATCTAACGGGGTTGACAGATTATTTTAAAATGCTAAACTTAGTATAGTCGTAGACAGCAAGTAGCTTGTAGAGCATAAATCTTGCCTAGACAGAAATAGTTTTTAGTTTGTCTGCGGTAATGTAGGCATTTTTATTTATATGTTGACTAAAGAACAGAAAAAAGAAATAGTGGAAGAATTAACTGATAAAATAAAACGTCAGAAAAGTTTGGTTTTTACTGATTTTAGGGGGCTAAAAGTAGGGGAGATACAGGATTTACGAAAAGGACTAAGACAGGCAGAAGTTGATTATAAAATAGCCAAAAAAACATTAATTAAGCTGGCTTTGAAAAAGGCAAAGAAAGAAGTGGATACAAGTCAGTTTGAAGCTTCAGTGGCCTTAGCAATTGGATATCAGGATCCAATTATGCCAGCTAAAATCATCAGCAAATTTGTCAGGGAGCACAAGAATTTAAAAATCTTAGGAGGGCTGATGGAAGATAAATTTTTAACTATTGAAGAAATTAAAGAATTAGCAAAGATTCTTTCCAAGGATGAATTACTGGCTAAGTTTATTGGCAGCATAAAAGCCCCAATTAACGGGTTTGTTAATGTTCTACAAGGAAATATTCGTAATTTATTATTAATTTTTAAACAAATAACAAGCGAATCTTAACTAATCTAAAGCGAATTATTAACGTTCAATTCGTTTTAATTAGCTTATTATTCGTTAAAAATAATGAGTGAAGAAGAAAATAAAACAGAAGCCCCGACGCCCGCCGAGGGCGAGGTCGGGGTCCCGACTCCTGACAAAGATCAGGACGTCGGGAAAAAACCAGTGGAGAAACCTAAAGAAGAACCAAAAGTAGCGGAAAAAGTCAAAGACGAAAAAGTGGAAGTGCCCAAGAAGTTTAAGGATTTAGTCAAGCAGATTGAAGAAATGAGTATTATGGATTTGGCAGAATTGGTAAAGATTTTAGAAAAAAAATTCGGAGTTTCACCAATCGTAGCAGCACCAGTAGCTGGCGCAGCTCCTGGCGCAGAGGAAGGAGGTGAAGAGAAAACTGTTTTTACTGTTGAACTTAAAGATTCTGGTTCACAAAAAATCCAAGTGATTAAAGCAGTCCGCGAAATTACTGGCAAAGGATTGAAAGAAGCAAAAGACTTAACTGATAAAGTGCCGCAAGTAGTTAAAGAAAATGTAAAGAAAGAAGAAGCAGAAGAGTTAAAGAAGAAACTTGAGGAAGCCGGCGCAACAGTGGAACTGAAATAAGGTTTTTTATGACATCTGAAAACGGCGCGATATTTATCGTGCCGTTTTTTATTTTATTGCTTATCTTTTAAATTTCCTGGAGATAAGTCTTCATCATCGATACTAATTTCTAAAAGAGTTTTCAATATTTCTATTGTTTTTTCTTCGTCATAGCCGAATTCTAAAAGTCCTACAGCAGCAAAGACTATAATATAAGAAGCTCTTGCGGTTTCACTAAGATTTTGAAAATTAACATCAGGTTTTTTTAACTTTAACTTTATTGGTAGTTTTTGGATACTTTTGACTATTTCTTCAAGCTGACGTCCCCTAATCGTAAAATTAAATTTATATTTCATCAAAACTCCTTTTTTATTATATATTTATTTCCGTCCTTTTCCGCCGCAATAAATACAATCTTGAACACCTCTTTTACCAGTGCCATCACAAACCTTGCATTTTCTAGCATCTTTTTCTTTAAATATGGGTGTTTTTTTATTTTTCTTTTTTGCAGTTTTAACCATTTAAACCTCCATTGTTAAGGATCTTTTGAAAAAGAAGACTAATAAGTCTTCTGTATAGTTTATCTCAGTAAAAATTATTGTCAAGAATTTTAAATGTCAATTTTAAATACCTTTTTTCCACACAATAAGTAGATTTCTTTTTCATCTTCTGTTACCCAAAAGTCTTGAAGATCAGCAAGTTCGTCATTTATGTATTGATTAATTATTTTTCCATCTTTGTTTAAAACAATTAAACGTTTATTTTCAGGGTCAGAAATATAAAAATTA
>Ga0114922_10006500_pt1 | contig 10722 bp, 11 predicted proteins | sample AartaG_FD_100975 | JGI IMG/M metagenome (GOLD analysis project Ga0114922, IMG submission 100975) | Deep subsurface microbial communities from Aarhus Bay to uncover new lineages of life (NeLLi) - Aarhus_00045 metaG | ecosystem: Environmental > Aquatic > Marine > Oceanic > Sediment | place...
TCTGTTGTATAACCAGCAGCTTGGCCAGCCTTTTGGAGCCTTCTGAGCCGGGCAGGGTATGACCTTCTCCGGTGTGATTTTGCCTGATTCGAGACCGGCGATAAGAATAAGCGGCTTTACAACTGAGCCGGGTGGGTACCGCTTATTTATCGCTCGATTTATTAAAGGCTTATCGGGGTCGTTAGCAAGATCGCTGTAGTCATACCTGGCACGGTTCAAATCGAATACCGGTATCGAAACCAAAGCGAGAATATCCCCTGTTGCAACTTCAATGACAACTGCTGCCATCCCGGGTCCGCAATTTGGGTCATGTTGGTATGTGGTCAGATAGTTTTCTATTCCTTGCTGAAGCTTGATATCCAGTGTTAGTGAGACGTCTTTGCCGAATTGTATTTCGGTTCGACTTGTAATCTGCTTGTCTATATTTTTAAAAAGTTCACCCCTTCTGCCGCGAAGGATGATTTCGCAAACATACTCAACACCATCCTCACGGCCGCAGAGCTCACCACTCAAATAGCTTGATAGTTTGTCGTCTGCGAAGAGCTTTCTCTCTTCTTCGTTCTGTGTTACCGGTCCGACCCAGCCTATCGTTTGTGCGGCAGCCGTTCCATACGGGTAGGACCTTCTGGCTTCCGGTAGAATTTGAATACCATCAACATTCAAGAATTCCAATTGAGCGGCAAAGATGTCATCATCGGTTTTTAACTCAAGCAAAGGCCAGGGCTTGTACATTTCGGCGATATCAATTTTGTTGACGAGCCGAATCCGTTCTGTCGGGTCTGGTTCTTTTTTTTCAAAATCAGCTTTTGCTTCATTAAATGGAATATCGATTCTGCTGTTATACTTTTTAAAAAGTTCGGAATCGGGGAAATTTCGCCGCCAGGCCTGAAACGCACGCTGGTTCCAGATATAATCATTTATTTTTTTTTGTATTTCGGTTTTTATCTCAGAAGGCTCAACTGCTTTGAATTGAGCACACTTGTTGATTACCTGCTTCAAATCTGTCAGGCTGACATCCAGCTCTTTTTGTACGTTGGCTACTGCGTCTTCATCTTCTTTTTCGGCGGCGCTTAATAGTCTGCCTTGTCTGACGCGGTCATCCATAACACAACTGAGTTTGTAATTTATACACAGTTGGAAGTGTGGTTCATCTTTGGCTAATACTTTGCCTGTTCTGTCGAGTATTTCGCCTCTGACGGTTTTAAGCTGTCGGGATTGGCCCCTTTGGCGTTTTAGCTCCTCGATATCGCTCTGGACAGAAGAGCTTGGAAGCAACTGCATTTGTGTCAGACGGAGCAAACAGAGCAGTAAAGGCAAGGCGCTTAAAATTACAAAAATTTTAATTCGCTTATCGTACATCTTATCCTGTCTTTAGTGATTCGTACTTCGATTTGTAATTCGGCATTCTCAGGGCACGGGTTTAACGTCTGCTAAAGCGGCTTATCTTTATACGCATCCACCAGGCTGACGGCAAGAATAGAAACGGTCCTACGATGGCCGAGTACAGGGCTATCCCGAAAAGAGCAGCGTATATGTTTGGTGGGGTCGGCTCACCTTTTAGAGAGTTTAAGAAATAGACCATCGAGCCGGCCAAAATTGCTGTGATGAATATCACAAGGGCTTGATACGGCATTTTTCTGAGGGCAATGACCTGGTGCAGGTATGCCAGAGCCGTGCCGAAGAGACCAAAGCTGATCATTTGCGGCCCCATCGTGTGGCCAATAAGGTCGGCGGCAAAGCCTATTGTGAATGAGGTTATAATCGCCTCTGTGGTATTGCAGTAAATAGCAAAGAATACCAAAAGGATTAACAATAAATCAGGCTTGATGTTCAAATTTCCAAAAAAGCTGGCCTGCAGCACAGTGGCAAGAAGAATTAAAACTGCAAACCGGAACCATCTCATTTATATATCCTCAGCGGTTCCCATCTTAAGCCCTAATGCAAAATGGAAACCCTTGGTTAATCTGGCGGATTCATCACTATTACAACTACATTTTCTGCTTTTTGTATGTCACAAACCGGTTCGACGGTTATATCCCAAAGCAAAGGTTGGGCATTGAGTTTGCATTGAGCGACTTTTCCTATAATCATTGGCATATCCAGGAACCCCGGTTTTTTACTTGCCATAACCTCACTTCCAACTTTGACTTTTTGCTTTACCATAGAAACCTTGGCCAAGTTGTCGCCAATGCCTTGCATGAGGTATTTTGAGTTTGCTATTCTTACCGCAGTGTTGGCTGCTGGGTCGGTAAACAACCTGACCCGTGCGGTGCGGGCATCCACATCGGCTATGGTTCCGATAACACTATTGTCGGCCAGAACAAATTGCTCCTTAGTCAGGCCATCATCCTGACCGCGGTTGATGAAAAGCTCACTGCGCAGCTCGTCGATAGGAACTGTAATCACATCAGCCGGCACAAAGCCCATTCGTTCCCAGCCGGGTATAATGCGCATTTTGGATAGCTTTTGTACCATTTGTTGTGCATCATTACGCTGCAGGATAATGTTGGCAAGATGATTTTGGAATCTTTTGTACTCATCTCGACTGAGCATGTCCTTATCTCTAAGCGGCTGGCGAGTGCCGGCCGAAAGTGAAATGTTTCTGCCAATGCTTAAGGGCCAGCGGAAAATACGGTGAAAAGCAAACTGGAATTTATTCGTTAGATTGCCCGGGGAGAAAAGGAAGATAAACCCGGCTAACATAAACCAGGTAAACAACATTCGTCTGGAGACTCTAATTTGCTTCCTTGCCATTATCGTATGGTGTAGGTCGTATTGCGTATATTATTAATTTCTCAGACAATACGCATTACGCACGATGGACGACGAATCATTCCCATCCGTATTCGTTATGGTCCATCGTATCCTTCCACAACTCCAGATTTTCCAGATAGACGCTGGTACCGCGTGCTACACAACTTAGGGGGTCATCAACTATTTCGACTTTCAGGCCGGTTGCATTTGCGATGACCGCATCCATTCCTCGCAGCAGTGACCCGCCGCCGCAGATGTGTACGCCGTTGTCGATGAGGTCGGCTGCGAGCTCCGGCTCTGCCTTTTCCAGCGTTATCGTAACAGTATCTATGATTGTAGCGATAGGGTCGCGGAGCGCCTCACGGATTTCCTCACTTGTTATGACAATTTTTCTCGGCAGTCCTGAGATGGTGTCTCTGCCGGCCACTTCCATCGTCAATTCCTCTTCCAGCGGGGCGGCGGAGCCGATTTGTATCTTGACTTTTTCAGCCCTTGGTTCGCCTATGAGCAGGTTGTAAGTTTTCTTAAGATGGTTGATTACCGCTTCGTCCATATCGTCGCCGCCTATACGAATTGACTCTGAGGTGGCGATATCAGCCAGACTCATTATGGCTACTTCGGTTGTTCCTCCGCCGATATCGACAATCAAAGAAGCGGTTGGGTCTGTGATTGGCAGTCCTGCACCGATTCCTGCGGCCATTGGTTCATCGACCAGATAGACCCTTCGTGCACCAGCACGTTCGGCACTATCTATGACGGCCCGTCTTTCAACAGCAGTTATTCCGCTCGGCACAGCGATTACGACTCGAGGCCTGACAAGACCGCCTCTGCCGTGCACCTTCCTTATAAAATAACTCAACATCGCCTCGGTGATTTCGAAGTCGCTGATTACCCCGTCTTTGAGAGGTCTTATTGCGCTAATCGAGCCGGGCGTTTTGCCTAACATTTCACGGGCAACCAGGCCGACAGCTTCGCCGTTGTTCAGGACAATGTTGGTTCCTTTGCGAACAGCAACTACGGAGGGCTCATTGAGGACAATACCTTTGTCGCGGACACAGACCAGGGTAGTGCAGGTACCGAGGTCGATACCCATATCCATACTGAACCAACCTAAGATTGTGTCCAGCACCACTTTCGACTCCTTTCTTGATTTCCAATTTAGACTCTTGCGGAACCGCAAATTCTAACTGGCTATTTTTATATACTAAAGAGCGGTATTGTCAATAGTGAAATTTAAGTTGGTATTTTGAATATTGTGCCGTACTGTGTATAGCACTGGTAGGCGACAAACGCTGCAGTAGCCAGGACTGCGCAAAACGCCAAAGCAAGAATAATTGTATAGAGGTTATCCGGTACTGTTAGCTTTTTGCCGCGAGCCTGCCCATTAGGACTCATATCAACCTCACATAGTATAAACACATCATTTGGGTTTTCTAGAAATTAGTACTGACGTTATCACCGGCTTTAGGCTGTTCCTTTGTAACGTCCATAAGCTCCAGTTTGCCGATTGCCTTTTCAGGCTCAACGTCAAAGATTACAATATCACAGATAAACTTGTCTCCGCGAGTTACGTGGAATGTCATATTTTGTTTGACACCGTTTTCGGCGCCAATGGATATCTCAGCTAAAGAATTTTCCAGGTCCACCGCGGCTATCAATCCATTCAAGCCGATATCTACTGTTGGAGGGGCTACTTGAGCTTTCTCTTTTATCGGTGTAACCGGCTCGAAAGGAGCAACAGCTTTGCCGGTTCGCTGGAAGAACTTGTCTAACTCGTTTTGTAAAGATGTCTTTTCTTCGAGCAGTTGTTTCGTTTGTTCCTCCAGTGTTTCAATGATTTTCATTCTCTCAAAAAGAGAGGCTGTGATTTGTTTGAGCTCTTTATCTCCCTCGATTCGCTTGGCATCAACGCTCTTTAGCTCAGCGAGTTTATCTTCTAATAACTTCCTCAGCCTTTCGTTGGTGTCGTAGAACTCTGTAGTTAGGTCTTCCCACTTATTCGCAAGCAGGTCCTTTTCGTTCGCTCTTCTTATAGCCTCAACTCGTTCGGTATCTAATTGTCCGATCTTGATATTAAGGGCGTTATTATCATCCTTTAGCTTCTGTTCCCGTCTGCCCGCCTCCTCAATTGCTAAATTTAATTGTTTTTTGGCTTCATCTCTCTCATCCTCCGCAGCTTGATTTTCCAACCTCAGTGTATTATACATTTTTCTGAAGTTTTCAGCATTGGCAACGTAAGTTACAACAATGCCGCAGAGAAAAATCGAGGATATCGTCAGCAGAACTATTAAGACCTTTGTAAGCGTACTCAAAACAGGCTCCTTTCGTTAGCTTTGTGTTTTCTTTTCAATACACCCATTACCCCACGAGGAGGCATCCTAAACGCGATAAAGGGTTTTGGAAAGCCCCCATTTTGCCCGGCACCAATTAGCTGTGAGCCTGAAGTTAATTGGTGTAGGCTCGCAAAATGGGGCTCCAAGCCCTGATATTATATATACTATAATTTTACGCTTAAAGCCCGGAAAGGTCAAGTTATTTTTGGCAAATAGCCTAAATTAAAATGGAGGATGAAAATGTGTATAGCATTATAGATAGTGCTAACTCCGATAACATAGGATTTTTAGGGGTCAATTATTTCATTTTATAGATTGAAAAACGGCTTTGGCAGCGGCAATACGGACAAATTTTGACTCATTTTGGAGCAATTGCGGGAGAAATTTTCTCAAACGGGGTGTGCGAATTTGGCCTATAGCCAGTGCTGTCAGCACATTAGTACGTTCGTTGGCCTGCCTATCCGGACCGGCGTTGAGGTTTTTTTCGAAAACCTCGAGTACTTTGGGTTCGCCGATGGTGTTTCTGAACACGCCGAGCTGTTTGGCTGCCTCCAGCCTGACCTCCAAAATATCATCATCTAACTTTCCAATCAGTGCATTTTTTGCCTCCGGCGTTCCGAGCTTGCCCATTGCCCTTACGCCCATAAGCCGCACGTCCGCGTAAGCGCTTATCAACATTGTCCACAGCTTTTGAAATATCTGCTTATCACCGAGCATTGCTATGGCTTCTGCCGACTGATAAACGGCCCTGTCATCTGAACGCTTGTCTTGGAGGGTGTGCCAAAGAAGCTCTAACGAGCTTTTATCACCACTTTTGCCTAATAGTAAGATGGCATTAGCCCTGACCTTCTGGTCTTGGTTGGCTGCTGCTTTGCGAAGAACTTGCAAAAACTCAGAAGAACCAAGCTTTACCATTGCGTAAGCAGCGGCAATTATGACGTTTGCATCATTATCGTTTAGTAATTTACTTACGGACTTTTTCGCAGGTGAGTATTCTAAATCACCCACAGCCAGAGCTGCTGCAAATCTGACCGGCACAAATTTATCCTGCAGTAATCGATGTACTTGAGGCATCATTTTGAGCTGCCCTGTGGAAGCGACCACTTCGATAGCGTGAACCCTGACTAATGGGTCATTGTCTGCCAAAGCCTCCTGGATGATTCGGAGCGCTTTTGACCATGGCGCATTTATATTAGTAACGTTGAAATCGCCGGTTGTTGTTTGTGACGATTCATCGCATCCGAGGGCAAATACCATCAGATAACTAAAAAGCAAGGCCTCAAGGATGGAAACATTTATTTTTTTGAGCTTATGTTCCATTTGGTGGTCCTGATGAACGAGTTCTGTATTTCCTGCTTCTGAAGAACTTTGTCGAAAGTGGTACTATTATGAGCAGGATAAGGCAAAGTTGACAGCAAAAACCCAACCAATCGCCGAATTTGCTGAAAAAAGTTGTTCTTTTATCTATCATTATTCTGTCGAGGAACCATCCCGGCATACCTGTTCTTGCCAGAGTGTGAGGAGGTAAATTGCCGGCCAAAAACCCGTATCTTATGCTTCCGGAACTGTCGATAAGGCAGCTTATTCCGGTATTAACGCTCCGCAGGATGGGAAGTCTGTTTTCAACGGCCCTGAAGGCACAAACAACTGCGTGCTGGGCAAGTTCCGCGCTTGGCAGGACTTTATCATCCTTGAACCGCACGAACCAGCCGTCGTTACTTATATTTACAAGCCAGTCGAGTCTCTTTGTATCCTGCTTGTCCAGGGCAAATCTTCGGGCAATCGCAGGGACAGTATCCTCGTAGCAAATCATTACACCGAATTTGTAAGCCTGGGCTTCCGGGCCCTGGCCTGTCATTTCGAAAACCGTATATTCGCTGCCTGCATCGAGTGAATAATCGTAATTGTAGGGCGTAAATTTCATTAAAAAATTGTAAAGCCAACGGCAGTGTTTTCTGAACGGCAGAAATTCCCCGAAAGGGACAAGGTGGATTTTGTCGTATCGGCTGTTATCCTTTTGACCATCGGGACGGTAGAGAAACGCCGAGTTATACCTGGCCAGATAAGGGGCTGAATCATCTTGTTTAATCTGGCCGCCGTATGCACCTACAAGTACGAAAGCGTTATCTTTTGAATGTTCTTTAAGGGCTTTGTCGAAAGCTCTGTTGTCCTCCGCAGAAACCAACAACGGCCAGATGCTTGTATCTAATATTGCCTGCACCATTGTTTCAGGCCAGACGATTAGCTCGGCGCCGGCTTCGGCACTTGCTTTACTGTGCTCCATCAATCCGTTGAATAAATCCTCGCTGGACTTAAATGTTCTCTTGACCGACTGAGGGACGTTCGATTGTAAAGATGCAACATAAGGGCCTGGCTGAATGCATTGGTCTTCCTGGCTTATTCTCCATCGTCCGTAGATAATGGTCACGACGAAAGCTGCACAGACAACAGCGACCTTTAGTAATTGTTTGATTTTGAAGATGTTTTTTTTGCCGGCGGCAAGTATTAACTCGGCCAATAGCCCGTTGACCATCGCTATCAGAAATGAGACTCCAGCCGTGCCGAATATGTCGGCTATCTGGATGAGCGGTATATTTTGATACTGGCTGTGTGCCAGAAACCGCCAGAAAAAACCACCTAAAAAAAGGCCCTGCATCTGTTCAACGCCGACAACTAATACCGCCGTGGCTAAAAACAGCGGGATTTTCTTTATTCTGCAGTAGCGCAGACAAAGCGCAAGTATCGGCCAAAGGGCAGCCGTGTACAGACAAAAAGCAATCCAGCCGGCTATAGTGACCGGGATCAACCAGTATAGATTACCGAGCCAGTAACACAATGAAATGATGTAGCTTACAAGGGCCAAGCGTCGGGGTTTGGCATCCGGCGAGCAGGCTAAAATAAAAGGCACCAGCGATACCCAGGCCAGCATCGAGAAGTTTATCGGTGCCTGAATCACTGTCAGCATTACCGCACTGGCAATGAACGGCAGGGCACAGAGCAAAATATTTTTCATCCATGCGTTTTTCAATCGGCCAAATCCTTTAAAGCCGTCGCTATTTCTTCCGAACGGTATCGCTTTTTGTTGTTCATCCGCACGGTAAACTGACTTGCAAAATGCTTCAAAAGCTTATCGTCGGCTGTAATTTCCTTGATCGGTGTTTTTATATCAACCGAAAGCCGTTTTAGCTCGTTCAACTCGGTAGCGTTGAGAAACAGATTGCTCTGGTGTTGTTTTTTCAACCGGGCTAAACGTTCGTTTGTATTTTCGACATATTTTTCAGATATTTCTACACCAATGAAATTTCTACCTAATTGGACCACTGCTGCTGCGGTGGTTCCCGAGCCGCTAAAAGGGTCGAGCACGCAATCGCCGGTGTTTGAACTGACGGCGATTATTCTGGTCAGCAGGTTTTCAGGCATCTGGCAGGGGTGCCAGCCCTGGCGTTCTTTGAATGTGCCGCACACACGGGGGAATTCGTCCCAGACATCGTTAGGCATCTTGCCTAACGGATTAGCCCGTTTGTCGTTATAGATTAACTGCCTGTCTGAGGGGACGCGGACGGCGTGGTCGTTGAAGGTGAAGTTTTTGTTATCATTTGCAAAGTAAAAAATATGGGTGTGGGCCCGTGCAAATTTGCTTTTCGTTTGCTGGCCGAAAGTGTAATGCCATATTATCCAGTTTCGCATAAAAAGGCCTAACTCGTCGGCTATGATTTTTACGTTTGCGGCATAATCATCACCTATGGCTATATAGAATGAACCGTGCGGCTTCATGACCTTTTTACAGGCGCTCATCCACTCTTTTGTCCAGGCGATGTAGTTTTTCTTTTTGACCTTATCGTAGTATTTGTCGTATTTGTAGCCGATATTGAATGGCGGGTCGGCAAAGATAAGGTCGGCAAATGGCTCATCAATCTTGCCCAAAACCTCAATACAATCGCCGCATATTATCTTGTTGAGTAGTTTCTGCATAGCGATATGTTACAACCTGGCGATGACTTTGCAAGGAGAATTGCGATTTCGCTGATTGTTATTCTGGATACTTCGCTTTGCTCAGAGAAGGCTCCGCACGGCAAAGTGAAAAATCTCTTGTCTTTATTGCTTTTTGATTAAGGCGATAATTGCATTAACGAATTCTTCTGCGAGAACCAACTCTTCCTGCATATCCTGTTTTTCCACCTCCATCCAGTCCGCGTAATCGCTTTCAAGTCGGTTGTCAAACATTCGGGAATAGAATTTAGCCATATCCACAGAAATCAGGCCTGGCTTTACAAAATGCCGATTAAATAACGCAATCACGCCACTATGTTTCGTGCTGGATAGGTTTTGTGTGAGAAGGAGTGCTGTAACTGCGTAAAAACACGCATAATAAATCCGATTGGCGGCCCCGAAAGGATGGTTGGTTTGAAGCATTACATTAGCTTCGGCCAAAGTTTCTTCGGCTCGGCTTATTTTATAACGGATTAAATCCTCATGCCCCTCAGTCATGCCACCTGAATCCCTTCCTGTTGGATAATCCTGTAAAGAAGTGTAGCCTTTGAAATCGGAGAGTTCCACGTATCGTAGCTTCGCACAATAGAGCTTATCACGGAGTCTTCCGTAAGACTTATATCATAAAGCGTATCACGGATAATTCGTTTTTTTGCTGTTGTAACATCTTCATTTAACAAGACGAGCAAATCTATATCTGATTCAGGGCCAGCCTGGTTGCGTGCTTGTGAACCGTAAAGTACGATTCCGGCGGTCGGATAGTTTGCACGTATTGCGTCGCGGCAAGCGAGGACAATCTGTCTGACACGAGGTTCCAGCAGTTCTTCTTTTTCAGCTAAATTACGCATTTGATGCGGTATTAAATATGGGTTACAAGCTATCAGTTACGGGCTTTGTGGCTTTATTACTTTTTGTTCTTTGAATACTTTGCCGGAGAGGTAATCGGTGAAGGTTACCTTCACTGTCAACGGCTCGTCGAAACTTTTGACCTTGTCGGCTATGTCAAAAGTCAATCTGTAATTGATTTTTACTATCGAAGCAAACCAGAGTTTTTTTAGCTCATCCGGTTCTACGTGCCACTGGCCGAGCAGAGCCTGGTTTGTCTCTGAAGAATCCAGGTCCCAGAGCTGAACGTTCACGGCGCCTGTGGCCTTTATTATATCACCTTCTTCGTCGATGGGCTGTATATAGACAATCAGCTTTTCCTTTGTGCCGTCGTCGTCTTTATCGAAGAATCCGGTATATTTGCCAATCTCGATTTTTTGAAGGCGATAGAGATTTTCACCCTTGACTTCCTCGGGTAAGCCGGAGAGAACCTGCATTTGTTTTGTTAATTGTTTGTTTTCGGCCCTGGTCTGTTCGAGCTGGTTCTCTAACTGCTTGTTTTGCTCCGTCAAGTTTCCGATTTGCTCGACCAATGGTGTTCTTATGCTGTTTGCGTTTTCACAGCCGGCGACAACGCACAGACAGAAGACGGAAGACAGAAGACAGAAAAATCTGACATCTAACTTCTGACTTCTGACATCTGACATCTGACTTCTGACATCTGACTTCTGACATCTGACTTCTGATAATTCGATATCCGTATCCATTATTACTGCTCCTCTTTCTCCTGGTTCCTGACTATTTCGGGAGCTTTTTGCAA
>Ga0114922_10006501_pt1 | contig 10719 bp, 9 predicted proteins | sample AartaG_FD_100975 | JGI IMG/M metagenome (GOLD analysis project Ga0114922, IMG submission 100975) | Deep subsurface microbial communities from Aarhus Bay to uncover new lineages of life (NeLLi) - Aarhus_00045 metaG | ecosystem: Environmental > Aquatic > Marine > Oceanic > Sediment | place: Aarhus...
CCTTACCCACTATTTCCAGATAATCCAACAATTCTCCACGATTGGTCAATAGCGCCGCGATCACCTTACCCGTATCCACCACGCTGCCCCCTCCGATCCCAAGCACCAGATCACACTTGGCCTGCCGCGCCTCTTCCGCGCCTGCCATGGCCGTCTCCGTAGTCGGCTCACCTGTTACCGCAAACGTGATGTACGAGATTCCCTGCTCATCCAGTAGCCGCAGCAGCAGTTCCGCCCGCTCCTTGTTCCGACCCGTAACCACGCACGCACAGCGTCCCATCCCCGCTGCTATCGAGCCGGCCTCCGCCAGCACGCCCCTTCCGAACATTATCCGACCCGCCGTCGCAAACTCAAATCTCATCACCACTCCCTATTCATTTTTAATTTTACATTTTGCATTTTATATTTGCTTACCCCCATCCGTCCTCATCCGGATACACGTTCGCATACTTCACGCTGCTCCGCGGCGCCGCCATCATACTCTCTACCGTATCTCGCCATTTCTGATAATGCGGCGTCTCTTTATGTTTCGCCGGATCCGCCGCTGTACGATACGCCTCCACCAGGATAAACCGACTGGGATCATCCTGTTGCTGAATTACATCGAAACGCGCGATCCCCGGCTCCTCTACGCTCTGCCGTGCATTTTCCACCGTCGCCGCCTTAAACGCCTCCACCTGATCCGCCTTGACCTGGACATGAACCTGAACGATGAGCATGATCAACTCCTTTTCCGTTTCCAAATTTCCAAATTATTTCATACCTCACTATAGGGACATTGGGCAGCGGGCAAAGTACATATTCGTTTGTAAATAAATAACTTAGGGGAAAAAACAGGTATTGTAAACGATAAATAGCAGCGTTCGGAGTTGAACCGGATATCCACGCAGTAAAAAAAGGTATGCACAGCATACCCTACAAGAATCAGTGAATATCCGCATGGTATTCCTGCAGCGATTTGACGAAACGGTCCCGGTCGCGCCGCGCCTGAATGCCCTTGACCGTGGCGCGGGCCGCCGCCATCGTCGTAATATACGGGATTTTATATTTGATCGCCGCCTTGCGGATATACGAATCGTCATATTTACTCAGCTTGCCGATCGGTGTATTAATCACCAATTGAATCTTTTGATTCTTGATCTCATCTACAATCCCGGGACGACCCTCGAACATCTTCAAAATCTTTTCGCTTCTAACACCCTGTTCCGTAAAGAACCGGTGCGTACCCTCGGTCGCATAGACCGTAAAGCCGATGTTTTCAAATTCCCGCGCGATTTCCAAAGCTTCGCCCTTGTCCTTGTCCGTCACCGTGATCAACACACCGCCCTCGCAAGGCAGATATTGTTTGGCGGCTTCCTGTGCCTTATAAAACGCCAGACCAAACGAATCCGCCATTCCCAGCACCTCGCCCGTCGAACGCATCTCCGGGCCCAGCAGCGGATCTACTTCCGGAAACATATCAAACGGAAATACTGCTTCTTTCACTCCGAAATGCGGGATCGCTTTTCGTTCCAGTTTCATATCGGCAAGTTTCTTGCCCAGCATCAGTTGAGTCGCGATCCGGGCCATCGAAATTCCACACACCTTCGAGACCAGCGGGACCGTGCGAGACGCCCGCGGATTCGCTTCCAGGATATACACCGTATCGTTGGCAATGGCGTACTGGATATTCATCAGCCCCACCACCTTCATCTCAATCGCGATATTGCGCGTATATTCGTAGATCGTCCGGAGGTGTTTCTCCGGAATGCTGGTCGGCGGAATCACGCACGCCGAATCGCCCGAATGCACTCCCGCCAGTTCTATATGCTCCATCACCGCCGGCACAAACGCGTCGGTCCCGTCGGCGATTGCGTCGGCTTCCGCCTCGATCGCGTTCTCCAGAAACTTATCGATCAGGATCGGACGCTCGGGCGTTACTTCCACCGCCCTGGCCACGTATTCCCGAAGCATCTCCTCGTCGTGCACCACTTCCATGCCCCGCCCGCCGAGCACATACGAAGGCCTGACCATCAACGGATACCCAATTTTAGTAGCGATCTTCAGCGCCTCATCGCAACTGCTGGCCATGCCCGATTCCGCTTGTGGAATACCCAGTTTTTCCATCACTTGCCGAAAACGATCGCGATCTTCAGCCAAATCAATCGTATCGGGAGTCGTCCCTAAAATCGGCACGCCCGCTTCGGCCAGTTCGTTCGCGATGTTCAGCGGCGTCTGGCCCCCGAATTGCACGATCGCCCCTATGGGTTTTTCCTTCTCGTAAATGCTCAGAACGTCCTCAACGGTCAATGGCTCAAAGTACAATTTATCCGACGTATCGTAATCCGTGGACACCGTTTCCGGATTGCAGTTGATCATAATGGATTCAAAACCTTCGTCACGCAGAGTAAAGGCGGCGTGTACGCAGCAGTAATCGAACTCGATGCCCTGGCCGATCCGGTTCGGACCCCCGCCCAGCACCATGACCTTCTTCCGCTCGCTCGTATCCACCTCATCGGGCGCTGTGTAACTCGAATAATAATACGCCGCATCTTCTACGCCGCTGACCGGTACCGGATGCCACCCTTCGACTATCCCCAATCCCACACGCTGATCGCGAATCTCCTTTTCCGAAATGCCCAACAGTTGCGATACGTACTTATCAGAAAAACCGTCTTGCTTCGCCTGGGTGAGCAGCTTGTCAGGAATGGTCTTGCCTTTGTAGCTGAGAATCTTTTCTTCCAACTCCACCAGTTCTTTCATCTGCTCGATGAACCACGGTTTAATGTACGTCCGCTCATAGAGCGTTTGCACATCGGCCCCCTTGCGCAGCGCTTCGTACATGATGAATTGACGTTCGCTGGTGGGTTCCGCCAACAGGAGCATCAACTCTTCCAGACTTTTTTGGTGAAAATCTTTCGCAAAGCCCAGTCCGTACCGCTTGGTTTCCAGCGAGCGGATCGATTTCTGGAAGGCCTGCTTGTACGTCTTACCGATACTCATTACTTCTCCGACCGCCCGCATCTGCGTGCCGAGCTTATCCTGGGCGTCCCGGAATTTCTCGAATCCCCAGCGCGCGAATTTCACCACTACGTAATCGCCCCACGGCTCATATTTCTCCAGCGTCCCGGATCGCCAGTAGGGGATCTCATCCAGCGTCATTCCGCCAGCCAGCAGCGACGAAACGAACGCGATGGGAAATCCCGTCGCCTTGCTCGCCAGCGCCGAACTACGCGACGTACGCGGATTAATCTCAATTACGACCACTCGGCCCGTCTTCGGATCATGGGCGAATTGAATGTTGGTGCCTCCGATCACTTCGATCGCTTCGACAATATCGTAGGAATATTTCTGCAACTTCTGTTGTAGTTCCGGTGCGATCGTCAACATCGGGGCCGTACAGTACGAATCCCCCGTATGTACTCCCATGGCATCCACGTTTTCGATGAAGCAAACGGTGATCATCTGATTCTTCTTATCGCGAACTACCTCCAGCTCCAGTTCCTCCCACCCCAGTACTGATTCCTCCACCAAGATCTGATTTACCAGACTTGCCGATAATCCCCGCGCCGCCACGGTGCGCAACTCCTCCAGGTTATAGACCAATCCCCCGCCGGTCCCGCCCATGGTGTACGCCGGACGAATCACGACGGGATAACCTAATTCCGATGCGATCTTTTCCGCCTCTTCCACGCTGAGCGCCGGATCGCTTTTCGGCATTTCGATCCCTAAGCGGTTCATCGTATCCTTAAACGCGATGCGATCCTCACCCCGTTCGATGGCATCGATGTTTACACCGATGACCTGCACGCCGTATTGTTCCAGTACGCCCGCCTTGGCCAGTTCCGATGACAGATTCAGTCCCGATTGACCGCCCAGATTCGGCAGCAGAGCGTCCGGCCGTTCCTTCTTGATGATTTCCGTTATCGCCGGTACGTTCAGAGGCTCGATATACGTCACATCCGCCGTCCCCGGGTCCGTCATGATCGTTGCCGGGTTCGAGTTCACCAGCACAATCTCATAGCCCAGCTTGCGCAGCGCCTTGCACGCCTGCGTACCGGAATAATCAAACTCACACGCCTGCCCGATCACGATCGGACCGCTGCCGATAATCATCACCTTGTTAATTCCTTCGATTTTTGGCATATACCGCTCCCTTCGTAAAGCCGCAAACGACTTTGGGGTAATAATTTAGGCACTCTAACAAAACCGTTCCTATGTCACCCTGAGCAAAGCGAAGGGTCTCCATCCGGGCCCCAGAACGAGATTCTTCGCTGCGCTCAGAATGACAACCATACGACACCGTAGTTTTATTAGAGTGTCTTAGAAGGGGCCTAGAGAAAAAGCCGACAGTAATATTTCCTGCCGCTATACCTACAGTGCTATTCCTCGCCCCAGGTCCTGCCTATTGGCCGATATTGAAGCAGGAATTCTCCTCCTCGTCAAACCAAAAAATGAATCCCCCCGCCCCCTCATTGGCCGTATGGACAAGTTTTTATATGTCCACGGCGAAAATGGCCGAATGACAGGCGGCATACTCAAGTACTCCTGAGCATGGCTTGTTCAAATAAGATATAGTCACGATTTCGGATACGTCCTTCGAATCAGATCCCGTTGGAGGTGAGTTTCTTTATGGCTTCCAGGGCCGCTTCGTAATTCGGCTCTGTGGCCGTCTCGTTGACTATTTCCACGTAACGGATGACGTCCTGGGCATCTACCACAAACACCGCCCGCGCCAATAAGCTCAGTTCTTTAATCCATACTCCGTAGTTTCGGCCGAATTCCTGGCGCCGGTAGTCTGACAGCGTTACCACCTTGTCGATTCCTTCCGCTCCGCACCAACGCTGCTGCGCAAAAGGCAGATCCATACTGATCGTCAGCACCACCACTTGATCGCCCAGTTTCGTCGCTTCCTCGTTAAAACGACGCGTCTCCGTACTGCACACCGGCGTATCCAGCGACGGCACCGACGCCAGCAAGCGTATCCTGCCCCCATACTCCGATAGCTTCCTCTCTGATAAATCATTTCCCACTACCACGGCGTCCGGCGCCCGATCACCCGATTTCAGTTCTTTGCCGAGCAGCGTTAACGATGTACCTTTCAGGGTAATCGCGTTCTTCCGTTCCTGTGACATGACGTTTCCTTTCCCGTAAAGGGTATGTTCACACTTCCTTCTTCTTGCCGCGCGTCACGTACAACAGCAGAGTGCAGCCCACCACGATCGGCACTACCCAGACGCCGCGCGCCGTACTCGTATATTCCGGCAGCGTTACTTTGCCGTACTGCATCATTTGATCCAGCGGTTCAATCACCAACGGATAAAGCAGGATAAACGCCAACGCCCCGAAAAACATGCCGATCACCGTTACCAGCGCATCCAGGCGCCCCGCGGCGGCGCAGGCCAGGCCCGTTCCCGGACAATAGCCCGTTAAACCAAAGCCGATCCCTAAAAGAGCGCCGCCGACCAGAACGGCTACCAGATTCGCCGATTTCAAATCCATATTTGCCACGCCCGCCAGTTGCAAAAACCAAAAGCCCAACATCCCCACGATCACGAATACCGCTATCGTCCGCATCGCGTGAAAATCCTTCAGGCGCAGCGTCCCGATGATCTTATCCGGATCCGCCAGGCCCCCTAAAAACAAGGCCGCCCCAAATAATCCGCCTACTAATAAACCCAGCATTTGTGTCTCCATGAGGATTGCCTCCTTATTTCTCTATTTCCGGAATTTTCCGATACACCACGAACGCCGTCAGCATCCCGAATCCAAATAGCGTGATGGTGAACGGCACCACCGAAAGCGAAAGCTGCGCCCAGCCGCTGGCGAATTGGCCGCTCGTACAACCATGCGCCATGCGGGCCCCCAGCAAAATCAAAAAGCCTCCTATAAAACCGGCAATCATTCGACCGCGAACCGAGGCCCCCCGGCTCGCCTGCCACCAGATTGTCGTCTTACGAATCCTCCAGCGACCCGCCAACAGCGCCGCGAGGAATGCACCCGCTACCAAACCCACGTCCAGCCACCATCCGTACCCCAGCTTTTGATACTTCTCATTTTTCAGCACCCCGTGGTTTTGGCTGTAGTCCGGCGCTGCTTTATGTAGCGCTATCCCTTCGACCACGACAAACTGGGTGGATACCCCGATCGGCTTTTTCAACCCGATCGCCAATATCTGTACGATCCCTAACAACAATCCCGCCGCCCACCACGGTAACGGCGACTTCTTAACAACTTTCTCTTGCATGACCAACTCTCCTTTCTTTACTCTCGTGATTGAAGTTTCTTTAACTTGATGATAATAGAAATACCCACAATCAATAGGGATTTCAAGCCATAAAATTCCCCTTCTAAGTGAATTTGATTAAGGTTGGCACAGTGTTGGGGCGCCATGCCCACGCTTGTGACCGAGTGGCAGCCAGCGAGGTGGACGGCGAATGTGGCACAGCCGCCCTCGGCTGTGCTTGAACGGGTGGCATGGCTACACGCAGCTTAGCCATGCGAGGATTCTAACTGTCTGAACATAATCAGCTCTTCCATTTAATATTGCAGCCCATACTCGGAATCTGCTTACCCGGCACGTCCTCGCCGGCCAGGACCGCATCCAGGGCTGCACGTAAATCCGCTCCCGTAACCGGAGTATCGCTCTTCGGTCGGCTCTCGTCCATTTGGCCTCGGTACGCCAGTTTTTGATCCCGATCGAACAGGAAAAAGTCCGGCGTACACGCCGCAGCGTACGCGCGGGCGACATCCTGGGTTTCATCGTAGAGATAGGGGAATGTGTAGTCGTATTGATCGGCGTATTCTTTCATCTTCGCGGGGCTGTCCTCGGGATAATTCGCCACGTCGTTGGAGTTAATCCCCACCGCCGCCACACCTTTGGACTGATACTCGCGAACCAGTTCCACCAGCTTCTCGCGTATGTGAATCACATACGGACAGTGATTGCACATAAAGATCACCAGAAGCGCCGGCGCACCGGAAAAATCCGACAGCCGTACGACCTTACCCTCCGTATCCGGAAGGATGAAAGTCGGCGCCGGGGTGCCTAATGCCACCATTGTCGATTGAGTCGCTACCATGATTAAACCTCCGTAACAAACGTCTTGCGATTTTTCGACGGTTACTGCTTCACCTACTCTTTGGCACTCTAACAAAACCACTCTCGTTGTCACCCTGAGCGAAGCGAAGGGTCTCAATTAATCCCAAAGAACGAGATTCTTCACTTCGTTCAGAATGACAAATAAGCGACACTGAAGTTTTATTAGAGTGCCTTAGAATAATAGGAAGCCATCGCAGAAAAATCCACTTATGAGAGCAAAAAACCAGGATCAGAAGATTGAAAACCGATACCCGTTTTCGGATTCGCGAAATGTATCAAATGCTATGTCCGACAAATAAAGATGGCTCTTGCTCTCTCATTCATTGCCGACCGTCTGATCGAACACCTTACGTTCCTTTTTAGGCTCCGGAGTAGTTTTCGCATCCGTCTCCCGACAATATTTCTCCGCAGCCATCATCTTATCTACTCGCTTTATATGACGCCCTCCCTCAAATTCCGCGCTGATCCAACTCTCTGCGATCCGCGTGATCAACGGATCGTTGACCAGCATCGCCGGTAAACACAGGATATTCGCATCGTTGTGCTTACGCGACATCTGCGCCGTCAACTCGTCCTGGCACAACGCCGCCCGGATCCCCGGAATCTTGTTCGCCGTGATCGACATCCCCACTCCGCTCCCGCAGATCAATACCGCCCGATCCGCCTCCCCCCTCGAGACTGCCAACGCCGCGGGTATCCCGTAATCCGGATAATCACACACCCGCGATTCATCCGTTCCGAAATCAATCACTTCGTGACCGGATCGCTGTAAGAGGCTCTTGATGAGTTCTTTCGCTTCGTATCCTCTATGATCGCTGCCTAACGCTATTTTCATCGAATTTATTTATCCTATGTCTATAGTATCTCGTCCAGTCTTTCACGCACGCACTTGGCGATTTCTTTCGCACAACTCCGATACGTATCCAGCGACATCCCGATCGGATCGGCGATTTCTCCGTCCGGACGGAGAAAATCCAGCCGCCGGCCTAGGTCTTGCTTACTCCTGGGCGCCGCCAACTCCATGACGGCCCGATGATGGGTGCGGTCCATCACATACACAAAGTCTGCTCGCTCCAGCATATCCGCCGTCACATAACGCGCCCCGTGACCGCGAATATCCACGCCCGCTTCCCCGCAGGCCTTGATTGCTTCCGGAGAGGCCTCCGCTCCGTCGCAGGCCATCACTCCTGCTGACTCTACCTTATACCCTTTTTCCGACAAGTCGTCAACCGAGCAGCCAAACTTCTCCGCCAGAATCTTCTTAGCGAAACCCTCCGCCATCGGACTGCGACAGACATTACCCGTACACACGAACAAGATCGTCACCGTGCGCATCCGGCGCACCGCCGGCTCATCCAGTACGCCTTCGCGCAAAATCTCCAGATTTTCGTCCGTAAGTCTAGCTATAGTAGAGGCTTTCGCATATCGCGTCTCTCCCTGGTCCAGCACCAGTTCGATCCTGCCCTCTAATTTGGCCAGTACCTCTTCCGCGCTGGTCGGCGGCGCGTCGCCCGACAGATTCGCACTCGGCGCCACCACCGGATCAGCCATCTCCGAAAGTAATTCTCGCGCTACCGGATGATCCGGTAAACGTATGCCAATACTACACTTATGGTACAATGCCTCCACTTGTCGCCTTGGCATACTCTTGCGTACCTGCTCCATCTGGCCGTCATTCAAATCGAAAACCACCGTCAATGGACCGGGCCACGCCTTACGCAGCAATTGCCGATTCAAAAGCGACAAATCCGGCACATACCGGCTTAACACGGATTTATCCCCGATATGTAACGTAAATGGTTTATGTACAGGACGTTGCTTTATCTCTGCCAGCTTCTCAAGACTCTCCTCCAGCGCCGCATTCGCCGCCAGGCCATACACCGTCTCGGTCGGAAATCCTACCAAACCGCCCTCAGACAACACCGCCACCGCTTCCTCAACGGCATGGTCAAGTCCCTCCAGCGACGATTCAACTTTTATTACCCGCGTTTCCATGAAAATCCTCGTATTTTGCGCGGAAAATGTGGCACACCCGCCCTCGTGTGTGCGGCCACGAATAACGCTCCCTGATGGCAATCTAATCGTAACATTCTATATTGCAAAGAGTTGTGATTGTCAAGCCCAAATGCACTTTCTTGAGCCATCCAAATTTTTAGTATCATCCCAAAGGTTGGGGATGATGTTCCGCATTGCGGTCCTGGAGACAGAACAGAATCCTGCGTTTAGCGCATGTTAGGCTTCCGGCGGGATTGGCATTGGGCCCAGCAGACTTGTTATATTTACCTCTTTTTGACTTGCATTGGGCAAAACAGAATTCTAGTATCTCCCTGCTGGCCCGGAGGATAGGGCTCTGCTGGCGAGCAACCCGAGCGCCGAGGCCAGTGGCTAAACGGCGGGATTGGCCCAGGGATTTCCTGGGCCTTTCCTTCCATCCCGCCGGTAGTCCAAAAAGCGAAAAACGCATCTTTCGGCTGGCATTTACCATAGTTTACCTACTTTAATCCCAGCTTGAGCTTGTGGAACGATACTATTTTTTTTACCTATTATGAGGGAATAATGAAAATCGCTGCCGTAATTTTTGACCTTGATGGGACCATTACGAAACCATACCTTGATTTCAATCGAATCCGCGCCGAGATCGGCAACGTCCAGGGACCGCTACTCGAAGCCATGGAGAATATGACCCCCGCCGATTGCCAACGGGCCGAAGAGATTCTACATCAACACGAACTGGATGCCGCCGAAAATTCCCAACTCAATCGTCATGTCCCGGAACTCCTCCGGCAATTAAAAGAACAGAACCGGCGACTCGGGATTGTCACCCGCAATCGACTCGACAGCGTACAGCGGGTCTGTCGTATTCATAATCTGGTCTTTGATGGCATTAGTACGCGCGAAGACGGACCCGCCAAGCCCCATCCCTTTGCCGTCTTGCATGTTTGCCGGCAGCTCAACGTCTTACCGAACAAATCCGTCGTCGTCGGCGATTATCTCTTCGATCTCCAAAGCGCCCGACGGGCCGGCGCCAAAAGCGTCTTGTACCGAAGCCAACAGCACTCCCACGGACATGAACAGGAGGCCGACTTTGTCATCGACGACCTGAACGATCTGCCCAACCTGATCGACGCCCTCGAAAACAACTCCTTGTAGGGCGGATTCGTAACCCACGCGTTCTATTCTTTAGGCACTCTAACAAAACCTCACTCGTTGTCACCCTGAGCCCTTCGCTTCGCTCAAGGGTAAACTGCGCGAAGGGTCTCCATTCGGCCCCAAGAACGAGATTCTTCTCTTCGCTCAGAATGACAAATAAGCGACACTATGGTTTTGTTAGAGTGCTTTATATAGCCCCAGGAGAATTGACTCTGCCAGGCGACTGTGGAACGGTACATTTTTGGGCGAAGAGCCACCTTTTTGTATATGGTTTTATATAATGGTATTTCTGGGATTGTCTTTACTTCAGTCCGCCAGCCGACTCAAGGCGCTTGATGAGTATATCTATCTTATCGACCGCCCCTTCTCGCCGATAGAGCTCGATTAACAATTTCAGTGCGTTCACGTCATAAATCCCTTTATCCACCAATGCTTCCAGCAGATCTGTTGCTTGCCTTGTCTTTTGAGCCTGGACCAGATAATATGCC
>Ga0114922_10006502_pt1 | contig 10719 bp, 9 predicted proteins | sample AartaG_FD_100975 | JGI IMG/M metagenome (GOLD analysis project Ga0114922, IMG submission 100975) | Deep subsurface microbial communities from Aarhus Bay to uncover new lineages of life (NeLLi) - Aarhus_00045 metaG | ecosystem: Environmental > Aquatic > Marine > Oceanic > Sediment | place: Aarhus...
TCATCGACGAGTATGGGGCGGTCTTCACGTACGAGGGGGTGGCGTTCTACGCGTATCCATAATCCGGCGTGCGAGAGCCGGCCGGGGCGAACTGGGCCGAGCGTCTTCTTTCTCGTATAGGGGTCTGTCCGCGCGTCATGTCGGTCGCGAGCGGGCCGACTTCGCCCATGGCGAAGCACCCCCCCGGTCAGATTGAGACGGCAGGTTCGTCTTGGGATACCCCCCCGCACGTCGCTGCTGTATGGCCGCATGCTTGCGTTCTGCCTGCCGGTATTTGACTTCCACGGACGGCTTGGGCATACTGCACCGACAGAAGCACGCAGTCGGTGCCTGTCCGGAGTGAACTGCGAAGTGGAAAGTGCTTGCTTGACGCCTTCTCCTTCCCGGCACGGTGTGTCGTCGTTGCCACCTCGGTCACAGATTCGGTGCGCCCGCAGGTACGTTCTTGGCAAGCTTTTTCGGCGGTTAATCCGGCCGGCGCATGGTCAGTGACTGCCTGAGCATGGAAACCGAGGTCAAGAAAGCCATTCTTCCTGAAAGAGCTCTGGTGACGCACAACGTTCTGTTTGTCAGTGGAAGTATCGGCCTCGGGCATGTGACCCGCGATCTGGCGATTGCGGCCGAGCTGCGCAGGCAGCGCCCCGACGTGCGTTTGGTTTGGCTGGCCGGCGATCCAGCGCGGCAGGTGCTGCAGACGGCCAGCGAGACGCTGGCCCCCGAGTGCGAGAGATACGCGGATGAAACGTCGTTTGTCGAAGCCGTCGCCGGTCGGTTCCGCATGTCCTTCTTCAATCCGGTCGGCGTGCTCACGTCGCCGCGAGCCATCCGTGCGTTGTGGCGGCTTGCGCGAGGGCAAAGAGCGAACGTCGCGATCTTCAAGGAGGTCACGGCGAGACAGCGGTTCGATCTAATCGTTGCCGACGAGGCGTACGAGCTTGCTCTGGCGCTTCTTCTGAAGCCGGCGCTTCGGCGTCGGCCGTTTGCCGCCATCTGCGACTTCGTGGGCATCGACGCGACATCGTGGAACCCGCTCGAGTGGATTCCGATTCAGCTCAGCGGCTGGTGGATATCGCGCCTCGCCAGGCGCTTTCCCCGGATCTTCGATCTCACGATCATGGTGGGCGAGGAGAAGGACGTGCCGGACAAGCCGTTCGGCTTGTTTTCGCCCAATCGGCGAGAACTCGCCCGAGAGTTGCTGGAGTATGTTGGTTACGTGTGCCCGTTCGATCCTGCCGATTATCAGGATCAGGCGGCCCTTCGCACACGGCTCGCCTACGGTCCGGAGCCCCTGGTCATCTGCTCGATAGGCGGCACGGCGGTCGGCAAGGCGCTGTTGGAGCTTTGTGGCCAGGCATATTCTTTGCTGACAAAGCGGCTGCCCGGCTTGCGCATGGAGTTGGTTTGCGGGCCGCGTCTTTCGCCGGATAGGCTTGATGTGCCCGACGGAGTAGGGCGGAGGGGCTATGTGCATGCGCTCTATGAGCATTTCGCCGCCTGCGACCTCGCCATCGTCCAGGGTGGCGGCACGGCCACCACGGAGTTGACGGCGCTGCGTCGGCCGTTTCTCTATTTCCCGCTGGAGGGCCACTTCGAGCAGCGGATCCACGTGGCCGGAAGGCTCGATCGCCACGGGGCAGGGGTGCGGCTCGAATACGGAAGGACGACGCCGGAGAAACTGGCCGATGTGATCCTGGCCAATATTGGCCGGGAAGTGCGATACCCACCCATCGCCACGGATGGAGCGAAAACCGCGGCTGCGCTGCTCTGTGAGCTTATGGAACGCGACACGTCTGCCGGTGCCGCACAAAAGCAGGATTGAAATGGGCGCCGGGTGATGGATATACTTGAGGGAGTTGTTGTCTGTGCGCGTACGAAGAAAAGCATAGTGGAGATTGACGAGGAAGGAGAGCAATCATGAGACGGTCAAGAACGGAATGGTTGTGGGTCGTTGTCGGGACGTTGCTGGTGCTTTCGGCGTCGGTGTGCGTGGGCTCCGAACAGGCGGAGGAGAGTTCCGTAGCACCGAGTCCTTCAGTCGTGGCGCACTTTCATCTGCACGGGGTCTTGAGTGAATCGCCTGTTGTGGACCCCTTCGGTCTGATGGCCGGGCAGGTGACATCGCTCAAGGACCTGGTGCGGCGTATGGACAAGGCAAGCACCGACGGCCGGGTCAGAGCGGTGGTTCTGACGTTCGACAGGTTGTACTTTGGCTTCGGGCAGTTAGAGGAGATCCGGCGATCGATCCAACGAGTGAAGGACGCCGGCAAGAAGGTCTATGTCCACGCGGGGGGGATGACTACGTTCACGTATGGCCTGCTGTGCGCGGGCAATTCACTCAGCGTTGCGCCGCAGTCGTCGCTCTGGCTTACCGGCTTCTATGCCCAGTCGCTTCACGTCAAGGGCCTGCTGGATAAGATCGGGGTCGAGGTGGACTTCATGCACATGGGGGCCTACAAGTCCGCCGCCGAGATGCTCACGCGCACCGCTCCGAGTGAGCCGGCCGAGGAGAACCTCAACTGGCTCCTGGATGGTTGGTACGATTGCCTTGTCGACATGATCGCGCAGTCGCGGGGCAAGACGCCCGAGCAGGTTCGGGACCTCATCGATGGTGGCCCGTACCTGGCTGAACGGGCTCTTGAAGAGGGGCTGATCGACGCCGTGGAGACACACGAAGAGTTTCTTGCTCGCGTGCGGGAGGAAATCGAAGGGCCGGTGCGGGTGGACAATCGGTATGCCCAGGATGGAGGGCTTCAGATCAACTTCGCGAACCCGCTGGCGTTTTTCTCGATCCTCGCGGAGTTGTTCAAGACGTCCGAGGCATCACAGAGAGACGCCGTGGCGATCATCTACGTCGAGGGCGTTATCCTGCCGGGCTACAGCCGGCCGACCTTGTTCGGGCAAGGCGGCGCCGCCTACGGCGGTGACATTCGCAAGGCCCTGGAGACGGCCGCCAACGACGCATCCGTCAAGGCCGTTGTGATGCGTGTCGATTCGCCCGGCGGCTCGGCCGAGGCCAGCGAGGTCATTCTGAACGCCACTCGTCAGCTTCAGGGCAAGAAGCCCTTCATCGTCTCAATGGGCGACGTGGCCGGAAGCGGCGGCTACTACGTCTCGTGTGCCGCCGATGCCATCTTCGCCGACGAGGCGACGATCACGGCCTCCATCGGCGTCGTCGGCGGAAAGCTCGTCACGAAGGGGCTCTGGGACAAGCTCGGCATCAACTGGGTCGGCTACAAGCGGGGGGGCAACGCCGACATCTTCAGTGGCAACCGGCCTTTCGACGACGCGCAGCGGCAACTGCTGGAGGACTACATGGGGCAGGTATACGAAACCTTCAAGGGCCACGTGGCAACAGGCCGGGGCGATCGGCTGCGCAAGCCGCTGGAAGAAATCGCCGGCGGGCGCGTCTATACCGGCAAGCAGGCGTTGGATCTGGGTCTGGTCGATCACATCGGGGGGCTTGAGCAGGCCATCGAGCATGCGGCGGCGGAAGCATCTTTGCAGGACTACGCCGTCCGCATCATTCCCGAGCCCACGGATTTCTTTACGCAGTTGATCGAGGAATTCTCGGGAAAGGGCGGCAGACCGAGTGACATCACGATGCCCGATGCAACCTCGGTGCTGGCCGGCGGCCCGACCCTGGCGCCTTTGCTCGAGTTGCTGCGAGAGACCGAGCCACAGCGAGCCCGGGCTCTCTGCCAGGCCCTGCAACGCATCGAGCTGATCCGTCAGGAGGGCGTGATCCTGATGATGCCGTTTGACATGATCCTTCATTGAGAGTGGTTGGCCCCGAGCAGGTTGCCGCAGAGGGCGGTGGTTGAGCGTTGTCGGGACGTACTGTCGGCGGTCAGTAGGTGATTGCGCAACGAGTGGTTGGCACGATAGTGCCCTGGCAGCTAGGACGGTGGTGTCGGCAATGAGGATCAGTTGACATTTTGGACTCTAGGGGACAAGGGAGACGCCATGAAGACATTTCGACATGTTGGTTCGCTGGCATTTGTGCTGGGGCTCTTCGTCATCGTGTTCGCCGGTGTGCCGTGGCACGTGATGGTCGCCGAGGATCCCGCAGTGCCCTGGTGGCTCAGGATAGCGGTGTTCTGCCTCCTGGGCGGCATCCTCGTGGTCCTGCTGACCGTGGCGCTGGAACAAAGGCAAACGGGCCCATCGGCAGGGACATCGATTCCTGCCGAGTCCGGTCGCTCGTTTATGCTGCTGAATTCTGCAGAGGTGCCCGGCCGGAAGGCACGTGAGATTCTCGGTCTCGTCCAGGGCCATACGGTATTCGCCATCTGGCTCGGCAAGGACCTCTCCGCCCTCGTCAGGCTCGTCCTGGGCGGCGAATTGACGGAATACACGGAGATGATGGGAAGGGCCCGGGAGGCAGCGACGAATCGGATGATCGTCGAAGCGGCGCAGATGGGCGCGGATGCCATCATCAATGTTCGCTACATGACGACGAGCGTGGTGGGCAGTGCCGCCGAACTTTTGGTGTACGGCACGGCGGTCAAGCTCAGCGAATAGACCGCCTTGTCGGCGGGCATTGATGCAGTGAGAGTGCGGCCTTGCACCTTCCACAACGTCTGCTCGCCAGCGGCTTCGGCGGCTGCCACTTGGCGGCGATGTTGGGTTACGGGAGAAGAGAAATGAGAAATCTGCGAATTGTGGTCTTCTCGTTGTTCGGAGCACTCATTGTCGTTGCCGTCGCGAGCCGAGGCGGGGATTATCATACGTCGATGACTCCGCGGATCCTCTCCGACTGGATCGAGTCGGGTGATGGGAAGGTGTCGGTCTGTCTTGTTGTCGACAAAACGACTTTCACCCCCAGCGAGACAATCACGGTCCGATGTGCGATCAGAAACAACACGGACAACTCGCTCACCATCCTTCGCCCTTTTGGTGACCCTTTCTATGCCCACTCATCCGGCCTGAAGATCCTTGGGCCGGAAGGAGCAATAGCATACGCAGGTCCCATGAAAGAATACGTATTGGGGACAGGCGCATTTCACGAGTTGCGCGGACAGACCGTGATTGATGAGAGATTGGAGTTGCCCAGGAACCATCTGCCGGGCCTTGGCGTCCCCGGGTTGTACAGGATTCAATATACGTATCAGTCGGCCGGGTATCCCAAGAAGCCGAAGCCGCGAAACCTATGGGAGGGGACCGTCGCAATGGGGGCCGTACACATCCTCGTGATGGACAAGACACCGAACAACTGAATCCGGCAGACCGCGACGCCTGCGAGCGAAGGAGGTGCAAGAATGAGCGGGAGATATGGATGCGAGGAGAAGGACATCGGTCACTACACGTGCCATCGCACGGCGGAGAAGATCGTGATTGACGGGCGGCTCTCGAAGCCTTGCTGGAAGAAGGCGCCGAAGTCGCCGCGGTTTGTCGATATGGTGACCGGTGCGCCGGGCTTTCTCGATACGCGCATCGCCTCCCTTTGGGATGACGAGAACTTATACGTCGCCTTCTGGATCGAGGAGCCCAACGTCCAGGCCCAGTTCACGAGGCGAGATTCGCCCGTGTACTTTGAGAACGATGTCGAGGTTTTTATTGCAGGCCAGGACTGCTACTACGAATTCCAGATCAACGCGCGCGGGACCATCTATGAGGTGTTCTACATCTGGCAGGACGCGTACGAGAGGGGCGGCTTTTGTGACAAACCGGAATTCGATCTGCTCAGGCACCCGGTTGATGTCCTCGGCGGCTTCCAGGATACGATGCGATACAGGAAACACTCGCGCGGTCGGCGCTGGGCATTCATGGATTGGGATTTTCCCGGGCTTAAGACCGCCGTCCACGTCGATGGGACATTGAACGACAGTTCCGATGTGGATCGGGGCTGGACGGTGGAGTTGGCCTTTCCCTGGGATGGGATGCGGACCCTGGCCGAAGGGCGCGTGCTGCCCCCGAAAGACGGTGACATCTGGCGGATGGACTTTTCCCGCTTCGAGGCGCTGCCGTATAATGGCCGGGTGGCCGACCCATCGGTAGGCTGGTCGTTCAACAAGCACGGCGTGTATGACTCCCATATTCCGGAGTGCTTTACATTCGTGCACTTCTCCCGGGGCGCCGTGTAGGATGAATGATACGATGACATGTCATTAGATTGGCCACCTGAACCCGTCGAGAATGGCTGCCTCGAAATGTCTATCTCTTCCTGCGGCTCGGCACACACAGGGACATCTTTGATATCAGTAGCCGATTCCCCGACGCGAAATCCCAGCTAAGGGCCCTCTTCGGGGTCGAGGACATCCGGGCAGGCTGGCCGGAATTCCCCGCAAATTGCCCGCTTTTGCGTTGACAATGCCCGGCTTCTCGCCGACAATAGGACACTGTGTCGCGCAGGTGGATACCGCGCATTTCAGGCGTCTTGATGAATAGAGCAGCAAAACATTTCCATTTGAACGAGGGGTTTTAAGATGAAAAACGACTCGATGTCCCGTCGAATGTTTATGCGCAGCAGTTCGCTGGCGGCGGCCGGGGCCGTTGCCGGCAGCCTCGCCGGGAAGACCGGGGCGGCGGAGAGCCCGCCCGACACATCCAAGATCCTGAACTACAATCAGCAAATGCGATACCGTCGGTTGGGCAAGAGCAATCTGATGCTCTCGGAGGTCAGCCTGGGCGGGCATTGGAAGAATCGCAACGCCGGCCGGTACTGGGACTCATTCTCCAACGACGAGGTCCCGACGGATGTTGCCAAGAACCGGACCGAGGTGGTGAGCGCGTGCATCGACTGTGGCATCAACTACCTCGACATCACCACGGCGGCCGAGTGTCTCAGCTACGGTGCAGCCCTGAAGGGCCGGCGCGAAAAGATGCTCGTCAGGGCCGACATCCACAACCTCGGCCCGCGCGGCTCCGACCGATGCAACGTGAAGGACCAGACCCACAACGTGGAGGAGTGCTTACGGCTATTAAAGACCGACTATCTCGACATCTGGCGGCCGCAGGCCAAGATGGATGGCAGCAATACCGATGCCGAGGTCCAGGTTCTGATTGAGACCTTCGAGAAGCTCCGGAAGGAGGGCAAGGTCCGCCATCTGGGCATGTCATCGCACGCTCGGCCGTGGCTGGAGCACGTGCTGCAGACGTTCCCACAATTCGAGATGATTATCTTCCCGTGCAGCGCCAAAACGCGGGAGAAGGATGTGCCCCCCACCCCGGGCAACGTGCAGGAGGTCAACCCGGGCCACGGCTCCGACCAGACGCAGAGCATCTTCAAGACCGTGCTCGAAAAGGACGTCGGCATCGTGACCATCAAGCCCTTCTTTGGCGGCAGCCTCTTCGAGAGCTACGGCAAGGAGAAGTTCCCCGTGATGGGCGTCGGGAGCAAGGTGGAAAACGACCTCGCCCGGCTGACGCTGCAATGCATCCTGACGAATAAGGCGATCACGGCGACCGTGTCCGGGCTCTCGACGGAGTACGAGGTCGAGAACGCCGCACGGGCCTCATACACCCGGGTGCTCGGGCTCTCGCCGGCTGAGAAGCAGTGGGTCGAGGGGGTCACCGACGAACGATGGGCCGCACTGCCTGAAGAGTATGCCTGGCTGCGCGACTGGGAGATTGTGTAGCCCGCATTGCCAATTGAACGCGGCCGTCGACCGGGGCATTACCTTTCATCCAAGACAGGAGAAGAATCGTGCGCGCTTATCCCAAGATCGCCTTGCCCGTGCTGACGCTTTGCGGGGTCCTTCTAATGGCTCTGACGGCGTCTGTCGCGAATGAGACGCAACCGGCCGGCGAGGCCGAGGGCGCCGGTGGTAACAGCAAGTGCTACGTCTGCCACCCGACGTTGAAGGCCGAAGACATCACCACGCAGCACCTCGTCGCGGACGTTACCTGTGACGAATGTCACGGTACCTCGACCGAGCATATGCACGACGAGATGCTGATGACCGAGCCGGACCTGCTGTTCGGCCGCTCGGAGGTCAGCGCCATGTGCTCCAATCGGACGTGTCATGCCCCCGGCGACGATCGCGCGGAATACGGCTTGCAGGATCATAAGGACCTGGCCAAGGTCAATCAGTTCCACGAGGAGTGGCTCGGCCGCATCCGACCGAACGGCCGGGCCATTACAAAGCAGCCGATCTGCACCGACTGTCACGGCACGCACAATCTCGACGAGCCAATTCGCTCGGATGATGAGGAACAGGCCGGCGAATGGCTCGCCCTGTTCAACGGCGCGGACCTGACCGGCTGGGAGGCGGCCGATGTTTCCGCGTGGGCGATCCGTCGCCGCAGCCTCACCGGCACACTCGAATCGCCGAACAAGGCCGTAGACCTGTGGACGCAGGCGACCTTCGAAAACTACCTTCTCGCCGTCACGTTCCGTGCGGCTTGGCCGGTCCGCGCCGGGATCTGGCTGCGGCATACGACGGCCTCGCCGGGCCCTCGCGTGGAGATCTTCGATAGTGAGAGCCCACTCGCCTACACGGGCAGCCTCTACCTCCCCGAAAGGGGACTGGCCCTGACGAACTTCCAAAAGGAACTCACCGATCGCGAGGGCTGGAACACGCTTTCGGTGCGGGTGGAGGATCGCCGGGTCCAGGTCTGGCTCAACGCCGAGGAAATCGGGGCCGCCCTCGTAGAAGGACCCGAGGAAGGAAGAATCGGAATCCACCTCGAATCCCAACCCGGTGCCAGCGCCGCCGAGATCCAGATCCGGGAGATCCAGGTAAAGAAGCTGGCTAAGCCAGACCCTTCCTGAAACCCAGCGACGAATTCACGCGCAGCGGAAGGCAGGAGGATTCGCATCCTGTAACCGTTCGTCGACAGCCGCAGATGGACGGAAGTGGCGGAGTCAGGAGACATCCACTAATTCCAGATCGAAGGTGAGATCCTCGCCGGCCAATGGGTGGTTGCCGTCGAGCGTCACGGTGGTATCCGAAACATCCGCCACCGATACGATCACGGGTTCCCCATCGGGCTGGTCGACGCGCAGTTGCTGGCCGACTTGCGGGTCGAGATCGTCCGGCAGATCGTCTTTCAGGATCTCCTGCTTCAGCTCGCTGTGACTGGGGCCATACGCCTGGTCGGAGGGGATGTGTACGGTCTTCGTTTCGCCGGGCTGCATGCCGGCAACTGCCTGCTCTATGGCCGGCAGCACATTGCCATCACCAAGGGCGAACTCGATCGGTCCGGCTTCCGCCGATGTGGCGAATACAGTCCCATCGTCCAGTTTGCCTGTGAAATGGACCTTTACCTGATCGCCGGTCTTCGCCTGTGCCATGAGACTTCCTTTCTTCAGTTGTGTTTGCAGAGCGGGGCATCAATCCGCTCACCTCGGTTTGTCCCAAGCCGAACGCACCCGCGAAAGCCACCTTACGACATACGCCCGCGCAGTGCAAACCTCGCAAGGGAAAAACCCGCAATTACCCCGCCGGTCCATGAGGTTGCCCGTGCGATGCTGGTACTGTCGCGTGAGCAAGCGGATGGCAACGGAAAGGCCAAAACGATGGCTACGATATCGGCGGACGAGGTTTTGCGGAAGGTTCCCAAGGCGTTCTTATCGCTGCAATTGCATCCAGAGGTAGCTGTAACTCAGGGCCGTTCTGAGCGCGCGTTGCCTGTTTGTGGCCGCTGCGGCGTGGCCTCCTTCGGTGTTCTCATAATAATAGACTTTGTGGCCCATGTCCAGCATCTTGGCCGCCATCTTACGGGCGTGCCCGGGGTGCACGCGATCGTCCGTGGTGGAGGTATAGAAGAACACCTCTGGATACGTGGCGTCCGCACGGACGTTGTGGTAGGGGGAGTACTTTCGGATGTAGGCCCATTCCTCCGAGAGATCAGGATCGCCGTACTCGGCCATCCAACTGGCCCCGGCCAGCAGCTTGTTGTAGCGCCTCATATCGAGCAACGGCACGCTGCAGACCACGGCGTGGAACAATTCGGGTCGTTGCGTGAACATGACTCCCATGAGCAGCCCGCCGTTGGAGCCGCCCATGATGCCCAGATGCCGGGGTGAGGTGATCTTGCGTCGGATCAGGTCCTCGGCCACGGCGACGAAGTCGTCGTAGGCCCGCTGGCGATTTTGCTTGAGTGCGGCCTGGTGCCACCGGGGGCCGAATTCCCCGCCCCCGCGGATGTTGGCCAGGGCGTACACGCCGCCCTTCTCCAGCCAGGGGATGCCCGTGAGGGGCGAATAACGCGGCCGCATCGGGATTTCAAAGCCCCCGTACCCATACAGCAGTGTCGGGTTGGAGCTATTTGCCTGCATGGCTTTCGGGCGTATCACGAAGTAGGGGATTCGCGTGCCGTCCTTGGAGATGGCCTCTGACTGCTCGACCGTCAGACCATTGGAATCGAAAAAGTGAGGAAGGCTCTTCACCTTTCGTGTAGTCTGTTCTTCAGACACGTAGTAGAGACTCGTGGGTGTCAGAAAACCCTCATAGCTAAAGAAGTATTGATCCGATAACTCGTCTGTGGAGACGAGGCCCAGCGTCCCCGATCCTGGGGTGACCACCCTCTGCTTGGCCCACCGGCCATCCCTTCGTTCATACCTGTAGAATTCACTCTTGACGTTGTTCAGCATGTGAACGAGGAACAGGTTGCGGGTGTTGGAGAACGAGGCGATGTTGGACCGCTCGTCGGGCGCAACAAGGACATGGAATGATCGGTCGCCTCGGAGATATTGGTCGTAGTCGATGCTGACCAGAGCGCCCTGGGGGTAGGTTTCGGCGCCGTTCGTCCAGTCCGACTTGAGGCGAACGAGCA
>Ga0114922_10006503_pt1 | contig 10718 bp, 3 predicted proteins | sample AartaG_FD_100975 | JGI IMG/M metagenome (GOLD analysis project Ga0114922, IMG submission 100975) | Deep subsurface microbial communities from Aarhus Bay to uncover new lineages of life (NeLLi) - Aarhus_00045 metaG | ecosystem: Environmental > Aquatic > Marine > Oceanic > Sediment | place: Aarhus...
GTCGAGATGCTGACCGGTGGTCGCATCGCGGTCACTCAGCAAGGCAATCCGAAGCCGAAAGGAAGCTGGCTGCGTCTGACGTTCCGGTCGAAGCTCCTGTCCCATATCCTCGGCCAGTACGGTGTCCATAATGTCGAGGACGAGGGGGCAGAGATCTCCATTGATGTCCGACGCGAGTTGACGCACGAGCAGAAAGCGGACGAGATCAAGGGCCTCGTCGACGAGGGATGGCCCACCGCCGACACCACGCTGCTCATCGAAGAGATCGCGGGTCGCGTCGGGGCCGACCGCAACACCACGACGAAGGCGATCAACTGGCGGCGGGAAGAGCGTGGCCTGCCGAAGCTCGACTTCCGGCGTCGCCGCAAGGAGGTGACGCGACAGCGGAAGCAGGCCCAGAATGGCAGTGATGAACGTGGCGACCGGTCCGGGGCGGCGACCTGAGGCTATCCGGCCGACGGTCGTCGCCCGGATCGGCGAAGTTGTCGAGCGGCCCTGCGGACGTTTCTCTTTAGCTCGTAGGGACTTACGCAAGTCGCGCAGGCTGTTTGTTTGGTGCGCTCTCCAGTCCACGAGTATGGCGGAATCAAACATGCCCAGAGTCTTGCCATCGGCATAATGTCGCTCGACTCGAACGGGTTCTCTGCTAACCGGAAGGTCGCAGATTCGATACCTGTGTGGGGAGTGACCTGTCGCCCGAAAACTGGTCCAGATTCTGTGTTAGTATTTGGGCTGGTTTTCGGGGGGGGAGCAGATGAGCAGGAAGTAATGCGTGCCGATGTGCCACGGCATCATTCCTGGCAACGGGCGTTGATCTGTGGAAACGCGGATGTAATTCATTCCGCTGCAACGGCTTATGGCTTCTTCTCGGGCCGAATCGGCCGCATCTTGCCTTCTCCAGGCAGTTCGGTGCGTAATTCATGCAACATGCCCTCGGCCCGACGCCAAGGCCCCGGTCTCGGCTATCATCTACAACATGTTCCGGGGCAATCACTTATGAGCATGCCTGCTGTTTTGACCCTCGCGTGGCATGAGATTTGCGGAGTTACCCCGAGAGCCATGCGCTGGGTGTGCGCTCTGTCTGCACCCAACGCGCACGACATAGTCTAAGGACCGGCCGGTCTTCGCCGGGCGCATGTGCGTCCCGTGCGGGGCCGGACTGCCGGTCCCGGCGCTTGTTTCGTTCTCGAACTGGCCGGCCCACGGCGCGGCGCGGCCAGGCGCGGTGGCGCGCCGCACGCGCGTCCACGCGGCTGGTCCGGCTGGAAGGCGCCCATGGCGCCGAGATAGATGTGCGCTCGTTGTGGAGCGCGCTCTCACTTCGTAGAGCGGCTGGGCCGCCGGTCGAGTTCTGGCAGTGCCCCGCGTGCAAGAGCGCCGTGGCCGCCGAGAGCATCGGCAGCGCGCGCCGGCCCGTTGCTACGGCGTGATCGACAACGTGATACGAGCACACAGACGCCTGACGCTATGACCACGTGCGCTCTGCGCTATCCACACGCGGTGACCGTCCACGGTCACCGCGCGCTCTCCATGCATTCGCGGGAGCAGGATCTTCGCGCCTGCCGGCTGGCGCCGGCGTGCGCGATCAGGGTGAGTAACAGACGGACGTGACCATGGGCCAGAGAAGAGAAAGAAGGGAGGATCGGCGATGAGAATTGTGGCAGCAGGTCTATTCACTTTTGTTAGGAGTCCGGCCATGAGAGCTGTGACGTGGGCAGTGTTGTTGGTGATCGTTTTGGGGGCGGCGGCCCAGGCGGACATGGTCAAGCTCCAGAACGGTCTGGACGGCTACGCCGGCTGCGAGGACACGTGGACCGGGAACGTGAACAACTACTTCAACTACGGAAGCAACACCAAGTTTGGGAGCGACCCGTGGGACCAGGACCTGCGCGCTTACCAGCGCATCGACAACGAGAAGCGCTACAAGACTCTGGTGCGCTTCGGCGGCCTGGACACCAAGATCCCCGCTGGTGCAACGATCACCGGCGCCAAGCTCTATCTCTACAAGTCGTATGGCCAGGCCGGCGGCGGGACCTACAGCAACGTCGGCGCATACAAGGTGTTGCACAACTGGGTTGAGGGCGTTGGCGGCCAGGCCCTCGATGACCAGAACTGGACGACGGACAGCCTGAGCGGGGTGAACGTGCCCTATTGGAACGCCGCCACCCAGCTCGGCGGCGGCCACGCCAAGACCGCGGGCTACACCAACGTCTACGAGGCCAGCGTGCCGGCCGGGGCGGACATTGTTGACTTCCAGCACGGCTCGGCATTCCAGGCCCCCTGGGCCAAGAAGGCCACCATCGCTGAGGTCGACGCCCAGGCGGCGTCGTGGTACCACGACACCGCCGCCAACAAGGTCTACTTCCGCTACGGTCATGCCGGCGTCTACGGCACCACCGGCGTCTCCTACTACGTGTCCGGCGACAAGTGGGGCGACACCTCCGCCACAGGAGTCGGCACAGACCTCGATGGCACCCCGGAGACCGGCGACTGGCCCGACACCACCTCGGAAGGCTGGGGCTACGTCGACGTCACCGCATGGGCCCAGGGCTGGTGGGCCAATCCCGCCACCAACTTCGGCGTCCTGGTCACGCCGAACACCAATGAGATCCGCTGGCGCAGCAGCGAGTACGCCACCGTGGCGGACCGCCCGTACCTCGAGATCGAGTTCGAGGCCGGCGGGGACATCATCCCCGAGCCGGCGGGCCTGGGGCTGGTCGGGCTGGCGCTCTTGGGACTGCACAAAAAGAAAAGACGTTCATCCACTCTTTTGAGGAGGCCTGCCATGAAGGCAAAGGCTTTGTTGATCGTGTTGATGGGAGGTCTGTTGGTGGCGTTGACCGGGACGGCCTCGGCCGGGCCATGGGAACTGCCAGAGAACACGCTGCTGGCGGTGGACTTCGGGCCGACCCCCCCGCCTGCCGACACCACGGAAAGCGGCTGGGTCTCGTTCCAGGGCGGCGTACACAATGTGTGGGAGCCCGGCCCCTACCAGCACACGTATGGGGCGTACACGGTCACCGTCTCGGCAACGTCGGTGCCCAGCTCGGGCCTCGAGCTGCGCGCTCGACGGGGGACCACGCCCGCCGACGCCGGCGACTTCACCTGGGGCGACGTCTACAACGACCACCTGTTCACCTACAACACCATGATGATCAAGATCGCGGGACTGGAGCTCAACCACACCTACGAAAAGCTCTACCTGCTCAACATCGGCGGCGGCGGGGCCGGAGGTCGGGTCAGCAAGATGTGGCTCAGCTTAGGCTCGCCCAACACCCCCGTCCTTCACACCGTCGGCGCCGCGGAGCCGATCGCGAACAACGACCCCGGCTCCATCATGGAGCTGGCCGACCCCACCGCCGACGCTTTCGGCGAGCTGGAGATCAGCTTCACCACCAATTCCGGCAGCTCCGTTTCGTCGTGGACCAACGGGTTCATCCTGGTAGATTACCCCGCCGCTCCGCCCATCCCGGAGCCTACCGGGCTGGGGCTGATGGGTCTGGCGCTGCTGGCCGTGCGAAAAAAGCAGCGCAGCTAGTCGGGGGCAAGTTCTGTTGTCGGCCGTCTGTTAGGGGGAACGGCAAAAGGGATTCTGGAATCGACCCGGTCCAGAGCGGCAGAGCGCTCAGCACAGGAGTAGAGGGCGCCAGGCGGCATGCGTTTCGGCGTTCTGTACCGAAGACGGGCTCGCCGCGAGGTTCATTGCCTCCTCGGTCTTCCCTTGATGAACCGAGGGTCGCCCCAGGTGGCCGAGGTGTACCAGTCGTCGACCAGGTCGGAGCGGCGTGTGACGAGCTTGACGTCTGTCGCCTTCGCAAGTCCGTCCACGACGAGGAGCCTCGGAGCGTCGCCGAACTTCATCAAGCCGCTTTGGGCGCGCAGCTTGCCGTCCACGTAGACCTCAAAGCTCACCACGGCACCCAGGTTCGCGTAGCGGCTTTTCGCAACGCCATCGTAGAAGCCGACCTCGGCGGCAAAGGCCGAGAATCCCGCGTCCTTGACGTTGTAGGTGGTCTCGTGATTGGGGGCCACCCACAAGCCGCGCTTGAACGTCTTCTTCGCCATCGCATACGGGGTGGTGGCCGTGATGCGCGGCTTGCCGTGCGCCAATCCGTAGCTGGGCTTGGGATCGCCGGGGATGAACCACGGCCGCCGGCGCCGGTCGCCCCGGGTGAACCCCGCGTACGTGTGCCGCTTCACCGCCCGGCTCTGGTCAAGCTCGTTGAGGTAAACGGGCGCCCCCGCGGGCACGACCGGCCGGCGGTACGGCGGGATCACGTACGTCGTGATCTCACACCGCTCCTTCACCTTCCCATCAGCGGAGAAAAGGGTGACCACGGGCTTGTGAACGGCTCCTTCGCGGTCGGGGGGACTCGCCGTCAGCTTCACGCGCACGGATGAACCCGGGCCGATCCGGCCGGAGCGGGGCTTCGCCTTCAGCCAGGAACGGTTGCTGTCGAGTTTCCAGGTCTGGATGTCCGCCGAACGGTTGACAAGCATGTATTCCTTGCCGTCGCTGCCGCCCACGGGCACGTTGAAGACGGGCTCGAGGACGGCGCGGATCAGCTTGGGCATTTCCGACCCGGACCCGCCGCCGCTGACGAACTCGATCTCCTGGCGCAGCTTCAGCTCCAGGCCCTTGACGACCTGGCCCGAAATCGCGACAGGATAAGTCGCGCCAGATACTACGTCCCTGATCGTGATCGTCCCCGAGACCGCCGAGCCTTCCTTCAAGCCGTCCCCGTTCAGATAGATGGCCAGCCTCTGTCGCCCGGCGACCGTACCCTCCGTCTTCTCCGGAACGATCCAGGGCGCGCTGGCTGTCGCCTTCCACGCCCGTGACTTGTCGGACCAGTTGCGGATCTCGAGCGATATTCGCGACCGCATGGACACCGGGACGGGGACCTTGCCCAGCGCCTGCCCGAAGGCAGTTCGATCCACGTCCGTGCCGATGGCTTGAGCCACCTTGGCTGCGGCGCGGTAGAGACGTCGGGAGCGACTTTGCCAGTCGCTGGTGTAGTCCATCAGTTCCGGGTCGGCGGCCCCGCCGGGGATGTAGAGCGTCTCGTGGCAGTGGCGATTCAGGACCCGCTGGACCTCGGCGGCGAGTCCTGGGGCCAGGACCTCCCGGTCCAGCGCCTGCTCGATGAAGACGCGCGCCTCACCCTCCTGAATACCCTCGAGCATGGCCTCATGGCGGGCGGAGGCTTCCGCGCCGTGCTCGCCCGGCCAGAGGGTCTGAACACATGACCGTCCCACCATGTTCCACTGCCCGCCGCTGAAGCCGCTGAACCACGTGCCGTCAAACCAGTCGGCCCCCATCCGCCCGATACCGTTGAAGCCCGAGTACAGACCGCGATCGACCATCACCCGATGAGTGAAGGGCGTACTGGTGCCTTCCACGCAGATGACGGAGCCGGCGAAGCGCGGCATGAGCATGTGAACAAACGGGGATTTCCAGCCCAGCCGGCTGGAGTCGCCGAGGTCCACACCATAGGCCCGACTGGCGATGCGGAAGGTCGTGTCCGGTCCGCGGCCGTGCCCCGCACAGGCCCAGTACACCCCCGGCGTCGCCTCGGCCAGGATCGTCACCAGCGACTTGTCCGGGACGTCGTCAAACGCGTGGCCCCAGACTATCGACCGTTCCAGCCCCAGCTTCTTCATGTGTTCATGAAGGGACATCGCGAAGGCACGCCACAGCGGCCGGCGCGTCGCGTCCTGCTTCGGGCCGACCTCGACCAGCTCGGTCTTGCCCGTCGTTTCGTCAATGATGGGGACGGCGATCGACTTGGCCCACGTCCCGTGCATGACAAGAAAGCAGACCACCTTGGGCGGCCCGAAGTGCTTCTTCGCCAGGGCCAGGTAGCGATCCATGATGGAGTAGTCGAAGACGAGGGCCCCGTCCTTCCTGCGGATCCACCGAATCATCGCGTCGTCGCGGTTGCCCAGCTCGGACTTGGCCAGCACGGAGACATACACCCAACTGACTCCCAGCCGCGCCAGTTGCCGGAACGAGGGTTCCATCAGGCGGAAATGCTCGTCCGTCCATAACGGGACCTTGTAGTGGGCGGCGATGGCATACGGCGACTGCTCGGACTGGACGAAAGTCTGGAACTGCCTGGGGCTCGGGACGCGCCAGCCGATGACCTCGGCCCGCACGGGCACGCGAACAAGCTCCACGCCATCGGCGCGGATGGTGACCGCCCCCTTGTACACGCCCTCGGCAGCGTTCTCGGGAACCTTCAGGTACACCCACAAAGGTTGGCAGGAATCAGCCGCGACCTTTGCCGGCCAGGTCGCGCTGATGTGATCAAAGAACTTGAACTCGTCGTACGCTTTTGCCAGAAGTTTCTCCTCAATCCTGCCGTCTCGCCTCTTCGGCAGGGAATCGAGGACCCGGTACCTGTGCAGCGCGAGCTGGCCCGTGGAGGCGTTCATCCTCGGACGGTCCCGGCGATAGCCCAGGCCAAGGGACCGGCCCTGGCCGAGGTAGTTCAGCGTCCATATCGGCTGGCCCTGCATGGGCAAGATCTGAACGGCCGAGGCCGGGATCTTGGCACCGTTGTCGGAGACCAGCTCGCCGGCCGAAGCCCTTAGCCCGGTCAATTGGCGGTCGGTACTGATACCGATCTGACCGGAGAATGTGCCGTTGCGGGCGCCGACGAATCGCAATAGCTCCGGGCTCGTGTTGAGCGGCTTGCGGTCGCGCACCCAGAGTCGTCGGTGCGTGTCCGGCACCCACACGTGCACGCCCGCCGGCCGGCCGAGGATGGAGGGCACCGCCCCGGAGCCGCTGCGCATCTCCAGCCGGACCAGCCCGCAGTGGTCCCAGGAGAGGTTCGTGTATCCGCCGTGGATGCTCCACCGCCGCTCCCGTCGGGTGGGGATGATCCAGGGATGATAGAAGCTCGTGCGGGTCTCGATGGCCAGAACGTTGACACCCCTACGGAGCAAGCGCGCGGGGACCCTCACGGGCCCTAGTGAGCGGTCGCGGAGGCCCTGGATCCGCCGCCAGCCCTTCTCGTTGAGGTGCTGGTCCATACAGTTGGCGCGGAAGACTTGGGCACCCTTACGCCAGGTGACCCGGGCCTCCTCCCAGTCGGTGCGGAGGTCGGCGATGCCTTGCGAGCACTTGCTCTTCTGGTTGTGGTTGTCGGCCCGGATCTCATCATCCCGCGCCACGTAGGCCTCGTGGGGGTAGTCCTCGGCGTGGGCCTGCGCGCCCAGCTTGCCGGCGGGCAGGTGGCCCCGGGCGATCTCCGTGCCGTTGACCAGGATCCGGGCGCCGCCCCGGTAGCGGATCGCGACGGTCAGGTCGGTCGCTTTGCCCGGGTCCGGGACGTGGAGGCACGTCCGGTAGTAGATTCCGCGGGATAGCAGAGAGTTCATATTGTACGCGGCGGCCCCCAGGCGGTTGGGCGACAGCCTCCCCAGCCGCTCGCACGCCCATGTGCTGTCGTCGAAATCGACGGTCGCCCAGGTCGCCGGCGGCCAGATTGTCGGCAGCATCATCGCGCCGCGCTCATCCACGCCGCACTGCGTGCGCGACCAGTGGTACGTGGCCACGTCGCGCCAGTCGGTCTTCTTCCAGTCGATGCCGCGTCCAGCCAGCAGCTTCTTGGTCGTCCGCTCGAGGCGACGCAGCCCGACCGAGCGGCCGGCCTTCTTCGGGAAGAACTTGTCCGCCTCCTCCTTGAGCGGCCTGGCGGCGACGCGCTCGAGCCCGAAGACGTGGTATTGCCGCACATAGGCCTGTTCGTTGAGGATCACTGGGTCTCTGGGGCTTGCGGCAGGACGGCCGGGCGTCCGCTCCGCGCCCGTGGCCACACCTGCCAGGGCCACCCACATCAGAGGCACGACCACTGTGATCGGCTGTCGCCGCACACTCGACACGCTTTACTCCTTCCGCAAATTCCCGCCGTGGTGCGGGAACGCCGCCCAACCAGGCGCTGGCTTCTCGCCATCCGACACGACGGCCGAGGCCGGCTGTGCGCGACAACGCATCCGCACATCCGCCCCAGTTTGACAAACCCTGATACTACCCTGCCGTCCCCGTAAGCGCAAGTCGTTCCGGCCGCCACACCATGTGAAGGCAGATGCTCAAAGCCATCCCTCGATCGGGAACATGTTGGCAGGGAGAGGAATGCCGCGCATGGTCCTGGGACGACGCCGTCACCGGGGAATCTCGGCCGCGTTCGGAGTAGTGTCCGGGACAGCACCGGGCCATGTGTATGGCTTGACAGACAGGGCTCGCCCTCGGAAGACTCGATATGACGCTTGGACGATACATCAGCATCGCCGCTCGCCGTCAGCAAGAGTGAGACACCCATATTAGCGCCTGCAGCAACTCGAAGACCTCGTTGCCGGCTTGGTCCGATACTGCTGAAGGCACATTCTGAGGTATACTCCCCGAGTTGAGCAACCTTGGGCGTGGGACGATGTTTCGCGTGGATCGCGGGCTGCAACCCTGGCATGTATGACGGGAGTCGAGGCATTTCCAACGCGGACGGATACCAGGACCCCACGCGGACCGCGGATCGCAGCACTCGTGCGCCGCGGAACGCGCACGAGATGCTTGAACTTCGGCGGAAAACCGTGCAGAATAGGCGCCGGATGGGCTCAAGTGCGGCGGTGCGCCCCGGGCCCCCGCAGCGCAAAGGAGATTGTCCGGCCAGGCAGTTGCAGCCGAGGTAAACGAACCGGCATCCACCGGGACGCCCCCGGATCCACGGTCGCCTGCTCACACCTAGGGCAACGGTGGAGAACACGGGGGCAACCGAGGAGAAATGAAGCGTCAATGCGACGCAAGAAGAGCTCTGCGGACGGTAACCCCCGCGGTTGGCGCCAGAACTGGAAGCGGGCCCCCGCCGGAAGGCGGACGGCGGCGGCCGCGGCGCTGAGCGACCTGTTCGAGCGCCCAAGGTCCGGTCGGGTCCTGCCGCTCGTGCTTCTGGGCTCGCTTGTCTTGCACGCGGCAACGGCGCCTCTCCTTGCTCTGGTCGGTGTCGGCCTGCCGCGCCGCGACCTCAGCTCCAGCGAAGACGCCTACCTCCGCCAGGTCATGCAGAAGCAACGGGCCAAAGAGATCTCGAAAGAGGTCAAGGACCGCATGACCATGCCTCCGCCCCCACCGGACCCCGAGGCGGTCGTCAGCAGCACGCTGACCTCCGAGATCACCACCGACATCGAGCGGGTGATCGGCAAGATGATGGGGGTGGACGTGACGGACAAGCTTGCCTCACGCGTCGCGGCGAGCCTCCGAGACGAGTTGGCCGAGGCGGCGAAGAACATCGCCGAAGGGAGGCTCTCCGAGCAGGAGATCAAGGAGCTCCAGGAGACGTTCAAGAGGAAGGCGCACGAGCGGACGGTCGAGGCCCTCCAGGAGCACCGCGAAGAGACCCAGGTCGAGCGCGCGAAGATGTCCGTCACCGAGTGGTACGAGAATCGCGTCTCCCGGATTCTCACGCTCAAGATGAGATACGAGGTGTTCGGCCGACAGTACGGGCGCGGGAGGGTATGGCAGCAGTACTGGAACTGGCACCTCGGCTGGGGCTTTCTGCACAGTCGTTCATTCCTCGACAAGGTTGGCCGGGTCCGCGGGCTCTCGAACGCGCAGCACTACGACCCGAGGGGCACGATCGGCGGTGTCCCGCTCGAGCATGGGCAGCGGCGCCTGCCCGACTGGCCCAGGCCTACCGCCAAGAGCGCCGCGGCGCTGCTCACCGTGCTCCGTTCCATCTTCGACCGGCATCCCAAGGGCTGGCAGCCCTCGTGGGACGGCGCCGTCGATGCCTACGTGAGCGGGTTCCTGCCGCACCGCCGCGCGGCCATCGCCGAGCAATTCAGAAAGATCAACAGCCTATGGAGCCAGGCGTTCCGGCATGCGGAGCTGTTCCGCCAGAAGGCCCAGGCGGGGGCGCCGGCGAAGGACCGGCTCGCCGCCCGGACGGCCTGCCTTCAGACGTTGAAAGAGCTCTACGTCGAGGCGGGGAAGCTGTGGGTCGGGCACGAGCGCGCGGGTCAGTACACCGCGGTCAACCAGGCGGTCCGCAGCCGGGTCCTTCGCGGCCCGGGACGAGAGAAGATTTGCGGGCGCTTCGTCGACTCGCTGGTCAAGGCGCTGGGCCCGGCGGTCCGCGACCTCGCCGAGAACGAGTTCCGCGAGGGCATCATCATCCGCGAGAAGGGAATCGACCAGACGACCGAGACGTTCATCGAACAGATCGTGGGCTTGCTCCGCCGCGACATCAAGGCGGTGCTGCCGAAGCCGCGCTTCGACCGCTTGGTCTTTGACTGCTGGTACCCCCACAGCCCGTATCGGAGCACGATCACGGACAAATACGGTCCGCCGAGCGGGGAGGACATCGCCCGCGACGAAGAGCGCTACGCGAAGATCACGGCTGCCTGGACCGGGGACGACCGCGCCTACCCTGGAAAGCGCGCAGAGCTCATCACACGGGAATTCCACCAGGCGGCGGAACGAGTGGTTGCGGAACTGACCTCGCGGCTGCTCACGGACGGGCGGTTCGATTCGCGCTTCTACGCCTCCGTCGAGTCGGTCGATTACACCGACCGGGTGCAGCAGCGGCTGGACGCTCGCAAGCGGGCCTTGGCCGGGCGCGGGCAGGACCTAGCCCAGCTTACGGACGACGGCGTTCCGGACCCGTCCGCGTCGATAATTACCCTGATGTTCGGGGCCTCGAAGGGCCACGGCGCGA
>Ga0114922_10006504_pt1 | contig 10718 bp, 7 predicted proteins | sample AartaG_FD_100975 | JGI IMG/M metagenome (GOLD analysis project Ga0114922, IMG submission 100975) | Deep subsurface microbial communities from Aarhus Bay to uncover new lineages of life (NeLLi) - Aarhus_00045 metaG | ecosystem: Environmental > Aquatic > Marine > Oceanic > Sediment | place: Aarhus...
ATAAAATTTCGCAATTAATTTCCGAGCCTGACAATGGTATCTATGATGCGATGAATAAAGGAATCAGATTGGCCACAGGGGATATTATCGGCATTCTCAATAGCGATGATTTTTATGCGGATAGTACCACCGTTAGCGGAATAATCGGATTTATTGTAAAAAACAATATGGACGCAGCCTATGGCGATTTGGTATATGTTACCAGGAATGACACAAGTAAGGTAAAAAGATACTGGAAGTCTGGTGAATATAAACCAGAGGCGTTTTCCAAAGGATGGGTGCCGCCGCATCCTGCGTTTTTTTGTCGCAAAGAAATCTATACCAAGTATGGATATTTCCGCAATGATATGCAGATTGCCGCAGACTTTGAGTTAATGCTTCGTCTCGTCGAAAAAAATCAGATCAAGGTTGGCTATCTGCCAAAAATAGTTGTGAAAATGCGTACTGGTGGTAAAGCAAATGTTTTGCGAGGCATGATTCGCGGTAATTGTGAGATAATAAGATCTTTTCGATTGAACGACCTTCGATTATCTCCGCGGTTTTTCATACTCAAACCAATAAGAAAAATATTCCAACTTTTTACAAGACCAAGCAAGTTAAACAAAAAAAATATCGATTTGTGAAGCCTTAAGCACATCCAAAATGGTAATGAAGATCATTTTATTTTTGACCAATATAATCCTGATCAATATGGCTTTTTTTTTGGCTTTCCTTGTTAGATACGGCTTGCCATTTCCTCAAAAAGGTTTTTTGCCATTTAGGCAAAGCTTTGTATTTCTGACACTGATCTACCTGTGTTCACTGTCATTTTTCAGAGTTTACAAAAAGAGATTCTCGTCCTCATGGGACTTGTTTAGGCGAGTCTTTTTGGGTGTGTTCTTCGGGACATTGCTCAGTATCGCTTTCGTGTACGTGTTTAGACAAAGCTGGAGCGCTTTTCCAACGAGCATTTTTGTCCTTTCCTCCTTCGTAAACTTATTGCTTATTTTTAAGGTTAATCAGTTTATTCTCAAAGCAAAAAAAAGAATCAAAAAGCAGGTGATAATACTCGGCGACGGCAAAGTAGATGATATTGTTGGTAAAAAGGCAAATGTGGAAAGAAAGCGAATTGGCCAGCTTCGTGAGCTGCTGGAATACTCAAATGTTGACGAAATAGTAATAAGTGAGAAAATCACCAATGCAAAAAACCTGAATCTATTGCTCTATCTGGAGCGAAAGTTAAGAGCTGACATTCTATTTAGTCCTTCGGTTTATCTGGAGCTTCTGCCTGAAAGAATAAACAGCAACTTTTCAGTTGATTTGCTCAATACCTTTGTCGGCAGGCAATCGGATATTGATGAGTTCCTGATAACAATGCTTGATATAGCAGCCAGTATAGGTATCTTGCTTGTTCTTTGGCCCATAATGCTTTTAATTTCTTTACTGATTAAGCTAACCTCGTCTGGTCATGTTCTTTACAAACAGCACAGAGTCGGCAAAGATGGCAAAACATTTACATTGTATAAATTCAGGACTATGGTAAAAGATGCAGAAAAAAAGGGTGGCCCGGTATTGGCCAAACAAGATGACTCCCGTGTCACAAAAATAGGCAAAATCCTTCGAACTACCCGGTTCGATGAATTGCCACAGTTGTTAAACGTACTGTGTGGTCAGATGTCCCTTGTGGGCCCCCGTCCGGAACGACCCCATTTTGTCAAACTGCACAAAGCACTCCAAGGACTGAGGCTTGCTGTCAAGCCGGGACTTACCGGCTTGGCACAGGTAAACAATTTTTATGACCTGCATCCCAAGCACAAGATTAAATATGATTTTCTATATATTCAAAGAAGGTCGTTTTTGCTGAATATATACATCCTGCTGCAAACAATTCCAGTTGTATTTTCAAAAAAAGGCTGGTAAAGTCAAAGCACCTCGTAAATAACAATTCTTTTTTTCGCTTTCCTCTTATTCATCCACACCGAATACCTTTTTTGCACTTCTTTGTTGAAGGTTAGACTGTCTTCTGCCTGCTTGCCATCTAAGAATTTTACTACGTATGTGGTATTGCCGGGGATTTTCTCTCCATCCATTCTCCCGCTTGGCCTTTGTGCGTAAAAGCCAATCCGCGAATCTGCCATTGCGATCAGGTCTTTTTCACTGGTATTTTCTTTCAGCCATTTCGCCGTTTCAATATAGCCTTGCTTTTCCCATCGCAGCGGTGTTATCCTGCCGAACTTAGCCGTACAAATACTAAAGCCTACTGCCACAAGTATAAAAAACCAGCGTTGTCTGTTTTTCGTTACGGCCAAACCGTTCTTAGAAGTCCTCTTACTTAGCCAGCGTGCAAGTATCTGCAGGCCAGCCGGAATGTAAAAAGCAGTAAATACAATGATAGGCATACAATGTCTTCTACTTATATAGCTATAATTAATATGCAGCAGCACCATCATTACCACATACAGAACTATTAACGCAAATATAAAGAACCTCTCAGTAAGCAAAACTCTTCGTAGTTTTCGAAAGTGACAATAAAGCCCAACTATCAGCGGAAGCACAAAAAAGTACATAAGGTTATCACTGATTTCTTGGGCAAGCCTGCCAAGGGCTTTTAGTATATCGGTTGGCATCCCAGAAGCTTTGTATAATGCTGGGGTGCCATCAAAGCCACTTTGCTCAAGCCCACCGGACTGCCATGGAGTTTTACAGCTTATAACACTTTTTAGTTTTGGTGGCAAAACTCTTCCTCTTACCTTCATATAAGGCGCTGCGGGAATTGCAAATCCGATTAGAAAGATCAGCGTTAGGCGAATAGCCTTGAGCCTACTTATATTCCCCCTTGGAAGAAACAAACTGATTAACAGCCACAAGGTTCCATATATTATTATTTGTGCGCATTCCTCTCGTATTGTATGCCCAAGCCCTGCTGCCAACCCAGCGATTGCAAACATCCACCACTTCCCGAATCTGCTGCCCCAAATTAAGAATAAAAGGCCTGTGGACAGAAACAAGATATGAGGCCACTCCCGAATAACATCACTTCCAAATTCGGCTGGAAAGGGGAGCATAATTAAAATCAACAATCCCCCAAAGCTGCGCCGAGACCCAACCAGCAATTTCCCGATAAAATACAACGGTATCAGCGACAGCACTCTGCATAGTAAGCTCATACTTTGCGCTGAGTAAATCCAGCTATACACAGAACCGTCCTGCGAAAAGGATGTGACCACTTTATGAGTTAAGAAAATGAGAAACGGGTAACCAAAAGGAGGATTACGTTTTATCGTGCCAATTGGATTTTGGGGAAAGTTTTGAGCAAGCCTGATGTGTAGTGTTCCATCTTGAGCAATTAAAACCGTGGTAGCTATTATATATATTCCGATTGCGAGCGAGATTATTAATAGTACCGCAATGTAGAATTTATCCCGACTTCTGGCTGACGGCTTGTCGTTTTGGGCGGTAGGCTGCGAGTTCTGTCCATTTTTAGATCTGCCAAACGCATGGTGGATTTTACTCACTGTCCTGTCCTCGTTTTAGAACAATTTGCACATAAACCACATGATTGCTACCCAAACGAGTAAACAAAATGAAATCCCTATCATTATACCCCAATTAAACTGTTTTCCAGCCGGGCCAAGAAGGCCAGCCATGTCGAATAGTTCGAGTGGGCATGTTATGCTTGCCTTTTTTAGCCATTCTGTATTACCTGTTTTTTCTTTCTTTTTGTGAACTTTAGCCAAATACCAAATACGGACTTACACAGTGAAAACAATCCGCCGACCGTATATTGCAACTGGCACAATAGTATTGCCAATGGCGTTTCAAATCTGGAATCCAACAGCAGCTAATCTTCGTAACACCTCCAAGGGTGTCCAGTAGTTTGAAGATTTTTTGATGGGTATTATTGGGTGAATTGGCAGATTTGTCAAATATTTTAGGATATTGGGTGGTTGATGTCGAGGATAATGCCAGGATTATATGGTAGTCGGACTAACTCATATCAGAGGTGTAGTCGGGGTAATGCCCGGTGAGCCACGGATGTCAGTGGTAATATGCGGTCGTTGCACCGCTTTTATGTGCTGACACTACGTATGACGCTGAAGTGGCTCAATACCCAGCACAGTCCGAAGCGACGGCGAGATTATCATCGTTGTGTCTTCGCTGCGGTGCAGACCCTGCCGAGATAGCACGTCAACTTCAGCGAATTGCCTGCCCAACCGCATGCAGTGCCAGGGCCGCCGGCAGGCCGGTAGACGTCACATCCTGTCCTGACGCGATGGCACGGGTTCTGAAAAGGTTTATTAGTGATAACCGGCAAGATAACGACAAAAAGCCTGGACAGGATATTTGCCTGAAATGTGGCGGAAGGCGTGAGCCGGGCAGATGTGGTGTCTGCCACTCATGTGGTGCCGGAGGATGCGAAGGATATGAAACCATGGAATTATTATAGATGTTATTGTTTTTACGCAAAACCAAAAAGTAATGAAACTATTAATTGGAGGACATCGCAAAAGGAGTTATGAAAAATATTGTCTGAAAACTGTCCGAAATTAATCGCCTTTTATTCAAAGCATAAGTTAAAAAAGCCTTGTAAGTATTTATTTTACAAGGCTTTCTACTAGTGGGCGATACAGGACTCGAACCTGTGGCCTCACGGGTGTGATCCGTGCGCTCTAACCAACTGAGCTAATCGCCCTGTACTACTTTGCCCCCACGGCTTGCTGGAGCAAGCCAGCAGTGGGGGCTACGTAGCACGAGTTAATCTTCCAAATTCCATTAACAACTGAAATTGTAAATCGTAAATCACAAATCGTCAATTCATTCTTCGCTCCCGCTGCTTCGTTTGCGAAGCACACGGTGGGGGCTACGAAGAAAGAATCGCAAATTAAGTTGCCACAATATTAAGGCGCCCTAATTTGACACCCTTCATGCTCAATATGCTTTCCGCCACCTTATTGATTTCGCCGACATGTCCTCGAAGCACAATCACCTCCAGACAATCGTGCTCATCCAGGTGAACGTGCAGAGAGGAAATCACTTGCAGGGACGAACCCAGAGTATGCGAATGTTGCAGACCTATCAGCCTGTCCGTGAGCTTTGTCGAGTGATGGTCGTAAACCAGAAATACAGCAGCTACCCCCTTGGCTTTTGGGTCGCCGAGCCGCTCTTCACTCAACTGTCGACGTACAAGGTCACGTATCGCCTCGGACCGGCTCTGATAGCCCTGTTTGGCAATAAGCTCATCGAACATCGAAAGCAGCTCTTTATCAAGTGAAACTCCTATACGTTCAATTCGGTCCATTTTTATTCCCTTTATTGAGCTTTGTACTGTTAAAACAACCCAGGGTGCTGAAAATGATTCCCTTGTGATTCTTGTCTTCACAATAGTTTCATTTTTTTTGCAAACATCAATAAGTATATCCGAAAACTTCCCACTGTAAAGTCAAACAACGCCCGCCTCAAAATGCTGTAGCCGGGTTTTCTCTTTCGAACTTGCCCAAATACTAAAGAATCAAACACCCTGCGTCCGATACTATACTACATATAAACTTACAAACTAATACGGAATTTTGAGACAGATTAGAAAGCATGTGCAAACGGAAACTCATACCTCAGCAGCTACGGATTATCCTAAATGGACAGAATTCAGGTCATACAATATCTACTAAGCAAAATTGACGGAAAGACGTACCTGGAGATTGGTGTCGAGTACGGCAAATCCTTCTGCCCCATAGTGGCACCAAGAAAAATTGCAGTCGATCCTCTTCCGGCAAGCACTCAGGTACGAGCCCATCTGCTTCAACATCTAAAAGCTACTTATTATCAAACAACAAGTGATGAATTTTTTGCCCAAAAAGGTCATAATTTTGATGAGCAAAAAATTGACGTTGCACTTGTAGATGGTTTACACACATACGCTCAGTCTTTAAGAGATGTCGAAAATTGTCTCATGCACCTAAATACAAATGGTCTTATAGTTATGCATGACTGCAATCCCCGCACAGAATCAGCCGCCGCATCTTGGACATCTCTTGGTTCGCCCGAATTTGTCAACTGGATTTGGAACGGGGACGTCTGGAAAACGATTGCATATCTCCGCTCCTGCCGTGATGATATTAATGTGTTCGTGTTAAATTGTGATTTTGGTTTGGGAATTATAAGCAAAGCTGAGCCCGAAAACATGCTTAATCTGTCTCCAGCCCAAATTGACGAAATGACTTTCAAAGACTTGGACAATAACAGGGAAAAAATCTTAAATCTTAAAAGTCAGGAATATCTTTTTGAATTTATGGAGTTGCAAATCAACCATAAAGGCGGGCTTCAAATCACCGGCAATTATTTTGGGCCCGAGCGCTCTTAGTGAGTAACTTCCCGCGGCGCCTGCGGAAGTTACTTTTCAATGTGGTCTCCAAATCCAGTCCTGCCTTTTCGGCGAAAGCAAGACAGACCCCCTCTTGCTGCTTCGATTATGCTGTTTTCACCGAGAAGCACTTCCCTGACGTCAGGCGTGTCGGTAGCGCAGCTTATTACAACAACGCTGTCCTTCGCAATATCGTCCAGGCCGCCACCCCAGGTCGCACCTTCAGCCAGAAGCTGCTGGGACTTTGCCTTTGTGCGGTTATGAACGGTTAAAGAGTATCCTGCTTTCAGCAGGTTACAAGCGTAGCACGGGCTTCCAGCCCCGCCGTAAGGCGTCCTGTGGAGTGAAAACACGGCCAAGATGGCCGTGCCACCCGATAAAGCCAACCCTCTCTTTGGCCATCTGTTTATATCACCTCGAGTCGGCGAAGAATCGTCTTTGTCCAGCGACCGCTGCGAAGCTGTGAAAAGATAAGCAATAACAGTATCACCAGCCAGTAGCCGGTGAACCGCAAATAGCGAAGGACAATGCCTAATATACTGCCGGCTTCAGCAGAACGCCACTCCACCAGCTCGCAGGGCGCATATATCGCTCCGAGAACTACACCGCCAAAGACTCTCTGCCAGGGCAGCAGCAGAACAAGCATAATCAGCGAGAGGAAAAATGCTCGGCAAATATGGTTTATTCCGCCAAGCCTGCCTACCAACGAAATCTTCAAGGCCAAAAGTATTGTCAGACAATAAAGTGTTCCGGTCAATACAAGTACGGCATTAACAATGCGGATAACCACCGCTAAATGTTTGAAGGTTATACCAAACAAAGAGTCCGCTTGGGCTGGCTGCGGCTCCTCTATTTCTGCTTCGGCCGGTTCACTTTGCTCGGCAGACACTTCGTTCGCAGCCCCGTTAACGTCCGGTACATCCTCACCCCGTCCCCCAGCCACAGCCTTGTTACCGGGATACTCCTTTGCGGGAATGTAGCCGGTATTTACAACCCAAAAGCATATCTGCAACACCAGAAGACACAAGACTATAATGATAAAGAAAAAGTTTTTCCATCCCCTGAACACACCAACCGCTTCGAGGCAGTCGGTGGTATCCAGCAAACTGTTTGGGCCGACCTGGTTCTCGTTCATTTGTTAATCTCCTAAAAAATATTGACTATTCATCCACTATTATGCCTCATCTCTGCCATAAATGCAAGAAATTTCTTTGCCCCGCACCAATTGATTTCGAGCCGGATACTGGAACCCGTTGAAAGGGCCAATTTTTCTCTCCCGGGCAATTGGTGCGGGGTGAGATTGCTACTCTGCGAAGTAGCTCCGTTCTCCGTCCCGATAAAATCGGGACTGCGAAGGATGAATCGCTACGTAGCACGAGTGCCCTATTATTTCTCATCTTTTATCTTTTGGAAACTATTTTTTGCTGCTTCAATAGTCTTCTCAATGTCCGCTTTGCTGTGAGCTAACGAAACAAACATCGCCTCATAAGCGCTGGGGGCAAGATAAATCCCCTTCTCCAGCATCATAGCAAAGAATTTCTTGAACTGTTTTATATTCGTTGACTGTACATCGGCAAAGTTCCGAACCGTTCGGTCGGTGAAGAAACAGCTCATAATCGAGCCGACACGATTAATTGTAACGGCAATATCGGCCTCTTTAGCGGCATCAGCCAGACCGGCTTCCAACAGGGCTGCTGAAGATTCGAGCTTCTGATAGCAATCCCCCTGGAACAGTATGTCCAGTGTAGCATTTGCTGCCGCGGTAGCAAGTGGATTACCACTGAGTGTTCCTGCCTGATAGACCGGCCCGAGCGGAGCGAGCATGTCCATAATATCGGCTCGACCGCCAAGTGCCGCTGCTGGCAGGCCCCCTCCTATGATTTTGCCTAAACAGGTAATATCAGCTTTTACACCGAAAAGCTCCTGCGCTCCCCCGAGGGCTAAGCGAAAGCCGGTTATCACTTCGTCAAATATCAAAAGCGAATCGTTCTGGTCGCACAAATTCCGCAGCGCCTGCAAGTACCCATCAATCGGCGGCACCACGCCCATATTTGCAGCAACAGGCTCAACCAGAACCGCTGCGATTTTACCTTTATACTTTTGAAACGCCGCCTTTACCGCCTCAATATCATTATAGCCAATTACGACGGTCAGCTGCGCAATCGAATCAGGAACACCCCCACTCAGAGCGATGGCCGGGCTACGGCGGGCTTCCTGCTTCGGCGAAGCGCTTCGCAGAGACGAGTCGCCCAGACGAGCACCTTCAGCAAGGCCGGAACCCGCAGCCACCAGCAACGAATCGCTGTGCCCGTGATAACAGCCGGCCATCTTGATTATTAAATCTTTTTTGGTGTAGCCACGGGCAAGTCGGATAGCGGTCATTACCGCCTCGGTGCCGCTGCTTACAAGCCGGACCTTCTCAATGGAATCGAGAGTGGCGATTATTTTCTTAGCTAAGGCGGTCTCAGCTAATGTCGGCGCCCCGAATGATGTGCCCTTCCGCGCCGCCGTAGCTATAGCCTTCAACACCTTCGGATGGGCGTGTCCGAGTATCATCGGCCCCCACGAGCCTACATAGTCGATGTATTCACTGCCGTCGATATCGTAGATTTTTGAACCTTTTGCACCGGCAATGAAAACAGGACCAATATCAACGCCACCGAATGCCCGCACCGGCGAATTCACACCACCCGGCAAACATTTACACGCCTCGGCAAAGGCCTGAGCTGATTTAGTTAACTGATATGTCCTCTGTTCTCTGTCTTCTGTCATCGGTTCTCTGTCTTCTGTCCTCTGTCTTCTGTCCTCTGTCTTCTGTCTTTCTATCATAAGACTGCTGACAGTAAAATTCAAACTATTTGTATAAGCTGCAGCCACAAAAGTTTTAAACAGCCCGGCGGAGGCTATTTTTCTTGCAATGTCTGTGCGATTTGCTAAACTGACGGGGTTTTAGAACTTGATTCGGAGTAAATATATGAATTTAGTCAAGTGGTTTCGAAAAAATAACAAGAAAGTGATGGCTGTTGTGGTCATCGTTATTATGATCGGCTTTGTGGGAGGCTCGTACATTTCACAACTCAGTCAAAGAAGGACTGGGCTGCACAGGACGGTGGCCTGGTTCGCAGATAACAGGAAAATAACAGACTACGATTTATCCCTGGCACGACGGGAACTGGATGTCCTCAGAGCGCTCCAGGCAGATGTCCTGCTAAGGAACCAGGACTTACGGGGGATTCTCCTGGGCGAACTGCTGTTTACAGAGCAGCAAACTTCGCCCACACTTATCAACCATATAAAGCAAACGATTAGAACATACCAGTACAGAATCAGTGATAAACAAATCAACGATATATATCCGCCAAGGCGGACTCTGCCATCCAGTATATACTGGATGTTACTGAAAAACGAAGCACAGCTCGCAGGCATCAGGGTGCCAAACGAGCAGGCCGGCGAGCTGCTCGGAAAAGTAATACCACAGCTTTTCAACGGCCAGACATACTCGGAGCGAATTGGATTTCTAATAAACCAATACGGCCTCCCGCAGGAGCAGCTCCTGACAATATTTAGCCAGTTGTTAGCCGTAATGCAGTACGCCCAGCTGATTTGCTTAAACGAAGATGTTACAAGCTCACAGATAACCCAGGCTGTCGCCACCGAGCAAGAAAGCCTTGACGTTGAAGTGGTGGAATTTGACTCCGCCGTATTTGCATCGAGCATCGAAAATCCAGTATCGAGCGTCGAGCAGGGACATTTTGACAAATACAAGAAATTCTTGCCTTCCAACGTAAGCGACGAAAACCCCTACGGCTTCGGATATAAGCTGCCGGACAGAGTTCAGCTTGAATACGTAGTCGTCAGGCTCGACGATGTTCGGACGATAATAACGCCCCCCACTAACCAGGAGAAGGAAGATTATTACCAAAGATATAGAGAACAGTTATTCACCGAGCAAGTACCGTCCAATCCGAATGACCCGAATTCGCCGCTGAAACAAGAAACTAAAAGCTATGCCGAGGTTACAGATACCATTTCACAACGGCTTATGAACAACAAAATAAATTCCACAGCAAATAGAATACTGCAGGAGGCCAAAACAATTACCGAACCCTCTCCGGAAAGCACCGACATAGAGCCTGTGAATCTGACTGCCGAACAGTTTAAGGAGATGGCCGGCGACTATAAAACCACCGCCGAGCAATTAAGCGAAAAGCATAATATCAAGATATATGCAGGCCAAACAGGGCTGCTTAGCCCAATTGATATGCAGACAAATGAATATCTTGCAAGGTTGTATTTAGAGGGCCAAGGGCGAAATCCGGTCTCATTGACTCAGATTGTTTTTGCCGTTTATGAGCAAGTGCCATCCGACCCGAATGCCCCG
>Ga0114922_10006505_pt1 | contig 10717 bp, 11 predicted proteins | sample AartaG_FD_100975 | JGI IMG/M metagenome (GOLD analysis project Ga0114922, IMG submission 100975) | Deep subsurface microbial communities from Aarhus Bay to uncover new lineages of life (NeLLi) - Aarhus_00045 metaG | ecosystem: Environmental > Aquatic > Marine > Oceanic > Sediment | place...
AAAGCCGAAAATGCTATGAAAATCGGCCTCTCGAACAGCGTACCCCCGCTGAAACAGCCCGCCCAGGCGTGACCGAAGCTCGCGCCCGGCCTCGTTCAACTGCCCAGGCAACAGCAACTAGCTGGTAGGGTGCGTCCCGGACGCGCCTCTTTTTTGCTCAAGCCGGCAGCGCCGGCTATCTTTGCGGAACGATGCCCGAGTACCGACGGCCGATTGCGCCCGGCGCGACGTTCTTCTTCACGGTCGTGACGAACTTCCGCCGACCGATCTTGACCAGCCCGGCGGCGTCGGGTTTACTGCGGACCGCATTTCGGCAAGAGCCGGCCCACCACCCCTTCGAGATCGACGCCGTCGTCATTCTCCCGGACCATTTGCATTGTCTCTGGACCCTGCCGCCGGACGACACGCGCTACTCGATGCGCTGGTCCGCGATCAAGGGGCGTTTCACGGACCTGTTCCTTGCCGGCGGCGGCACCGAGACGCCGCGCAGCGCGTCACGCCGCAAAGCGCGGGCAGCGCGGCGTCTGGCAACGCCGGTTCCAGGACCACGAGGGTGGGACCGGCATCCTGCCGGTCAATCCCGCGCAGAGTGGGACCGGCATCTTGCCGGTCAACCCCGGCACATGGACTACATCCATTACAATCCGGTGAAGCACGGCTTGGTGCGCTGCCCACACGCGTGGCCGCATTCGAGCTTGGCGAAGTGGGTGCGCCAAGGGACCTACGCGGCCGATTGGATGTGCCTGTGCGACGGCGGACGTGCCAAGCCGCCCAACTTCGGCGACATCGAAGGCCGCACCGGCGAATGAAGAAAGACGGTGCGTCCGCGACGCACTACGCGGCTACGCGGCTGCTCGGAGTGGCCGCCTGGCCGCGATTGTGCTACCCTTCTCGCGTATGACAGCGCTGACGTGCTCCAGTTCGTAGGATGCGTCCGGGACGCACCCCTGACTTCGGAACGAGGGTGGCTATGTCACGCACGTTTTATCTTCGCCTTGGTGATGAAGTCAGTGGCCCGGTGACCACGCAGCAACTCCGGCAGATGGTGGCCAACGGAACCCTGCGCAAGACCGACTACGTCAGGGCCGCGGATCAAGACAAGTGGTATGTGGCAAGTGGCGTGAAGGGTCTTTTCCCTGATTCGGCGTCTGGTTTCAGCGTCGCGCAGCGTCACGTTGCACCGCTTCCGGAGCGTTCCGTGACACCCACCGCCCCACGAATTGAAACTGTGTTCGACATCGAAGCGTATGAACTAGGCCGCAAGCGACGACTCGTGGCGCGCCGGAAACGCCTCATGCTTTGGGCCGGAGCAACAGCCGGCATTGTGATCATCAGCTTGGTCGTCGCTTTGCCGCTGATACGGTCGGCAGGTGGGCTTGAGAACGCCACCGAGGACCGCAGCCGCTCGAACACTGTCCGGTCTCCGGCGCCGGACGAAGAGGAGGGTTCGCCGAAGGTCAGCGCAAGCGACGCCGAACGGGAGACGGCGAAACCCACGGGCCTTGGCTGGTCGCTCGCGGACGTCCAGCGGAGATGGGGCGACAAGGACGGATGGGACTGGTACCACAGGCAACCCGCGCTGAGCGGCGAGCCAGGGGTAATCGATTACAGGGCCAAACATGCGGACGGACGCACAGAGCAGATTCAGGTAGTAGGAATACCTGATAACTTGCGGTGCTTTCAGGTCTTGTCGACAATCAAACCACTTGAGGATGCGTCCGACCCGAAAAAGCTCGCGGCATGGTCGCTCAGGGCCACTGCGATGTCGGCGGAGGTTGCGGGAGCGGACCCATATGTTGTAGCCGAGTGGTTCATCACCGTGTTCTGGCAATTCATCGGCCGAGTGACAGAGCACCACGATATCGTGCACGGCGAGAGCCGCAAGTTTGGGCAAATTCAGCTGGATGTCATGTTCATCCTCCTGAAAACGGGTTCCATGAGTACTGTCGGCGTCAGCCCCCTGGACGAGGCAAGCAACATCGAACCTCTACCCACGGAGATGTCGGCACCGACAGATGAACCGGCGCCAGCCTTTGCGTACGCGAATGTCTCATCGCGGCGCGAGGAGTACGGCGGGTTCAGGATCATCGGTGAGATCACAAACAATTCGGGGCGCAGCTTCCAAATCGCGTCGTTCACTCTCAGCGTCTATGATTCGAACGGTCGACTTGTGGACACGGCGCCCATTGTCATTAGCAATTTTGCCGCCGGTCGTACCAAGAGCTTCGACGCGCACGTCGAAACGCTGCCTGAAGGCTGGGAGTTCAAAATCGACTTCGAAAACGGGATCGAGTAGGCCGGGTGCCACTGCTCTGTGAGTTCGTAGGGTGCGTCGCTTGACGCACCATTCAAATACGGCCCTGGAATTGGTGAGTCCTGGACGCACCCTACGGTTGGCCTGAGTGCTCAATGCGGCCGGCGCAATAGGAGCCGACAGTGAATTACCTGCATTACGATGTCCAAGCGGGCCCATCGGATGTGGTCGAGGTCACCCTAGACCGAGCCGCGAATGTCATGCTGCTGAGCACGTCGGACTACAACTCGTACCGAGCGGGGCGTTCATTTAACTACCACGGTGGATACGTGACCCGCTCCCCCTACCGGATACGGCCGCCTCACCAGGGCTCCTGGCATGTCGTGATTGACCTGGGCGGACATGCGGGGACTGTTCGAGCGTCTTGCCAAGTGATCAAGGGCTAATCGGATGTCAGATCAAACCCCACGACAACTGGACCAGCGACAGCGCGAAACCCCTCGAATTCGATACGCGTCCTACGGCGAGCTCCGAATCTACCAAGTTGACGAGAGGGATCTCGATGATCTCGCTAGGGGGTCGCCAGCCTCCCTCGAACTCAACCTCGCAATCGCTTTCCTTTCCGTGTTCGTCACCCTAACGCCTACGCTGTTGGCCACGACCATTTCATCGGACAGACTATTCACGCTTTTCGTCGTAATCGTCGTAGGAACGCTCATCGCCGGGGTTGTCCTCGCATTGCGGTGGGCACGCAGTCGGAGGTCGTCCAAAAACCTCCTCAGCAAGATTAAGGCTCGCATGCCACCGGAGGCTGGCATTCAAGAGCCTTTGAGCGGAGGGACAGAATCTCCTGGCGGGCCGGGTGCCACTGCTCCGTGAGCAGTGTTTTCGCTACGTGAGCATTCCAGGCACGCACTGCTGACAGAGCTGTTCGCAGGGTGCGTCGCTTGACGCACCATTCAAATGCGGACCTGGAATTCGTGCGCCAGGGCCGCACTACGAGTGGAGCGCTGTTGACCCTTCGGCTGTGCTCCCTTCGGCTGCGCTCAGGGCAGGCAGATCAGTGCCACGCGCCGCGGCCGAATTCCCGCAGCGGGTCGCGTATTCCCGGCGGGAGCGGGTAGTATGCCAGGCGGCATGGCCGGTTCATCAGGGGGTCGGTGCATCTACAATCTGATCACGGCTGAGAGGATGGGTGCATCAAGATGCACCTACGATCGTCGTTTTCGTGTAGCGTCACCCCTTGTGGGTAACGAATGACTCGCCGCGGCGCCGCCCACAAGGGGCGAGCTACAACCGTTACGTGGGGTCTGTCTCGACTGGGTTTACAGAATGACTAGCCGCGGCGCCACCCACATGGGGCAGCGATACGTCCGCTACACGAAAACGGAGCTTGTTCCAAAGGGACTCGATCTAAACGCTTTGGCGGCGTATACTGCTCGCGCAGACAACAAGACACGACGGCCCCGGCACGCGGCGCCCGTCGAGGTTGTGCAACAGAAGCGATGGCGGAATCGGAACACATTTCACTTCGGCAGCGCGCGTTCGCTTTGCGAAGCAAACGGCAGCGGGCCCGGCTCGGCGCCATTGTCCTGCTCGGCGGGTGGTGCGTCTGCGCCGCGAGCCAGTCAGATGCCCCCCCCAAGCCGCAAGCCGATGCGGCAAGCGCCGAAGAAATCAGCACGCTCATATCAACGCTGGGCGACCCATCGTACGCGAAGCGCAATGAGGCCATGCGACGTCTCTTGGCCATCGGCCCAGCGGCGGCCGACGCCCTGCGCACCGCGAGCAAGCAGGAGTCCTATGAAATCGCCGCCCGCGCGGGTCGGGTGCTGGCCATCGTCGAGCAGCTCCTGTTCACCGGGGTGGAAGTCGAGCTCGAGTTTTCCAGGGAAGCCGTCTCATGGGACGACCCGGTTGACTTGATGATCAAAATGACGAACAGCTCGGATTACGAAGCCCGGGTTCCGTTTGAGCTTTCCGCCCCGCCGGACCGCACCCCCGGCGACGATGATCTGCACCAACTGGGGTTGATGCTGGACGCGGCTGAACACCTGACGGTGATCGGCCCACACGACCGGCCAATCGACCTTCGCGTGGACGACATTACATCAGAAGCCGCCGCCCGCACGGTGGTTGACGCTCGGCTCGACCGCGGCCCCGTGAGTGTCCTTAAGCCCGGCCAGACCGCGACCCTCGTGCTTCGAGGTTTCAATCAAGGGTGGGCCCGCTATCCGCTGCTCGACGCCGGCGCCACGACGGTTCAGTTCACGTATGAGCCAGTCTGGCCGGACGACGAACTCTACGACCCGTTGCGGCAGAAGGGAACCTGGGAGGTCACGAGCGAGCGGGCTAAGGTCTCGGTAACCCGGGCGGCGCCGAGCGATGTGTCGCGCTTGGGCAGGCAGGCCCGGCTTGAAGTCCTGCGCGACGGCGACCGATGGTCATGCCGGTTGATCTGCACTTACGACCTGCCCATCTGGGTCAATACGAATCTCGGCAAGGGGCTTCCGTTTGCCAAGTGCCGATGGGTCGGAACATTTGGCCAGGCGACGTTGAGTGTTCCCGCCGGGCCGGCACGTGCAATGACTCTGCGTGATTTCACCGGCGAGCGTGTGGTTCGCGTACAGCCGGGGGCTGCGATCGAGATCGCCCGGATCGAAGACGCCGATCTTCGCCGGGCATTCGTCGATCAGGGCGCGGACTTTGCCAGTGAGTGGACCTTGCACGCGGATTATTTGAATCTGTGTGATCGCTCCTGGCAGCGCCGGGAAGAGCCGCTGCTGAAAAAGTATGCACACCTGCCGGAGATCCTAAGGAAACCGCTACACAGACGGATGCTGGTCCTGCACCTGACCAGCCCGACCATTAGGATGAATAGCGAATAATGAATAGCGAATGGCGAATAGCGAATAGCGAATGGCGAATAGCGAATAGCGAATGGCGAATAGCGAATAATGAATAGCGAATGGCGAATAGCGAATAGCGAATGGCGAATGGCGAATAGCTACCTCGTGTAGCGTCACCCCTTGTGGGTGACGAACGACTCTAATAACGAATGTCGAGTAACGAATAACGAATAGCTAGAGCTTCTGCCTCGTGTAGCGTCGCCCCTTGTGGGTGACGAATGACTCGCCGCGGCGCCGCCCACAAAGGGCGACGCTACAACGGCTACGTGGAGTCTGTCTCGGCTGGGTTTAGGGCGGCAAAATCCCCGAGGCTTTACTTGCGGCGACTCTCTGATGTGATGATACTTCCGACATGAGAATCACCGTGCTGTTTTTTGGGCCCGCCCGCGACTGGGCCGGTGTCGACTCGAGCGTTTTCGACATCGAGGAAGGTGCGACATTGGCCCAGCTTAAGAACCCGGTGGCAGAGCGGCATCCTGGAATCAAAGAGGGGATGACGTGCGTGCGATTCGCGGTGAACCAGGAATTCGCAGCAGACGACGCGACGCTCCATGACGGCGACGAGGTGGCGTTAATCCCGCCGGTCTCTGGCGGGTGCGATTAGGAGAAGCCCGTGTGGGTAGAACTCACCGACTTGCCCATTGACCCGGCGCGTGCCCGCGAGTTTGTCGGAGGTGATCCCCGCTTCGGCGGGATTGTCACGTTTGACGGGGTGACACGGGCCGAGCATGACGACGCACATGGGGCGCTGAGTTATCTGGAATACGAAGCCTACGACGACATGGCTTCCGTACAGATACGTCGTCTGGTGGCGCGTGCGATGGAATCGTGGCCTGTGGGTCGGGTGGTAGTGCTGCACCGTACCGGTGTGGTCAAGCCGGGCGAGGTCGCGGTGATCATTTCGGTGGCGTGTGAGCATCGGGCCCAGGCGTTCGAGGCGTGCCGTTTCCTGATTGACACGCTCAAAGCTGAGGTCCCGATCTGGAAGAAGGACGTCTTTGAAGACGGTTTCACGCGATGGGTCGATCCGACGCAACACGGAAAATCTCGAACTACGTAGCCTTTCCGCGGACCGACGAAACCGTAAAGCAGCGTCGCGCCCGCGCGCGGAGAATCATTCGCGAGTTGCGCGAGCTTTATCCTGACGCGGACAGCGCCCTAAACCGCAACAGCGCGCTGCAACTGCTGATCTCCACGATTCTTTCGGCCCAGTCCACCGACCAGACCGTCAACAGAGTCGCGACCAAGCTGTTCGCCCGGTATCCGACCGCCGAGGCGCTGGCGCAAGCGGATCGAGAGGAACTCGAATCACTGATCCACGCCACCGGTTTTTTCCGTCAAAAGGCCAAGAGCCTGAAGGGCATGGCTCAGCGTCTGGTGGACGAATTCGGCGGGCAGGTTCCGAACAATATGGACGATCTGCTCACGCTGCCTGGTGTGGCCCGCAAGACGGCCAACGTCGTGCTCGGCACGTGGTTCAAGAAAAACGAGGGCGTAGTCGTCGACACACACGTCGGGCGGCTGTCTCACCGGATGAGGCTCACCTGGCGAAGCAAAGACGGCAAAGATGCAGTCAAAATTGAACAAGATCTCGTTGAGATTCTGCCTCGCAAACAGTGGACATACGTGGGGCACGCGTTGATCCGGCATGGGCGCAAGATATGCACTGCCAGGAAACCGTCCTGCGGCGCATGCACGCTCAGCAAACACTGCCCGTCGGCTGGAACGTTCGATTGACAGACTTACCAAAGTTTCTAAGCTTGCCTGATCGGGCCGGCCCGGATTTGGGCGTCGTTCAGAACGGCCGGATGATCGCTGTCCGGAACGCGGTCCTTGAGGTCCTAAGCCAGGGATTTGATTCGTAATGCTGCCGGTAAAGAAAACATCGAAGTCGAAAAAACGTGGACGACGCTCCCACCTGGCGTTACGCCCTCCGAACCTGGCGGCGTGTCCGAGTTGCGGCAACGTCAAGCTTCCACACTGTGCCTGTTCGACGTGCGGCTACGTGAGCCCCAAGCAGTCTCTGCCTGTGGCTGAAGAGGAGTCGTAAATGGCGGTGCGCATCGCGGTGGATGCGATGGGCGGGCAGGATGGACCTGCCACGGTGGTTCGCGGCGCCCTGCTGGCCGCGGCTTCGGACCAGACCATCGTGTTGGTTGTTGTCGGCGACGAGACTCAGATCGGCGAGGCGCTCGAGCAAGCCGACACGCCCGCTGTGAGCGAGCGTGTCGAGATCGTTCACTCCCCCGGAGATGCCGGGCCGGACGAGTCACCCCCCCTTGTTCCCCCCGCAAGCGGGGGGACATCAGCCGAGGCGTCTAGCCGGACGCAGGAGGGGGCGGTCATCACCCTGGCCAAACTGGGGGCCTGCCGGGATGTGGCGGCAGTGGTCTGCACCGGCGAGGTTGGCGCGGCTGTGGCTGCGTGCGAACTGAAGATGAAGCCGCTGGAATGCGTGGCGCAGGCGGGTTTGGCGGCGGTCATACCGTCGTTTTCCGGCCCGGTGGTGCTGTGCGACGCCGGGGCGAACATCCAGGCGAAACCCGAACACGTCTACGAATATGGTGTTATGGCTGCTCTGTATGCTCGGAGGTTGCTGGGGATAAAGCAACCGCGGGTGTCGTTGTTGTCCGGCGGGGAGCAGGGCGAGAGCGATACCCGGCTGCTCGATCAGGCAGGCAGCCTGTTGCAGGACGACCAAGCGGTGGATTTCGTCGGGCGCGTCGCGCCGCGGGATTTGTTCCGGGACCGTTGCGACGTGGTCGCCTGCGACGGTTTTGCCGGCAACATTGTGGTCAGATTGCTGGAGGGGCTGGCGGCTGGCGTGTTTCGCACGATATCGCGAGAGATTGAGGATGAAGATCCGCAGACCAGGGTTCAATTGGCGGCGACCCTGGACCGAATCCGGTCGGAGCATGAAGACGGCCAGTACGGTGGAGCGCCGCTGCTGGGCGTAGATGGTGTTGCCGTGATGTGCCGTGATCGTGTCAACGAGCGCACCGTGCACAACGCCGTTGTGCTGGCCAAGAGACTCGTTGACGAGGGTTTCAACCAAGCCATCGCAGAGCGGTTCGGGGCCCAACTGCTACAGGACTGATTGATGTCAAAAGTTCTGCCGGTCATTCTACGCGGCACGGGACACTATGTGCCGCAGGAAGTCCTGTCGAACCAGTTCTTCATCAATTACCTCGATACGAGCGACGAGTGGATCGTGACGCGAACCGGGATTCGCGAGCGGCGCCGGGTCGCCCCGGACGAGACCACGTCCACTCTTTCGGCGGAAGCTGCACGCCGGGCGTTGGCCGACGCGGGGATGTCCGCTGACGAGCTCGATATGATTATCGTGGCCACGGCGACCCCTGACACCTTGGTTCCGTCGACGGCCTGCTACGTGCAGACCCAGCTCGGGCTCAACGGCATTCCGGTGTTTGATGTCGGAGCTGCCTGCAGTGGCTTCCTCTTCGGTACGGTCGTCGCCGCGACCATGATCAACAGCGGCTGTGCGAGCAACGTGCTGGTTCTCGGGGCGGAAACACTGACCCGCATCACGGATTATCAGGACCGGAACACGTGCGTCCTGTTCGGCGACGCAGCCGGGGCGGCGATCCTGTCGAAATCGGACGATCCTGGGCGGGGGTTGCTTTTTTCCCGCCTGGGCACGGACGGGGACCGGGCCAAGGACATCTGGATGCCTGCCGGCGGCGTCACCCTGCCGGCCAGTGAGACGACGGTGGCCGAGCGCTTGCACTACCTCCGCATGAACGGGCGCGAGGTGTACAAATTTGCCGTGGTGAAGATGCAGGCGCTTATCGACGAAGCGCTCGATAAGACCGGGCTGACCCCGGAGCAGATCAAGCTTGTCGTTCCCCACCAGTCGAACCGGCGCATCATGGAATCCGTGCGTGAGAAGTTGAACATCCCGGCAGAGAAGATGGCGATCAACATCGAACGATTCGGCAATACGTCGTCGGCGTCGGTGATTGTCGCGCTGGACGAGGCCCGGCAAAACGGCGTGATTTCGGCGGGGGACGCGATCATTCTTGTCGTCATCGGCGCCGGTTTGACCTGGGGCGTTGCCGTGTGGCGGCTCTGAATAACCGTGCGCGATTCTGCAACATGACCGAGCCGCAGGCTTTAGCCTGCGCGATTCTTCAGGTTCGTAGAGACGTAACCGTTCACGGTGTCAAACCCCTGAAAAACAAGGGTCTTCTTCGATGACAAGGCAAAAAAAACTCAGAACTCGCTGTGTCGCTCCCCACAAAACGCGGTTCTTGGGGCGTTATCGCCGAATTTGCCCCGTGAACGGTTATGAGAAACGTAACCCGTGAACGAGACACCGCGCGGACTGAAGCCCGCGGCTCAGATAGTCGCGAGACTTACGAAACCCGGTACCAGAGCTATGCAGACCGGCTGGAAAGCCGGTGGGACAGGGAGTTGTGAGTTGTTTGACGGGCCGCCAACCGGTCCCAATAACGTCGGTTGACAGGAGGCGTTCATTCGTTGCCATGAGTGACACAGCGGTCATTTTCCCGGGGCAGGGGGCGCAAGCCGTCGGTATGGGTCGTGAGCTGGCCGCTTTCAGCCACGCGGCCCGGTCCGTCTACCGGCGGGCGTCTGATGTCCTCGGTTTTGACGTTGCGTCTGTTTGTTTCGACGGGCCCGCCGAAAGGCTCGAGCAGACGGACATTCAGCAGCCTGCGATCTTCGTGACCAGTGTCGCATTCTGGGAGGCATACCTCGAGCAGGGAGGCTCGCAGGAGGCGTTCGCCCGGTCCGGCGGATTGAGTCTGGGTGAGTACTCGGCCTTGTACGCCGCCGGGGCGATGTCGTTTGACGTAGCGTTGCGGTTGGTCCGCCGTCGGGGCGAGCTGATGCAGGAGGCGTCATTGGCCTCGCCCAGTGGGCTGCTCACCCTGGTGGGAGCGGACGAGGCGGTGGCACGAGCCGTGTGCGACGAGGCTCGCGGCGACGATGTCCTGGTGCCTGCGAATTTCAACTGCCCGGGTCAGGTCGTCATTTCGGGTTCAAAGGCGGCGATCGAGCGGGCCGAGACCGTCGCCGACCAGATGGGTTGCCGGGGTGTGGTCCTGCCGGTGGCCGGGGCGTTCCATTCGCCGCTGATGGCGTCGGCGGCGGAGGGTCTGGCGGTTGTTCTGGTTGAATCGGCGATCGAGCAGCCGTCGATCCCGGTGCTGCGCAACGTCGACGCCGAGTACCACGCCGACCCCGATTCTATCCGCGACGCGCTTGGCAGGCAGTTGACTGAGCCGGTATTGTGGCAACGGTGCGTCGAGCGTATGGTAGCCGACGGTGTAGAGACCTTCGTGGAGTTCGGTCCAGGACGTGTGTTGACCGGGCTGCTCCGAAAGATTAATCGCAAGCTGGCGGCGAAGAACATTAGCAAAGTCGAGGATATAGCGTCGATTAGATCCTAGTGTCGCGTCACTCGTAAATCTGCGGGTTGCCGATCAGGCCTGCAAGACAGAACCGCGACCGTGAGGGAGCGGCGATACGCCGGACGGTGTCCAGACGGGTAACCGCTTCCTAACGGGCG
>Ga0114922_10006506_pt1 | contig 10716 bp, 9 predicted proteins | sample AartaG_FD_100975 | JGI IMG/M metagenome (GOLD analysis project Ga0114922, IMG submission 100975) | Deep subsurface microbial communities from Aarhus Bay to uncover new lineages of life (NeLLi) - Aarhus_00045 metaG | ecosystem: Environmental > Aquatic > Marine > Oceanic > Sediment | place: Aarhus...
GGTCAGCATCCTCGATGACGGTGAGGCCCAGGTGCTCGACAATCTGCTCCACTTGCATAGCGACTATTTCCCTTCTGTCAGGTGAAAGACGATCCGCAGGTGCGTCCCTTTGCCTACTTCCGATTGGAGCGACATCTCGTCGGCGCAGTGCTGGATGTTGCTCAGCCCCATGCCTGCGCCAAAGCCCATCTCGCGGATCCACTCAGGGGCAGTGGAGTAGCCTGGCTGCATCGCCTGATCGACATCGGAGATGCCGGGCCCCTCATCGCAGGCATCGATGTGGATCGAGTCGGCCCGCACCTCGGCGCGGATCGTGCCGCCTGCGGAGGCGTGCAGGACGAGGTTCATCTCGGCCTCGTAGGTGGCGACGGCCGCGCGCCGCAGGATAGAGGGATGGATGCCCAGGTTCTGCAGTGATCGCTTGAACTGGCTGGAGGCCTCCCCACCGTGCAGAAAGTCGTGCGGCTGGATCGTGTAGCGCAGGATGATGCTGGTTTCCTCAGAGAGGATGTCCTGGAAGAAGTGCTGCTCGTAGTGATAGCCCGCCTCGCGCTGGCGGTAGTCGATGTCGAGCTGTAGGAGGGTGCCCTTGACGATGTCGCCCTGAGTCAAGATCCCAATCAGCTTCCCGCTGCCGCGATCAACGACCGGAAACCGCCCATAGCCGGTCTGCTGGAACTTGGCGATGGCCGAGATGACGCGCTCGTCGCCGTACAGCGTCTCTACGTTGTAGGTCATATGATCGGCCACGAGTTCGTCGATCTGCAGCGCTTCGAGGGTCTGGATCAGGTCCATGAGGCTGACAATGCCGATCAGGCGCTCATCCTCCAGGACGGGCGTGCCAGAGATGCGGTGCTCGCGCAGGATATCCTGTACCTCGCGCATCGAGGTCTGTGGCGTCACCGTGATCACGTCATGCGCCATCACTTCTTCGACGCGCAGTTCGTAAAAGATCTCCTGGATCTTGGAGACATCTTTGTCCATTGGCGCTAGCCGAACTCACCACAGGGCCCGAGGCCAGGCAGCCCTGCCCGGAAGAGCAAGCCGCTCGCCTCGTACATCGTGTAGCGGGTGGCCATGAGGACGATGCCTGCTTCCCTGGCAATGATGACCGTCTCGGGCGGGGGTAGCTTGGCGCGCACAAAGAGCACGGCGCGTATGCCAACCATCTCTGCGGTGCGCACCGCCTGTGGGTTGGTCAGGCCGGTGATCAGGAGCACATCTTCACGCCCAAAGCGCAGCGCATCGCTCATCAGGTCCGCGCCAGCGCCGTGGGTGACCACCATGTCCAGGTTGGCGTGGTCGGAAACGACGTTGCCCTCGACGATCTGCAATGCTTCTCGTAGCTTCACACAGCTTGCTCCTACCGGTGATCTGGCGCCACCAAAACAAAGCAAGGGAGACGCGAGGTCTCGCCTTGCTTCCTGCGATCGGGGATGTGGCTGGTTCCTCCCCCCCGGGTGCCCTAGTTCAGCTTGTCGGCAGGAAAGTCACGCCCGATAATGACCGTCAGGTCGGCATCCGTGTTTGCGATGCGGTGCTCGACGACGGGCTCTGGAATGCCCATTTCCACCAACCAGCCGATCAGCCACTGTGTTGTCTCGGGCTTTTCCCCGTAGACCTGGATCGTCGTCTGGTCATACCTGGGGCGATCGGGAAGCTCGGTCAGGAAGGCCTGGATGCCCTGCATCTCGAGAAAAGACCGCGTCCGCCCAGCCAAGCCATCAACCGTCGACCCATTGTAGACCGCCACGCGGGCCCGTTCGGCAGCCACTTTCTGCACCGGGCTCGCCTCTGTGACCTGGGCCTCTGGGGTGGCGTCGTTGAACAGGGAGTCGATCACGGGGCGTGCCTTGCTGCGGTCGTAGAGCAGGACCATATCCCCGCTTGGCGTCTGCCAGTCGGAGGTCAGGTCACGGTTGATCGTCGCCATGCGGATGTGCTGGCGCTCGACCTTTTGGGCCCACTCCGCGAGGACGATCATCTCCTGCACGGGCATGTTGGTCTCGACCGAGTCGCCCATCTCGCGCACCAGGTTGGGGGCCTGAAGAATGAGCTGGGGGAGGTTCTTCAGGCTGAGGACCTTGTCGCGGATGGCCATGATCACCTGCTGCTGGCGACCCATCCGCGAAAAGTCACCGTCGCCGGCGCCACGGCGCGTGCGCGCGTACTTGAGCGCCATCTCGCCGTCAAAGTGGTTGGGCCCGGCGTCGATGTGCAGGTGCGTCGTCCCATAGTCCTCGGTCGGGTACTTGTAGTCGTCGATCGTCTCGGGCACGTCGACGTCGATCCCGCCGACATAGTCCACCATCCGCTCAAAACCGGTGAAGTTGAGGCGCACGTAATAGTGCACCGGCACGCCAAAGTTGTATTCGACGGTCTGCATGGCCAGTGCCGGGCCGCCGCCCGGGTAGTTCTCCATCTCCCCCCAGAAATGGGCCGTGTTGATGCGGTCCTTCTCGTGGTTGGGGTGGGGAATGGCCAGCCACAGGTCACGTGGGATCGAGAGGATGCTGACGCTCATATCCTTGGGGTCGATCGATACCAGCATCATGGTATCCGTGCGCGTCGCCGCTGACTGGCCGGGTCGCTGGTCGATGCCCATGACGAGGATGTTGACCCGCTGCTTGTCCTCGATGCGGGGCATGATCACGTTCTGCTGCGGGGCTGACGGGCGCGCGCCTGGCTCTTCTGGCCGGGCTGCCACGCCAGGTACCTGCGGGGTGGGCCGGAGAAAGGCCGGGACCGGGATCGATCGGAACTGCGTGTGTGCAGCAAAGTCCTTGATCGTCGTGTAGGCTAGATAGCCACAGTAGAGGCCCGCGACGATCAACAGGACAAAGACCGCCGCGTAGATGAACCTCGGCCAGTGCTGAGGTGAGCGGCGGACACTTGTGCCTTCACGATTCATGCAGTTCTCCTCATTGCCCCCTCTCGCGTCGTGTGTTGGAGCATGAAAGTCAGGCAAACGGAGAACATTATAGCACGGTTTCGCTGCATGGCAAACGGGGGAGAACGTGTCCTAGGACCTCCGGTCCTCCACCGCGTGGAGCGCGGTGGAGGACCGGAGGTCTCTCACTCAGCGCGGCACAGGCGGCAGGTCGTTGACATAGAGCGCTTTGCCTGCAATGTAGTAGAGCTTGCCGACCCGCTCGTCCACAAACAGGCCGCTCAGCTGGTCAAAGATCGCCTCCTCCTCAGCAGGGGGGCGGAACTGGCGGACAAAGGCGCCGTCGCGTTTGAGCTGCACGATGCGCCGATCGGAGGCATCGGCGATGTATACGTACTGGGTGACCTCTTCGATGTCCATATAGAGGGCATTGGCCCCCACGAGCGGCTTGGGGATCTCGCGCACCGCGAACTCGACCGGTTCACCGCCAAAGTACTTGTTCATCTTGCCGCTATCGTGCGTGACATAGATGCTGCCGTCGATGCCGAGGTCGATGGCCGTGCTCAGGTCGCCCTCGGCCTGCATCCACGTCAGCGGTGCGCTGCCAAACTGCTTGTCTGGATACTTGAAGATCTGGTTCGCCGCCGGGTCGAGGAGGTACAGGTTCGCGTCAAAGGTCTCCAGGGCGACCGGGTTGCGCCACACGTCCTTCCCACCCAGGACCTGGAGCTTTTGCTGCTCCCACGAGGGGTCGAACTCGACCAGCAAGCCGTTGCGGTCGAGGACGAGGAGCGTACCGCGCTGCGTGTCGCCTCCATCTTTGCGCCACGCGATGTCGACCAGCATGCCCAGGGTCTGGTCGTCGATCGGCTGCGTCTCGCGCATCAACACCTGGTTGTCGTCGGGGCTGCGCAGCGCGCTGCTGACCTCGTTCAGCACGTGATGGTACACCTGTCCCGCGCCCCGGTCCAGGATGTACGCGTCGAGCCCGGAGACGATGATGTGCGTGGGGCGGCTGTCTGGCGCGGCATAATCGTAGAGCTTGGTGGGCGAGGCCAAGCGGGTCACGCCGTCGATGCGGTCGATCGCAGCTGCAGCCTGGGCAAGCAGCCCCTGTATCTCTTCGGTCCCTGGCTGGATCTTTTCCGCTCCGCTGGCGAGCACGATCACCTCCAGCCAGTTCTCACGGGCCTGAGGTGGGCTGCCGGCGTTGCTGAGGGCGATGTCGCGCTCGAGCCGTGCGGCGTCGAGCCTGGCCTCGAACTGTGTGCGAGTCGACCAGTCGCGGTACACGGAATAGCCACCGACAATGAGCAGGGCGACGAGAGGAATGGCGATCGCGATGGCGATGCCTACCCGCGATCCTCTGCCTGCTTCTCGCCGCTGCTTGCGCGTGGCAGCGCGGCGCCGCTCTGCTGCCGATGGCAGCGGACGGTCGGGCAGCATCCGCTCGCCCAAGGTGCGGAGGCCCTGCCCCACGGCGTGGAATACCGCGCTTGCCCGCTCGGCGATGCCCGGCCCTGCAGGCTCGGTGGGTGTTGCGGCGCTCGGAGCGGCGCGCGAGGCCGACGGCTGGTAGGCACGCGCGCTGAGGCCGGCTGACCGCGGGGGTGGCGTGGATACCTGGTACTCGGGCACTTCAACCTGCTCAAAGGAGGTCCGCTGCGGCGATGTGCGCGCTGGTCGGGTCTGCGCCACAGTCGAGCGATCGAGGCCCGCTCGTTCTGTCGGCTGCCTGGCCCGCTCCTGCGCAGCCGGCTCTTGCACGCCACGCTCTGAGGGCCGGTCAGGCTGGCCCAGGATCCTGCCCTCTCGTGTCGGGCCTCCCTCGCCGCCCGGCCTCGGGGCACTGACGGCGGCGATCTCTTCTCTCGCCCCGGGGTGCTCGACGGGCGTAAACGCCCACTGCTCCCGCTCGCCCTGTGCCTGCGCGCCGGCCCCGACCTGGATGAGCAAGGCGCTGCAGTCCTCTGGCGGGGCGAGTGTCTCCAGGTTGAGGATCGCCCGATCCAGGTTACCAGAGACGATCTGCCCGATGCGGGTGCTGCCCAATTGGCGGGCCATAGGCCCGTCGATGATCAGGATCGTGTCCCCGGGCTGCACATTGGCGCGGAAAAGGCGCACTTCGACAACCTGCCGTTGCCCAAGCACACTTGAGTCCTCGACGTCGAGCGTGGTGTCAGGAAAAGCCTCCACCCGCTCACGCTGGATGAGGTAGACCATAGGCCAGCCGGCCTGGGCGATAAAGGCCTCTCCATCGCGCAGGACGACGCAGGCCGCTCCGCCGACCCGGTGCTCGGTCATTGTCCGTGCGTTGTGACGGAGCAGCTGCGCGTTGGCCAGCAAGAGCGCCTGCCGCAGGTCGTACGTGATCGTCCCTGGCGTGGCAAAGTACTCCGCGGCGATCGCGTTCACCAGATCCTGACAGAGCTCCTCGCGGCCAAGCGTGTCGCCGCTCAGCTCGACCAGGATGTGCAGCCGGCCTTTGCCGCGAGACCTGATCGGCAGGAGCGGCCGTCTCTCGGCAACGGTGAGGTTCATCGGCTGTTCCTGGCGCACGCCCCCGATGAGGCGCAGTTCCCCGACGTTCGTTTCCCACTTGCCGGTCATGGCACCCTCCCTTGCATTTCTGCTGCCACGTTGCCCTGCAGCCTGTCCTGTCCTTCGAGCAGCTAGTCGTCCTCGTGTGTGCTGACCAGCAGCTCGGCGTGATGCATCAGTACTTGGATCCGATCGCGGGACGTCTCCCGTACCTGCAGGTAGCGCTCGAGTGCCTCGAGCGGCGTCAGGCCAGCAACATCTTCCTGCGCGCCGAGCCGCATGCGCTCTGGACGGACGACGTCGTGCAAGATGGCGGCGATATAGAAGGCCGGGTCCAGTGCCCGGCGGACCTCGTTCTCGCGGATCAGGACATCCCGGTCTGCAGTGGTGCGCACGATCAGGCGAACCACCGCATCCTCGAGCGGCGCCCGCTCGAGCGCAGCGAGGATCTGGCCGGTTGGGTCGTCACCATCGGCCGTCACGCGCACGGTGAGGAAGGGCCGCACGTCCAGCTTGCGGAAGGCCCACGAGCAGGACCCGCGCTCGAGCTCGGCGACGACAAAGCCCTTGTCCTCCTTTTCCTCGCCAAAGTCGATCCGCTCAATGCTGCCCGAATAGACGACGGGCGGCGTGCGCTCTGGCTCGATGGCCTGGTGCTGGTGGATGTGCCCGAGCGCGACATAGTCCCAACTGGGGTGCTTGAGCAGCTGGAGCGGCAGGACGACATCCTGGCCCAGCATCACCGTCCGCTCAGAGCCATAGGTCGCCCCTTGCACCGTGCCGTGGACGACGAGGATGTGCGGGACGTCGTCTCGCAGGCGCGAGACCAGGCCATCCTCACCGGTCAGGATCATCTCGATCCGCTCGAGGAGCAAGCGATTGACCTCATCCAGGCTGCGGTTCTTGTAGTCGTCGCGCGAGAGGAGGTTGCTGCGCACGATCCAGGGCAGTACCCCTACCTGTACGGCGCCATGGGTGGTCTCGATGTCCAACACACCTGGGCTGCGTGCGACATAAACATGCTCGACCTCAAGCGTGCGGTAGATCTCCATGGTGTGCGCGCGGCCCACGGCGTTGGGCACGTCGTGGTTGCCCGCGACCAGCACCGTCGGCACGCCCGCGTGCGAGAGGCGCCGGATACGGCGCGCAAACTCGCGCTGGTAGGTGGGCGAGGGGTCGCGTGTCTTGTAGGCGTCGCCGCAAAAGACGACCAGGTCCGCCGCTTCGTCCAGTGCCGTGTCGACGATCGCGTCCATGCTCCGCAGAAAGTCGGTGAGACGCGTCGACAGTCCGGTCTGAGGATCGAGCTGTCCATAGTTCTCGATCCCGAGGTGGACGTCGGCGAAGTGGATGACCTTGAGAGACACGCGCTCAGTCCTCCTCAAAGTAGCTACGCAGCGCCTGCACCGTGTCTTTGTCGCTTACGATCTGCTCGAGTAGGGCCCTGTAGCGGGTCTCGATCTTGTCTGTGGGGGGCCAGGCCCGCTGGAGTTCGCGCTGTATCTGGTCCAGCCAGTGCCTCGCGCTCTCGAGCTTTCCTGCTGCTGCGTAGGCGATGCCAACCAGCGTCCCCTGCCCTTCGCTGACGAGCGTGAAGTCTCCAAAGGCGTTCTCCTCGAAGGTCAGGACCCGTTCTGGCTCGTTCAGGCGCAGCGCAGCCTCCATCCACGCCACCTCGTCCACGTCCTCGTGTTGGGGATCGAGCTGGACGACGCGCTGCCAGAGCGAGCGTGCCTCTGCCCCGTGCCCACTCTTCCACTCGATCAGGCCCTGGTAGAGCATGCGACGCGCGCTATTGCCCTCGCGCTGCAGATAGCGCTCGGCCCTGTCTAGTTCCTCGCGTTCGATCAGCCAGGAGTAGACCTCGAGAACGTGCACGGCCAGATCGGGATCGAGGACCGTCGCCATGCCCCACGTGCTCAGCGCATCGTCCAGGCGCCCCATGGCCTGATAGGTGCGAAACAGCGCGATGTTGACGAACGCAGCTGTCTCGTTGCTCTCGGCCAACTGGCGTGCTGTCTTGTAGCACGCCTCTGCCTCCCGATAGCGATCGAGGGCCATATACTCGCTGCCCAAGTCCGTCCACGCCGCCAGCGTCGACGTCTGCTCTGCGATCTGCCGCAGCTGTTCCAGGCCCTCTTCCACCTCGCCTTGCTCGATCCGCAAAGAAGCGACCATCCGCTCAGGCGCTCGCGTACCAGAGAGGTGACTGGCGACCGCATGGCATGCCTGGATGGCCTCCTCATATCGCTTCTCGCGACGCAGGACCTGGATCAACGCGTTCCACGCCGAGCGCAAGGTGTTCTCGAGGACCTCTCTGCGCTGTAGCGTCGCCGGGCGCAGCTTGGTCAGGCGGTTGATGGTCCGCCACAGGAGCTGGACGGCTTGATCGGTGTCCCCGCGTGCTATCGCCACGGTAGCGCGCTCATAGATCGCATCATAGCTTTCATCTAGCTGGACGGGCACGTGCTGTCCTCCGGGAAGTGACCCAGCCGCCCGCGAGAGACGTCGGGCGGGTATCTGCGTGCGTTGGCAGCCATCTTGTCTTGGATGGCACGGCTGATGTCGATCTCTAGGGTGTTGGCGAGTGCCAGGCAGTAGATGAGCACGTCGGCAAGCTCCTCGCACGTGTGCTGGCGCACCTGCGGGTGCTGGCTCACTGCCAATGCCTGCTCGCGGGTCAGCCACTGGTAGACCTCCATCAGCTCCGCGGCCTCGATCGCGATGGAGTCGCTCAGGTTCTTGGGGTCCTGGAAAGGTTGCCACTGCCGGTCCGCTACGAACTGGCGCACAAGGGCACGAAGCTCGGCGATCGTGGTCTGGTCGTCCAACGTCTACCTCAGGGCTTATCGATCCTTATGTCTTATGGAAATTGTACTAGAAAACCTTGTGAAATGCAAGCCATAGATAGAGTACGTATCATCTCGGCATTTGGCAGATGTGGTATAATGGGCGGAGGAGGAACGATGATCCTGTACCTGGTGGACCTGCCTGTAGGCGGGGAGGATGAGCTGACGCTGCGCGCGAGGCGCCTGCTCGACGAGGCGGTGCTGATCCTGGTCGGACGCCAGGCGCGCGCCCGGCTCGAGCGAGTGGGCGTGGCGCGCGGTATCCCGTTGCTCTCGCCAGACGACGCTGGACCAGCGCAGGTAGCCGCTGCGGTGCGGGCGGCGGCGGCGGGCAGGCACGTGGCCTGGGCCTTGTCGGACCTGGCTCAATGGAACGAGGGCGACCAGGCTGCGCTTCGCGCCGTGCTGGCGGCCGGCGTCGAGGTCCTACCGGTGCCGGGAGGAACGTTCTGGGTTGGCTGCCTGGCGGCCTCGGGCTTGCCCAGCGACCGGTTCACGTTCGTGGGCCGGATGCCCACGCCGTCCGAGGCGCGTCGTGCGCAGCTACAGCGCCTTGGCGAGGAGCGGCACACGCTGGTCTGGTGGGTGCCCGCTGAGGCGCTGCCGGCAGCCCTGCGCGATGCCGGCGACCTGCTGGGGGACCGCAGCGCAGCACTGTGCACCGCGGATGGGATCTGGCGGGGGAAGCTGCGCGATGCGCCCTCTGGCATGGCTGACGTGGTCCTGGTCGTCGAGGGGGCGGGCGAGGAGCAGGCCTGGACGGAGGAGCGGGTGCGCGAGCACGTGCGGCAGCGCCTGGCAGAGGGCACGTCGACGCGCGATATCGCACGAACGGTGGCGGACGCTGCCGGCTGGCCCAGGCGGAGCGTGTACGATATCGCCCTGGAAACGAGCGCTGAGCACGGGGAGTAGGTTCCCGGCCGGCGCGTCGAGCGCGAGGTCGATTCCCGCTGCGATGGGAACGTGTTTCACGGGAGGATAGCTTGGATATTGACTGGTTTGGGCATGCCTGCTTTCGCATCCGGGAGAGGGGGGTGACGGTCGTCACCGACCCGCATCCGGAAGGGCTGGGCTACGAGCGGCCGCGCATCCGTGCTGACGTGGTGACGGTCAGTCATCCACATCCAGGACACAGCGCAGTGAAAGGCTTTCGCGGGTCGCCGCGTGTGTTGAGTGCACCGGGCGAGTACGAGATCGGCGGCGTGTTTGTCACTGGCGTCCCGACCTACCACGATGCTGCAGAGGGCAGTGAGCAGGGACAGAACGTCGCCTTTCTACTCGACTTTGACGGCTTGACGGTCTGCCACCTCGGCGACCTCGGGCACAGCCTGACCCAGGAACAGGTGGAGGCACTCGATCAGGTCCATGTCCTGCTGATCCCGGTCGGCGGGGCGAACACGCTCAGCGGCGCCCAGGCAGCGGAAGTCGTGGGCATGATCGAGCCGAACATCGTCGTACCTATGCACTACAAGACCCCGCTCGTCTCGCGCGAACTCGACGGCGTCGAACGCTTCCTGCGCGCCATGGGAGCGGGGCAGGTGGAGCCGCAGGAGAGCTTGCGTGTGCGAGCAGCGGCACTGCCCGACGCCTCCGGCGCGCAGGTGGTGGTGTTGGACTATCACAAGTAGGCGCTGGCACTTCTGTGGGCGAGCCGCAACTTGAGCGTCACGACCATTCGTGGTATAATCCCGGCTGCTCGGAGAGGTAGCATAGTCCGGCCTAATGCGCGCGCCTGGAGAGCGCGTGTGCCGTAAGGCACCGTGGGTTCGAATCCCACCCTCTCCGCCACAGAAAAGAGGGCACCGTGTAGCGGTGCCCTCTGGCATTGCCCCTACGGTCAGGCTGGAGCGACCGCGTGCTCCTCGGCCTCCAGGCCTGCTGCTCGCTGTTCCTCGAGCAGCTTCTCATACGCCTCGACGGTCATCACCGTCCCCTCTCTGGCCACATCCACGTACAGCACGCCGTCGAGGTGATCCATCTCGTGCTGGAACACACGCGCCACATAGCCCTCAGCCTTGATGCGCACCTTGCGCCCGGTGAGATCCTGGCCTCGGATCACGGCTTCTACCGGACGTTCCACCATGCCGACATAGCCGACCACCGACAAACAGCCCTCCTGGCCTATCTCGGTCTCGCGGCTGGCCTTTACGAGCTCGGGGTTGACCAACACCCAGCGCTCGCCCGGATGGGAATAGCTGTCGTCGTCCGGCATCTCGACCACGATCAGCCGCCGGGCAATGCCGACCTGCGGCGCAGCCAGGCCGACGCCGTTGGCCTCGTGCATGGTCTCGAACATATCCTCAGCCAGGCGCGACAGGCCGTCGTCAAAGGCGGTCACCTTGACGCTGCGTTCTCGAAGGGTGGGATGCCCAATCTGCAGCACTTCTAGCTCTGCCATCTGCTCATTCTCCGCATCTAGATCCATGCTATCATACA
>Ga0114922_10006507_pt1 | contig 10715 bp, 7 predicted proteins | sample AartaG_FD_100975 | JGI IMG/M metagenome (GOLD analysis project Ga0114922, IMG submission 100975) | Deep subsurface microbial communities from Aarhus Bay to uncover new lineages of life (NeLLi) - Aarhus_00045 metaG | ecosystem: Environmental > Aquatic > Marine > Oceanic > Sediment | place: Aarhus...
CTTTATCAGAAAGGATCGCTTTAGAAATAGAGCCTCAAAATACACCTTTAGGTATATGTTGCTCCGCAGGAACATTTGGACATTCCCAGAGCTTGGGAGAAGCAGACGCAGTAGTCATTCTCTCTCCCTCTGCTTCTTTTGCTGATGCCACAGCTACTGCTGTAGGCAATATAGTGAAAGACGACGATAGTATTGGCAAAGGCTTAGAATTTCTTAAGAAATTTCCTTTGGTTAGAGGAGGAATAATTATAAAGGATAAAAAAATGGGAGTGTGGGGACAAGTGAAGATAGTAAGGGGAATCTAAATGTACAATTATTTCAAACAAAAATGGGCGGTAATTCTTGAAAGGGTAAAGCGAATCAATAAGAGAAAATTAGTCATTTTTTCTCTCATAATAGTGGGAATAATTATCTGTTTTATACCTTTGTTTATGTTCCAGGCTAGAGTTAATCGGGATGCTAATGAGAATCTACGTCTGGCTACTCTTTATTACCAACAGGCACAGGATGTAGAATACAAAAAAGAGAGATTAGATAGATTACAGGAAGCAAAACTTCTCTATCAGAATATTGTGGCTAGTTTTTGGGTTAGAGACAAAAAGATGCCTCTATTTTATCTGGGAAATTGCCTTTATTCCCTGGGGGAATACAAAGAGGCAAGTGAGGTTTTACAGGATTTCGATAGAAAATACGACAATGATTACTTTGCTCCTTGGGCAAAGATGAAACTGGCTGCCAGTTACGAGCAAATTGAAAAATATGAGGAAGCTATCAATTCTTATAAGAAAATATTAGAGAAACACCCCCAAAGTTCAGTTTGCCCTCAGGCGCTCCTGGGAGTAGCCAGATGCCAGGGACTACAAGGTGAATGGAGCGAGGCTCAAAAGAGCTATGAAGAAATCCTTTCTCGTTATCCCCTATCAGAAGAGAAAGGAATAGCCGAGATAATGCTCCAACGGTTAAGGGCGCAGGCAAGGTTGTAGAAACTCTACAAACTAATGAGAAGTTGACAAAGCCTCTTTTTATCCTAAGATAGAAAGAGGCATAATTTATTGAGGAGAGAGATAGATGAGTTCTGATAAAAGAAGAAAGAGAGCGAAGATCGCTAAACACAAAAGGAAGAAAAAGCATCGGGCAAGTCGTCATAAGAATAAGTAAAAACAAATAATTAACCGTAAAATGATTATTAAATAGGGAGTTTATTGGATGAAAGAAGAGGTGCGGGTTCGCTTTGCTCCCAGTCCTACGGGGGAGTTACATATCGGGGGAGCAAGAACGGCTCTTTTTAACTGGCTATTCGCACGTCATAACCAAGGGAAATTTATCCTTCGCATAGAAGATACAGATGTTGTGCGTTCGAGAGAAGACTTCTCTAAGTCAGCTATGGATAGCCTTCGTTGGTTAGGGTTGGATTGGAATGAAGGACCGGGCAAGGAGGGAGATTATGGACCTTATTTTCAATCTCAAAGGCTTTCCATTTATCAGAAGTATGCCGGCAAGCTTATAGAAGAAAAGAAAGCTTATTTATGCTATTGCACTCAGGAGGAGCTGGAAGAGAGCAATAGAAAAATGCGAGCAAAAAATGAACTCCCGCGCTATGATGGCCGCTGCAGAACTCTCTCTCCTACTCAGATAAAACACCTGCAACAGAAAGGAAGATTGCCTAGCATTAGATTTAAAGTGCCGGAAAAAGGAACTACCCATGTAGATGACCTATTAAGAGGAAGCGTCAGTTTTGCCAATGAGATTATGGGTGATTTTATTATACTCAAATCCAATAAAACCCCTGCTTTCAACTTTGCTAATGTAATAGATGATGCTTTAATGAGGATAACCTGTGTTATTAGAGGAGATGACCATCTTTCCAATACTCCCCGTCAGATTCTCCTTTATCAAGCCTTGAATTTTACATATCCTCAATATGCTCACATACCTATGATTCTAGGTAGAGATGGAGCAAAACTAAGCAAAAGGCATGCAGCGACCTCGGTCTCCTCTTATCGAAAAGAGGGGTATCTCCCCTGGGCTCTGGTAAACTACCTGGCTCTCCTGGGATGGTCTACTGCTGATAGTCAACAATTTTTTGGAAAAGAGGAATTGATACAGAAATTTTCCTTAGACAAAGTGAGCAAGAGTGCAGCCATTTTTGATTCTCAGAAATTAGAATGGATGAACGGAGAGTATACCAGAAGAATGAACTGGAGAGGCTGGTGGGATAGATGTGATGGATGGTGGCGGCTAATTCAGACTGAGCAGGAGAAACAGGAAAAACGCGCCAATATGCTCAAAAAAGTTGGGTCAACAACGATTAAGATGGCCGAGATAATTCAGACTGAGCAGGAAAAACGCGCCAATATGTTCAGGCAATTCAGGGATGATCCAGACAAAATGGCCGAGATAATTCCACTTGTGCAGCCAAGAATTAAGACTTTCCCGGACATCTTTGAGCAAGCAGACTTCTTTTTTGACAATAATTTCAACTACGATTCCGCCGCAGTAGACAAAAGGTTAAAAAAAGATTATGTTCCTTTATTACTAAAAGAGATAAGAAAGAGAGTTGAACAGCTTTCTCCTTTTAGGGAAGAGACTCTGGAAGGTATGGCAAGAAACCTGAGTAAAGACTTCTCTTTGACTACCGGGCAAGTATTTCATCCCTTACGAGTTTCTCTTACCGGTAAAATGAAGGGCCCAGGATTATTTGAACTGGCCGTTGTATTAGGTAAGAAGGAAGTCCTTAGAAGGATTGACAGAACCTTAGGGATGCTAGAAAATCGTTAGTTCATTGTTCATGGTTCGTTGTTCATCGAGCTATTAGCCCGATAGACATTCTTATTGCTTGTTGGTCTTATCGATGAACCATGAACAATGAACTATAAACTATATTGGGGGATCGGCTAGTGGTAGGCCACGAGGCTCTGGATCTCGCAGCGGAGGTTCGAATCCTCCTCCCCCAGCCATGAAGTCGTATCTCGTTGTTCGTATCTCGTGAATCGTAAGAAGATTTAAAACGCACAATACCGTTGGGATTCGAAGCCGACCCGAACGCCTCCTGCGGAGGGACAATGAGCGAAGCGAATGATAGTGAGGGCGGCCGGACTTCAGAGGAAGAGCGGAAGCGATGGGGGAAGAAGGAATCCTCCTCCCCCAACTAATGGCGCTATCGTCTAGGGGTTAGGATGGATGGTTCTCAGCCATTTGACCGGGGTTCGAATCCCCGTAGCGCCACCACTTTACTCGTTGTTCATATCTCGTGAATCGTGAATAGCAAAAAAACTTCGAGCGACGAAGCAATTTCAGGGGATAATGACAGTAATTGTGAACAATAAATAAATTTGTTGTAATAGGTAAGTGCTACTAAGAAATATTGAAATATTGTAGTACGCAGGATTTTTTGGAAAGAGGAGAAATCCCAAATTCTAATATCTAAATCCTAAGCAAATTCAAATCTCAAATGTTCAAAATTCAAAACAGGTTTGTTTTGGTTATTCGAATTCTGGTAATTAGATATTGTTTAGAGTTTAGTAATTAGGATTTAGAATTTAGGGAGACATAAGCTTTATAGAAGCTAATCTATTACCTACATTCACTTCTTTAGGAAAGCTAAACTATTACAATTTGTTTTATCAATGAACTATGAACAACGAACCATGAACTCATCAAGGAGATTTGGAAAATGAAAACCTATGTTCCAAAGAAAACAGAGATAAAAAAGAAGTGGTATTTGGTAGATGCAGAGGGAAAAATCCTGGGTAGATTAGCCAGCAGGATTGCCCAGGTATTATCTGGAAAGAATAAACCGATTTACACTCCCTTTCTGGATACAGGCGATTTTGTGGTAGTCATAAATGCAAGAAAGGTGAAGGTCACCGGAAATAAAGAGGAAAAAAAGATATACTATCATTATTCCGGTTACCCGGGAGGAATGAAAGAAATAGTATATGAAAAATTACTAAAAAAACGGCCTGCTTTAATTATCCAAAAAGCAGTAAGAGGAATGTTACCAAAAAACAAATTAAGAAGCAAAATGCTTAAGAAACTTAAGATTTATGCCGGCCCAGAACATCGCCATCAAGCTCAAAATCCTGAGAAAATAGAATTATGAGGTGGTAATGATGGAAATATCATTGAGAGAAAGAATAAAAGAAGCAGGAAAATTCATTCAAAGTAAAACGAGAATTAAGCCTCGAATAGGAATAATTCTGGGTACTGGCTTGGGGGATTTGACTAAAGAGATAGAGGTTGAGAGTAAACTTTCCTATCAGAATATTCCTTATTTCGCTGTTTCTACTACTCCTGGACATGAGGGAGGCCTAATCCTGGGCAGGCTTGTTGGCAAAATGATCATGGCAATGCAGGGGAGATTTCATTTTTACGAAGGCTATTCTCTAGAGGAAATTACTTTTCCCCTGAGAGTAATGAAGTATATGGGGGTGAATGTCATTATAGAATCCAATGCAGCCGGAGGAATGAATCCCAACTTCAAAGCAGGAGATTTAATGGTCATTACTGACCACATCAACCTAATCGGCAATAATCCTCTAATAGGGCCTAATGATGATAAACTGGGTCCTCGTTTTGTTGATATGTGTGAACCGTACGATAAGGAATTAATTGAACTTTACGAAAAGGTCGCTATGCGGGAGAGAATCAGAATCCATCGAGGAGTTTATGTAGCAGTTGGCGGCCCCAATCTTGAAACACCAGCTGAGTATAGATTCTTACGTCTAATCGGAGCAGATGCAGTAGGTATGTCCACAGTTCCTGAAGTGATTGTGGCCAAGCACAGCGGTCTGAAAGTGTTGGGTATCAGTTGTATAACTGATGAGTGTTTCCCCGACAAGCTGGAACCAGTAAATTTAGCTAAACTCATTAAAGTAGCTAATCTGGCGGAACCCAAAATGACAAGACTGATAAAAGGAATATTAGGAGAGATTTGAATGGGCAAGGAGAATAACAAGTAGTGAGAGCAAAATCGATGAACTCGAATGCTGATTTTATCTCAATTGAACATGAGATATTGAAGTTTTGGGAAGAGAATAAATGTTTTAAGAAATTGCAAAAGAAAAATGAAAGTGGTCCGCCATTTCGGTTCATTGATGGCCCCATCACAGCTAATAACCCAATGGGAGTTCATCACGCCTGGGGACGAATTCTCAAAGACATTTTTCTTCGATATAAAGCTCTTCGTGGATACAGGTCTCATTATCAGAATGGATTCGACTGTCAAGGACTGTGGGTTGAAGTTGAGGTAGAGAAGGAACTCGGGTTCCATGGAAAACCCGACATAGTAAAATTTGGCCTTGCTAACTTCAGCAAGGCTTGTAGAGCACGGGTTGAAAAATTTTCCAAGATCCAGACCCGGCAGTCCATTCGCCTTGGTCAGTGGATGAACTGGGAGCATTCCTATTATACCCACCACAATTCAAACATTCTGGGGATATGGTATTTTCTAAAAAAATGTCATGAAAACGGATGGATTTATCACTCTCAACTAGCTATGCCATGGTGTCCTCGCTGTGGCACAAGCCTCTCAGAACATGAGATGGCCGGTTCCTATAAGGAGATGAAGCACCTTGCTGTCTTCATCAAATTATTCTTAAAAGAACGAAATGCCCATATCCTGGTTTGGACTACCACGCCGTGGACCTTAGCTGCCAATGTGGCTCTAGCAGTGAATCCCAAACTCGAGTATTGTGAGGTAGAGATAGAGCAAGAAGAGGTCCCAGTCATCGTTTGTTCCGATGTTCTACATATTCTTAAGGATAGAAAATATAAGGTTATTAAACAATTTCCAGGTAAGGAACTAGCAGGATTGTCATATGAACCGATTTTATCTGGATTAGAAGTTCAGAAGCAACTAAAGCACAGGATAGTCGCCTGGGATGCAGTAGATCCGAGTGAAGGAACAGGTGTTGTTCATGTTGCGCCGGGATGTGGACGGGAGGACTACGAGCTTGGAACCAGGTTAGGTCTAGCGATGCTGTCACCAGTTGATGATGAAGGAATTTATGTTTCAGGGTATGGATGGCTAGAGGGAAAAAGAGCACTATCTTCGGCTGAAGAAATAATTGATCATCTGAGACGGAAAAATAAGCTCTTTCATCATTATATGCATAAGCATAGTTACCCTATTTGCTGGCGATGTAAGAATGAGCTAATCTTTCGTCTGGTTAATGAATGGTTTATTAGCTGCAAGGATATCCGTCCAGTCATGATAAAAGCATCAGCCAAGGTCAAATGGCAGCCAGAGTTCATGGGTAAACGAATGGAAGATTGGTTACAAAATATGGGTGATTGGTGTATCTCTCGCAAACGTTTCTGGGGTCTTCCCTTACCTTTCTACAAATGTTCTGCGTGTGGAAAACTTTCAGTTGTCGGTTCTTTGGATGAACTAGAAAAATCAAGTGATGATGATGTTAAGTCGGTTCCAGAACTTCACCGTCCCTGGATTGATAAAATAAAGATTAATTGCCCTGAATGTGGAAACAAGGTCTCACGTATCCAAGAAGTTGGAGACTGTTGGTTAGACGGCGGAATAGTTCCCTATTCTACCCGAGGCTACCTAAAGGACAGGAGAGCTTGGAAGGAATGGTATCCAGTTGAATGGGTCTGTGAAATGAGAGAGCAAATCCGGCTCTGGTTTTACTCGATGCTTTTTATGGGAGCTGCTCTTGATAATCGTTCTCCTTACGAAAGAGTACTAACATATGAACGCGTTGTCGCAGAAGATGGTAGACCATTCTCAAAAACAGGCTTTATGATTAAGCTTGATGATGTTGCTGAAAAAATGGGGGTAGATACACTCCGTTATTACTTTGCAAGCAAAAATCCTGCAAATGATATCCGTTTTGGATATAACCTGGGTTACGAAGCCAGAAGGCGCCTATTATCCTTTTGGAATATTTATGTTTTCTTCATAACCTATGCTCGCCTGGATATGCCGAATTTTGAGAAGATTGAGAGAGCGTCAGGTAAACTTAACAGCAGTGACCAATGGCTGTTAGCTCGCCTATACCTTTTTGTCACTGATGTTAGTTCTGCAATGGAAAATTACGATACACCGACTGTCATTAGAGAGTTTGATTCATTCACTGAGGACGTTTCCAACTTCTATATACGGACGAATCGACGCCGTTTTTGGATTGGTAGGTTATCGGAAGACAGACTCATCGGATACTGGTCTCTATACCAGGTGATAAGGACAACCGTGCTTATAATGTCGCCAGTCGTACCCTTTCTAACAGAAGCTATTTGGCAAGAAGGCGTACGTCCTTTTGATGCTCAAGCACCTCTATCGGTACATCTTGCCGATTGGCCAACTCTGGAAAAACGTTGGCAGAACGATAAGATTCTTGGGGAGGTTAAAGAGGTCCGCAAGGTCCTAAACCTGGCACTAAGAATAAGGAAGCGCTCTAATTTAAAGATAAGACAACCCTTATCAACATTGTACCTGGTAGGTCCTAAGTATATTATCGAGTCCTCGAAATTAATGGCTGCAACGATCCGAAATGAGATAAATGTCAAGCAAATTGAATATTTAGATTCCGAGGAAAGCCTGCAATTTGAGTACCTAACTCTTGATTTTCATAAGGCAGGCCAGATATTAAGACAGAATTTGTCGACCGTGAAGGCGCTGCTTGAGGAGTTATCTTTTGATCAGATGAACTATGTAGTAGATCAAGTTAAAAAGAAGAAGAACATTGATTTACCGGGATGGAAAGAAAAACTTCCTTGTAATTTGTTTTTGGTGAAAGCTCAGCCAAGACCAAATATTATCCTGGAGAGCAAAGAGAATATAGTAGTAGCTCTTGACATAAAAGTCACTGAGCCTCTTGAACGAGAGGGATGGATACGTGAAATACTGAGACATTGTCAGGTTCTCAGAAAAGATACAGACCTAAACGTAGAAGACCGTATTAATCTTGCTATAACTACCTCATCAGCTCAGATACGTAAAGCTATCGAGGAATATACTTCCTTCATTAGAGATGAGACCTTAGCTGTGGATATTGTTGAACACTTGAATGATTCTAGCCAGGTTCGCGAAATTTCTCTTTCTGTAGGCACTGTCCAGATATCATTAACAAAGGCCTGAGGTAATGAAGTAGTAAATACTCGGTGAACCACGTCATTGCGAACGGAGTGAAGCAATCTCTATTAGATGGCTCGGGGACAATCTCAAGATTGCTTCGTCGCCCCGAAGGCTTTCAGGACTCCTCGCAATGACAATATAGGATGTACTTTACTGAATACTTATGTGAAATATGACATATTCGGAATAGGTTCGGCGCTGATAGATTTGTTAATAGAAATAGATGACGGCGAACTGTCGGAATTCAATCTAAAAAAGGGGCAATTCCATCTAATCGGAGAAGAGGAGTCAAAGAGACTATTAAAAAAGATTGAAAAGTACAAAGTCAAGATTGCTCCCGGGGGAAGTTCTGCTAACACATTACATGGAGCAGCACTCCTTGGTAGTAGTGTGGTTTTCTGTGGTAAGGTAGGGAAAGACGCTAACGGTGATATATACGAAAGAAGGATGTCTGAGAGTGGGGTAAGGCCAAAACTGGGCAGGTCAAAAGAAGTAACGGGTCATGCAATAACATTCATAACCCCTGATAGCGAAAGAACGTTTGCTACATATCTGGGTGCGGCATCACATCTGGAAAAAGCCGATATTTTTCTGCAAGATTTAAGAGATAGTAAGATACTCCATATTGAAGGTTATCAACTCGAAGACAAACAGTTAAGAGAGGTTTCAGTGCATGCAATGCAATTTGCTAAAGAGCATGGCACGGTGATCAGCCTCGACCTGGGCGATCCGGGTATAGTAGTTAGAAATAGAGTAACTATTGAGGAAATAATTAGAGAATACGCTGATATTGTGTTTGCCAATCAAGAAGAAGCCAGGTCTCTTGTCGGTTTAGAACCGTCAGAGGCACTAAACTCCCTAGCGAGATTAGGTAAAATAGCAATAGTGAAGATTGGCAAATATGGATCCCATGTTAAGCAGGGCAACACAAGATACAAGATACCAGCCTATGAAGCGAGAGTAGTGGATACAACCGGGGCTGGCGATATGTTTGCAGCAGGATTTCTATACGGTATCTGCTCTGCCTATAATTTAAGAATTTGCGGTCACATAGGTAGCTATTTTGCAGCCAAAGTTGTTGAAAAGATCGGGGCAAGACTGGAAGATATCGAGCAAAAAGAAGTTCAAGAATTGATAGAAAGAGTAAAATGAAAACTACGGGAAAAACCAGCCTGTCCTCTTTTTCTTTCTTTCCGTACGAAACACGAGATACGAACAACCAGATACGAGAATAGCCATGCTTGCATTCGTGGTGACAGGTATTGTTTTTTGTATTGATTGGTCAAGTAAATTTTATGTTAAACTAAATCTTTCTCCAGGAGCATCCGTTCCCATAATTAATGATTTCTTCTATTTGACTTATCTGAAAAATAGAGGAATTATTTTTGGTTTGTTTTTTCCACCAACTATTTCTATTATTGTAGTGAGCGGCATAGTAATTGCTGTCCTGCTATTTCTTTTAGGAAAAATTTCTCTAAAAAGCCGATGGCAAAAGATTAGTCTAGGATTATTATGGGGAGGTCTACTGGCGAACTTTTTTGATCGGTTCTGGGATGGAAATGTAGTTGATTTCCTAAATTTTCGTTTCTGGCCAGTCTTTAATGTTGCCGACATAACCATTTGTATAGGGGCAGTGCTTTTATTTATAGAAATTCTCAAGAGCAACTATTTATCTCGCTCTACCTGAAGCACATTTTCAGACCTACGCACGTAGAATTTTATGAATGGTAGGTAAGGTAAAAGGAAGAGTTCTCCCTCCCTAAGGGGAAAGGGCGGGGGGTGAGATACGAGATATGCCCAGCGTAGCGAGGCGTATCTTGTACACTGCGATCCTCTAAAGGCTTTTGAGCATCTAAAGATTTTCAAATGAACAATTCCCGTTATTGGTTTTTGGTAAAAGAGAAGGAAATTGCAAGAATAGACCTTTTTTTGAAGAAGCAACTGCCGCATCTTTCTCGTTCTTTTATTCAAGACTTAATTCAAAAAAACAACATTTTGGTGAATGAACAGACCAAAGAACAGGACTATCTCTTAAGAAAAGGGGATAGGGTAAAGGTAAGTATTGCTCTTTCTTCTCGGCCAGATATAAGTGCCGAACCCATCGTCCTGGATATTCTATGGGAAGACTCCTGTTTATTGGTAGTGAATAAACCTGCTGGAATGTTAACTCACCCTGCCACCTTCAAACAAAAGGGAACGCTGGTTAACGCCCTTCTTCATCATTGTCCTCATTTATCCAGGGTGGGTGGTATTCTACGGCAGGGTATTGTCCATCGTCTGGACAAAGACACCTCGGGAGTCATGGTAATAGCTAAAGATGACTACGTTCATTTGGCTCTGGCAGCTCAGTTTCGGAAAAGAGTAACCCAAAAGACCTATCTTGCTTTGGCCAGAGGAAATCCTGTGCGAGATAAAGGAATGATAGAAGCAAAAATTGGAAGAAGTCCAACTAATGGCAAAAAAATGAGCAGGGGGGGGATCCTTAGCCGTGATGCCATCACCCGTTATGAGGTGTTGAAACGACGGGAAGATTGGTGCTTGCTGAAACTGCATCCCCTTACTGGCAGAACCCATCAAATACGTCTTCATCTTCAATCCATAAACTGTTTTCTGGTGGGGGACA
>Ga0114922_10006508_pt1 | contig 10713 bp, 9 predicted proteins | sample AartaG_FD_100975 | JGI IMG/M metagenome (GOLD analysis project Ga0114922, IMG submission 100975) | Deep subsurface microbial communities from Aarhus Bay to uncover new lineages of life (NeLLi) - Aarhus_00045 metaG | ecosystem: Environmental > Aquatic > Marine > Oceanic > Sediment | place: Aarhus...
AGTAAGTTTGATGAAGATGATATTGAACGTTTGCTCCAAGACAAAGGAATAATCCGCAACAGAGCAAAAATTGAAGCTGCAATAATTAATGCAATGGTCTTTTCTGAAATTCATGAAGAGTATGGGTCATTCAGGGATTTTATGGACAATCTAGACACATCTGAAAACTATAAACACGTTAAGAAGGAGTTATCCAAACGTTTTGAGCGAATGGGACCTAAAACATCCATGATATACTTGTATAGTATTGGTGAAGATATTAAGCATGAAGATTAATGTAAGTATTTAGAATACTAATATTACAAAATCTACAATTGCTAGAGTAAGTGTTATTATTGCAGAAGAAACCAGTACAACAAGTAGTAATGTGTACTCCTTTTTTCCATAAATTCCTATAGCATTCACTATTGCATATAAAATTAGTCCCATTGCAAATAAGAACATATACAATCCCCAAGTTAACTCTAGTATTAATGCAATCCCTCCAACAATTGCTAGAGTCGCCATTATAAACTCAGCTGTGATATGAAATAATCTTTCAAACGGATGTTCAATAAACAAGTTGGCTTTCTTTTTTAGAAGCACTATTATCCAGAGTAAAGCAGTTATAGTACCTGCACTAATTGAAAAAACTCCTGATATTATTTCTAAAATCATGATTGTTTGAGTAACCTACTTTGTTATATTATTTTCTTAAAATACATAGAGTTTGAAAATCTTCTGTCATCATCATTTGAGATTAAGATAAAAGAAAAAGAGGAAAAAGAAAAATAGATTATACTATAAGTGCTATTTTGCTCACAATAAGATCTGGCCATAAACCAAGAACTATTAGAACAACTACAATTATAGCTAAAGCTATTTTTTGGAATATTGGTATTTTTATCTTGCCTGTATCTTCACCATCTGGTTCATCAAAGAGCATTTTCTTTAGAATATACAGATATCCTCCTAAAGCTAGCAAGGAGTTAATGATAGCCATAATTACTAACAGAATACTGTTGATAAACATTAAAGGATTAACAGCGTTAGCTCCACCATTGAATGTTGCAAGAATTACCATTAGTTTTGATGCAAATCCAGCAGTTATAGGAATACCTCCTAATGAAAGTAAACCAACTGTTAAGACTATACCAATAAATGGTGATCTTCTTCCAATACCAATCATCTTTCTCATATCTCTTGAACCAAGTGCTGTAATCAAAACTCCACTGAGCAAGAACAGACCACCCTTTCCTAGAGAATGAGTTAGTATGTGGAATACTGAAGCTTGAACTCCTAAAGCATCAGGAGCCATGGATCCGATTCCTAGTATGATGTAACCAAGATGTACTGTTGTTGAATAAGCTAAGATTCTCTTGAAATCAACAATATCTTTACGCTTGAATTGAGCAAATACTAAGAAATTTCCTTCAATCATAGTCAAGATACCTAACCAGGAGACAACTGCTCCAGTTGCAGCACTTAACGCAGCTGGGGAGAATGCAAAGTATAAGGTTCTATAGATACCTATTGCACCTGCTTTAACAACGATTCCAGAAAGTAATGCTGAAATAGTTGATGGGGCAGAGCTGTGGGCATCTGGCAACCAAGCATTTAGTAAAAGCATAGCTGCTGTTACTGCGAAACCAACAACAAACAATGCCATGATTATAGCGGCAATTGGAGTTGTAGATGCAGCAATAGCTGTATATTCAACAGTTCCATAAATTCCGTAAGTTAAAGCTGTAGCAAGTAAAACTAGCATACTACCAGCAGTAGACATAATGAAGTATTTCATTGAAGCTTCTACTGCACCTCTCTTTGCTCTCTCAAAAGATACAAGTACATATGCACTTAAAGCAAACAGTTCCCATCCAACAAATAGTGTGATGAAGTTGTTTGCCATAGTTACAGTACTTAAACCAGTGAGAAGTGTAAAGATTAGAGCATAGTAGTAACCAATTCCATTTTTGCCTTTCATGTAGTTAACACTGAATATTGTTACCATCAAGACAAGGAAACTGAATATTGCAATAAGCACTGCTTCAAGTTGTCCAAATCTTAGTAGTCCTCCATTATAAAATGATTCAAGCCATGTTAAGAATGAAGGTACGAAAGCTGCAACAATAGAAAGTCCAAAGACTCCTAAAGCAATTATACTTGCTAAAGCGTGGTTTATACAATCAGTACAGATTTTCCATTTTGCTAAGAATTTCTTCAATTGCTCAAACAGTGCTAAAAGCCCTGCACCAGCAATTGGTATTATCAGTATTAAGGATAGATATGGGTTCATTAGACAATCACCACCACTAATGTAATCACTACTACAAATAGCGCTACAACTCCTCCAAAGATCATGTTCCAGTTAATTTTACCAGTCTTGAAGAATGATAGTTTCTTACCAATCCAGAAAACTGGTTTGACAAATACTTTGTTGTAGAAATGATCTATGTAGAATCCGTTTGCTACATAGGTTCTAAGAGCTCTGAAAACACCAATGTTTTCAACAAAGCCTACTTCAGTTTGTCCTTTGCCGTATAACAGATAAGCTAGGCCTAAACCAAGAATGATTGCACCAATTGCACATAAGAATGGAACTAATACAACGTGTATTAGACTATATCCTGTATCTCCAGTGAAGAAGTTGCTAATTGGACCTTCAATTAAGAAACCAGTAGCTACTACTAGAACTGCTAAAATACCTACAACTATTCTCATGATATATTTTGGTTTATGTACATGAGCTCCTCGATTCTTACCATGGAAGATCATCAAGAACATTCTTGCAGCATATAGAGTAGTTAAGAACGCTACTAAAACACCTACAGCGAATGTAAACCAGTGCATAACAGCTCCATCAACAACTGCAGCTTCATAAGCAGCAGTTATTATCATCTCTTTCGAATAACCACCGTTTGTTATAATAGGTATACCCATTAAACCTAGAACACCGATTAGCATGAATCCGTAGATCCAGGGTAGTTCTTTTCTGAGACCACCCATTTTCTTCATATCTCTTTCTTCTGCAACAGAGTGAATTATTGCACCTGCTGACAAGAACAGTAGAGCTTTGAAGATTGAGTGAGAGAATAGATGCATTTGTCCTGGGATTAAACCAGCTCCGTGATCTTCTCTAATTGTAAAGGCTAGGAACATGTAACTGAGCTGTGAGATTGTACTGTATGCAAGAACTCTTTTGAGATCTGTCGTAACTAATGCTCCGAATGCAGCAAGCACACATGAAACTCCAGCGATTATCATTAACACAATGTAGAAGAACTCATTATCCCAGATGGGTGAGAATCTTGCAACTAGGTAGACACCAGCCTTAACCATTGTTGCTGCATGTATTAATGCTGAAACTGTAGTTGGACCTTGCATTGCGTCTATATCAACCGTATCACCCGCACTTAACCATGATTGTAATGGGAATTGTGCAGATTTTGTAATTGGAGCTAAGAGTAATAGAATGCTCATTACAATTGGGAAAGTTCCCCCAAGTGGGGTTGATGTATCCAAGAGTAACGGATTGCTCATTCCAAGCTTCTTATTCTCGTAATAAACCCAAGCTAAGAATGCTAGTAATCCAACATCACCAATACCAGTCATAATTAGAGCTTTAATTCCGCTCTTTGCAGGTTTTTCTCCTTCTTCACCCTTCTTCATGAAGTAGTGACCGATCAGGAAACAAGAACAAAGTCCTACTATTTCCCATCCAAGGAATAATAATACCAAATCTTGTGCTATAACTAATAGGAGCATACCTCCAACAAACATTTGAATGAAGAACCAATATCTTGCTTTGTGTTCATCATCTTTCATGTATTCAATTGAGAAGAATGCAATTAGCATACTCAAAATCGATACTATTAGTACCATTATAACAGACAAAGAATCAAGGAAAATTCCTGATTTATTGCTTCCCCAATTTAACCAATCTAAGGTATAACTGGTTTCTCCGCTATAAGTTCCAAATATCAAGATTGACATTATTGCTGATACTGCTATTGTAGATACACTGAAGAAGTCTCTAACTGTTGGGAATTTCTTTAATAGTAATGATAGAAAAGAACCAATTATAGGCACTGCGACAGAAATTATTGCGAATAGTATTATTGTTTGTACCATTTTTTATCACCTCTTCAATGTAGCCATCTCATCTGTATCCAAGCTGTGAGCGTGACGATAGTTATTGATGGCTATTGCTAATCCTACAGCAAGTACTGCTGCACCAATAGCGATTGATATCAACGGAAAGATCTGTGCAAACTGAGTAAACATCTCATTTGTGCTGTTGGCTCCCAATGAGATAAATACCAGATTTATAGCTATTGTCATTATTTCAATACCCATAAGAATCTTGATGATATTTCTTTTACCAAGTAATGCATACAAGCCTACACCGAATAAGACAATGCCAAGAATCAGTAAGTGTAATTGTTCTATCATGCTTTTGCCTCCTTCTTTTGTTTCTTCTTATGATGTATAAACAATGATCCAACTCCTACAGTTGTTGCGAAGAATACAACAGCTTGTAGTATCAAATCAGTTAATCTTTCGTTCCATAGAGCACGTAGGGAATCCCCTATAGTGCTTGTTCCAATTGTAACACTTAGACCTGAAGCTGTAACTGCCCATATTGCTACACCCATTAGTGCAGCTACTATACCAAGAGCGATTACAGATCTTTTCCAATCGAATGATTCATCTCTCTGTTTTTCTGTTAAAGCTACAACTACAACGAATAGTGCTGTAAATCCACCACCATATACTATGAGTTGTATCCACGCTAGAAATGTAGCGTTAAGTGTCAGTAACAATACCCAGAGAAATAGATTCATAGCAATCAAACCAATTATTGAGAACATTAGTCGTCTGCATTCCAATGCAAAGATTGCTGCTAGAATCGCAAGAATCATGAATATATATATGATTACTAAACTCATTATTCGATTCCTCCTTCTAAGACTGGGTCAGCTGCATCTCTAGGATATTTCTTCTTTATTGCAACTAAGACTGTAATAAGTATTAGTGCTGAATAGACAAGAGCTGCTTCTAAAGTTGCTGCTGGTGCTAATCCTACAAAGAATACTGTAGCTAATATGAATGCTGCAATATCAAACAAGATAAAGAATGCAATGAACACATAAGTGTCAATGAAAATTTTCCTAGGTTTTGCTAGAATTGAACCTTCTCCACTTGCGAAAAGATCTTTCTTCATTTTACTTTGTGTTGGAGGTTGAGTATCAAGTATGTAACGTACTCTTTTGCTAATAAGCCAAACTACAACAGCGAGTACTACACTAGCAATAAGATCAATTATTAAAGCTATATACCATTCCATTTTCATTACACTCCTAACATTGATAATCCAAGAGTTAACATTATTGCAACAAGTGCAATTGGAAGTACTATCTTCCAAGCTAACCTTACTGTTTGATCGATTCTAATACGAGAAATTAATGTTCTTAAGAAAGACATTACTGCTATTACAGCTATTAATTTCAGTGTAAAGAATATTACATTCAAGAAACCCATCAAAACAGGATTCGCTATCACGCCTTCTAAGCCCACAGATGGGCCACCTAGAAAGAGTGTCACTATTAATCCACCAATAAAGAATGCACCAATTCTTTCACCAAGAATTATGAGTGCATATCGCCATCCTCCGTATTCAACTAACCACCCATCAGCAAGTTCTGTGTGAGCTACTGGGGAGTCAAATGGAAATTCTTCAAGTTCAGCCATCATGACTAAGATTGATATAGCAAATGCAATTACCAAACCTATGATGAGCCATGGATTGGCTCCTAAGCTTGCAAAAAGATTTGCGCTAACCTCACTAAGTCTGAAGGTTGAAGGTGTGTCCGGACTTCCACCAATTCCTACAATTAGGACTGGTACTAGAAAACTGAATGCCAATGGTATCTCAAAGCTTAAAGCTTGTAGAAGTGATCTTGTTGAACCAGTTTGTGCAAATGGATTCTTTGTAACAATACCCATGAAATATATGAGTAAACCAAAAGAAAGAATGATAAATAGTACAAAGAATATATCAAAATCAAATGATGCAAAACCTGTTGCGGCACCGGTAATATCGTCGAAAATCGCCATAGGAATCATTAAAGCTCCTGTTAGCGATGTAGCAAAGAAAGCTATTGGTAAAACAGTCATCCAGAATTTACTAACACCTGTTGGTATTATAGACTCTTTTGCAGTTAATTTAACTATATCATACAGAGGTTGTAAAAATGGTGGACCCTTTCTATTCTGCCCTCTGGCATATACTTTTCTATCAAGCCAATCGATGAATAAGGCCATGATAACAATGAAAAGAATACCAGGAACAGTTATCATTAATGCAATTTCAATTCCACTCATTTCGGATAAATCCTCCATAAGGACTTTTTTGTTTCTGCTTCTTGTTTACCCTATATTAGATAGGGTTAACAGTCGCGACATTGATATTGATTATTAGCTAATTCTTAAGGTTTATCGTGGGTAGTTGGACGAAAATGTTAACAAAATAACATATGATTAAATATAAAAATCAAAACTATAGGAAAAACCCATTTGACTAGATATTTTTGGTATTTTGTAAAGCTAACATGTAGATTTGACCGACTGATATACCTCCATCCCCTGGAGAAACTTTTTCGTTAGTGAATACTTCTTTCTGAGTAAGAGTTAGATTTTTAACAATCTCATCGATTATTATTTCGTTTAAACTTACTCCTCCAGAAATTAGAATTTTATCAATTCCTTTGTTTTCGCTTATCTCATTAGTCATTTCTGCTAGACTTCTTCCAAAAGCTTGTTGAACTACATATCCAAGTGAGGATTTCTTGAACTCACTCTTCAGTTCTATCAATTCAGGGAAAATGCTTGAGATTTCTAATTCATATGTTCCTTTCTTATTCGAATATGGAATATCTAATCGGGGAAGATTATTGTTGCTTTTTTCTCGTAAACTTAAACCTTCTAATCTTATAGCTGGTTCTCCTTCATATGTTTGTTCTTGACATATTCCAAGGATAGAACTTACTGCATCTAGAAATCTTCCTGAACTTGTTGTTAGAAATCCAGATGGGAATTCACCTTTGTTAAGCTGTTTGATAATTAATTCCATCTCATTTATTTCTCTCGGAAGATGCTTTGCTAGTGGTTCAACTATCGGAACTAATTCATCTGAAGTGTATGTTCGTGAAAGCAAAGACATCAATGTTCTTAATGGGTATTTTACAGCTAAATCTCCGCCGGGAAGTGCGTATTGTTCTAAATGTCCAACTCTTGCAAGGTTTGAAATTGAACCAGCAAATATCTCTCCTCCCCATATTGTTCCATCTCTGCCATATCCAGTTCCATCTAAGGCAATTCCAATCACTTCTTCTTCTGGATCTATTCTGTTTTCAAGAGCTACACTTGCAATATGAGCTTCATGATGTTGAAAACTAACCATTTCATCAACCTTGAACTCTTCTGCTATCTCATCAATATTAGTCGAAGTTAGATATTGTGGATGCATATCATATGCAATCGCATCAATCTTAGTATTGTAAAGATTAAGAATGTGTTTTATTGCATCTAGCATATAGTCATAGGTTTCAAGAAGCGTGACTGTTCCAATGTGCTGAGTAGGAATAATCTTTGATCCTTTCATAAGAGAAGGAATAAGATGCATCTCTGCTCCAATTCCTAAATAAGTTGATGTTCCAATATCTATGTTTGAAAGAAGAGGTTCTGGTACCCATCCCCTGGACCTTCTCAAGAATTTAACTGAGTATCTTTCTCCTAGTTTATTTAATCTTAATACTGAATCATCATTACGTTGATAGATTCTTCTGTTATGTAATAGAAAGTAATCTACATAATCTAATTTTTCTTTTATTTCTTTATTATCAATAAACATTGGATAATTTGAAGGATTTGCACTTGTCATTACTACTGTTGGTTCTTGCATTTCCTTTAGAAGCATGTAATGAATACCTGCATAAGGTAACATTACACCTACATTATGTAACCCAGGGGCTACCCATTCTGATAAATAATAATTCTCACTTCTTTGCAACAAAATAATTGGTTTTCGGAAAGATGTCAGAAGTTTTTCTTCTTCTGAATTAAGTTTAGTAAATTTCTTGATTGCTTTAGTATTCCTAGCCATTATGGCAAAGGGTTTGTATTTGCGTTTTCCTTTTGCTTCCCTGAGTTTGATTAGAACCTTATCATTGAGCGTTGAACATGCTAAATGAGTACCTCCTATTCCCTTAATTGCTACAATTTTACCGCTTTCAATCTCATTTGCTACGAATTTAACTAACTCTTTTTGTGAAGAAAAGGATATTTCTTCATTCTTTGAAGAATAAACAGAATATATGGGGCCACAATCTGTACAGCATGTTGTTTGAGCATGAAACCTTCTGTCATCAGAATTCTTGTAATCCTTCTCACACTCTGGACAAAAAGGGAAATCTGTCATTACAGTATTTGGACGATCATAAGGAATTTTTTCAATAACAGTATATCTTGGTCCACAATCCACACAAGAGTTGAAGGGATAATCTGCTCTTCTTCTCTCTTCAGAATCTAGCTCTTGTAAACATTCATCACAAATTGAAACATCTGGAGGGAGATATGAGAATCCTATGCCCTTTGTTTCACTTGAACTTTTAGCGATCACAAATGTTTCATAAAGAGATGTGGTTGTTACCCAATTTACTTCAAAAGATTCATAAACACATAACTTTGGTTTATTTTGCTTTAGCAATTCTACAAAATTCTCTAAAATTTCTTGAGATCCTTGAGCGTTGATTTTAACACCTGCATCTCCCAAATTTTGCACATTACCTTTAACACCTATTTCCTTTGCTAAGTTATATACAAACGGTCTGTATCCTATTCCTTGTACTATCCCTGAAACCAAGATTTCAGCAGTTACTTCGACCATTTTTAAGCCCCTTCAGCAAACTCTAGGTATTGGTTCTCCTAAAGGTTTTCTTAATAATCTATGACCACCTATGCTTGTTCTTAAAACAACTTTTCCTTTATACTTGTCAGTGGCTTCACCAATAATTCTTGCGTCTTTACCTAATGAATGAGCTTGAATTTTGGTTAAAATTTCATCTGCTCTGTCTTCAGCAACAGCTATGATTGCTTTTCCTTCAGATGAAAGGGAGAAGAAGTCTAATCCAAGTAATTCGCAAACACCATTCACTTCAGGATGATTAGGTATATCTTCTTCATTCAGTAGTAAACCTACTTCGGATTTTTCTGCAAACTCATTTAGTGCACTGCCAGTTCCTCCTCGAGTAGGATCCTTCATGGCATGAATAGCTCCTCCTTTAACAAGAGGTAGTAACATATTAACTAATGGTGCAACATCTGATTCTAAAGTGGTTTGAAGGTTAATTCCTTCTCTCCCCGCAATTAAAGCTGCTCCATGCATTCCAGGATAACCAGTGATGATTATTTTATCCCCAATTTCAACCTTTGAATCACTTATGATATTTGGAGATACTCTCAGTCCTAATCCTGTCGTACTGATATATATTACATCTACTTGTCCTTTTGGTAAAACTTTAGTGTCTCCTGCAATGACAGCTACACCGTGTTCTTCACAGGTTTTTGCAAATGAAGTTAAAATCTTTTGAACATCTGAGTAAATTGTACCCTCTTCAATAAGTAAAGCACAAGTTATTGCAATTGGTTTTCCTCCCATCATAGTAACATCATTTATTGTTCCTGTTGCAGCAAGAACACCAATATCTCCTCCTGGGAAGAAGATAGGATCAACTGTATGAGAATCTGAACTTACAATTAAAGTTGTATCACCAGAAAGGGGAATTGTTGCACCATCATCAAGTTCATCAACTCCGATACCATTTTCAATTGATTTAGTTTTATAGATACTTAGTAATGAATCAAGAAATGAATCCATAAGAGAACCACCAGCACCATGATTCAATTCAATTACTGTGTCAGGTTTCATGCCAAAATCAAATAATTTGAAGTCTTTTTAAAGATGGAGATTTGATAAAGAAAATCAGTTCCTTAACGATTAAATAAAAATTGGAGCCGAGACCGGGATTTGAACCCGGGAGTCTTACGACAATGGATTAGCAATCCACCCTCATACCGCTTGAGTATCTTGGCTGGTTAATTCTATAATCTCCCTATTTGTTTTTAATTTAAACATTTCGAATTTATTCAAATGTAGACTATATATCTAACCAATTCATTTCTCGCCAATAGTAAAGATTAAAAAACAATTCAGTTTCTATTGTTTTGCCTAGTAAGGTCAGAAATCATCTGGATGCGTTCCGGGTGAACAGGAAAGTTAAGTCCTTCCACGTGTAGCCCTGTACTGAGTTGAGAGATCACTTGGGAACGGCCTTTCGTTGCGATGCGTCGCGGCCATAGTGAAGGGGTAACACTCAGACCCATTCCGAACCTGAAAACCTTACTAGGTCTTTTACGTTTACCCAAAAAAAGGGAAAAAAGATTGAAAGATTTTCAATCTGGTACAACTTTTGCTCCAAATGGTGCGAAAGCTAAACCTATCATTTTGAAGTGTTGCATTGCAAAAGGTATTCCTACTATTGTTATAGCCCACAGTAATGCTGCCAAAAGATGTCCTATTGCAATGTACCATCCACCAAAGAGTATCCATAGAATATTTCCTATTATCTTTCCAACTCCTGTAGATTCTCTTACTACTTTGCGACCAAAAGGCCA
>Ga0114922_10006509_pt1 | contig 10713 bp, 10 predicted proteins | sample AartaG_FD_100975 | JGI IMG/M metagenome (GOLD analysis project Ga0114922, IMG submission 100975) | Deep subsurface microbial communities from Aarhus Bay to uncover new lineages of life (NeLLi) - Aarhus_00045 metaG | ecosystem: Environmental > Aquatic > Marine > Oceanic > Sediment | place...
AATAAAAGAAGAAGCCAATCATATTGATAGGTGAGCTCAATTGGTCCGTTTTTAGTCTCTGAATCGAAGAACTCTTTTTCAAACCATCTAATTGTTTTTATCATAACAGTATTATGAGAAAGACTATGAGCTTCTTGTAAACTATTTACGGGGTAATCTAACTTCTCTATTTCGCAATCGGTTACTCGCTGCAACCTTTTATTATATTTATACCAATAATCTTCCTTATGAACAATTAACAATAAGTTTTCTGGTTGTTTTGAACCATTGTTCATTACTTCTACAGGATTGTTATCGTGGAGTAGGTCCTTTTTTCTATCACTAATGTCAACATCTTTATAGATAGTATATACATCAGCCACTCCTGCCCATGCTACTGTTACTTTGAATCGGTCATCATAAAGCCCATTCATAAGAGCTACATATCCTCCATAAGAATATCCTAGAATCCCTATCTGATCTTCATCAATTTGAGAATAAATATCCAAATTTTCAATCTTATCTAATAGTTTTGAACACATTTGAGTTGCGACAAAATCACCATCTTCATCAATATCTAACAAGTCTGAGTTCGCACTTCCTCCGTGACCTGGCATGTCAACACTAGCAACGAAAAATCCCCTTTTTGTTAATTCCAAAGGAACACGTAAATCAATATCTTTCTGTCCACTAAATCCGTGAATATAAATTACTAATGGATGTTTTTCTCCTTGGAAATCAATGTCATTTGTAGGGTGATATAAATTGGCATGAAGTTCTGCTTCACCACATTTAAATTCGACCCTCTCATAATAGACATAACTCTGACTTCTACTGACTAATAAAAGCGATAAAAATACACCAAATAATATGATAGGGAGCAATAAAAAAACTTTACGCCGGTTAAGGGTTCTTCCAAACATTCGCATTAGTTATAATTTGTACTTTGATCTTTAAATAGATTTTTCTTTGTTTGGAAAATATATATTTCAGTTTTTCTTTCTTTCTTCAAGAATTTCAATAAAACTCTCGATTTTATTAATAGTTTGGGTTTCGTTTAACTTTCGTGGGTCGTTCATATCGGCATCTATAATAAGACAAGGAATATCATAATCATCCCCTAATTTTCTCTTTAAGTCGTAAAGATTACATGAATTTGGTCTACAAGAATAATTATTGTGAAGTAATACACCATCAATTTTCCAATCTTTAACAGTTTTCGCAAATTCTTTCACTCTTGTTTCTAAATCATAAACATACCAAAAACTCTGAACTAACTCTGCCATGCATTCAACAGGATTATTTAAAACATACTCTCGAGTTATGTTGGGATTAGTAAATTTACTGAATGCAAAAACGTATGGTTCATATACGATAACTGCTCCCCATTTTTCTAGGTTTCCAAAAAATTTCAAGTTATACCAGAATGGAATTCCAGAAAACATCAAACGATATTTTTCCTCCTCTAAAGCTCCTATCCCTCCATCTACTCTTGCTTTAGCCTCCCGATACATTCTTTTATATAATTTAAGAGGAGATTTTAAACCGGGCATGGTAAAGAGAGGAAATAGACCTCCAAACGTATCTTTTGTCGATATAGGACTAGGAACATTTTTTCTTAATTCAAAAATATCTTGCCAGATCATTCCTAGTTCATAGGAATTCGACATAATTTCCTTGGATTTTTCTTCATTGTATTCATTACCTGTTTTTTCTTGAATGAAATCCAAAAATTCATACATTTGTTCTACAATATATTTCTTATAATATTGCTTTTGCCTATTGCTTGTATTACTTACTACATGAGGTACATCCATGACAAAATGAGGAACATTCATTCTTTCTGCTTGTATTTTAAACCAATTTACATGCGTATCACATATAACATCAGTTGAAAACATAAAAGTCGGTTTTCTAGTTCCTCCTTCAGCCATGCTAGCTCCTTTTGCTACAGCACCTATATTTGTCTTGAAGTAAGAACATAAATCATAAGAAAATCCTTGATCCTCTGCAATCTCTATAAAGTCCTTTGATAGTTTTAGCGCAGCAGAAACCGTAGCTGAATTTTCAGGCAACATTGGCTGAACATCCATAGCATATAAAAGTTCAACGGGTGAGCCTGCAGTTGCCCATGCAGTCGGTTTTCCATCTCGGAAAGCCTGTTCAATTGCTAAGAAATGCCTTCCCATCTCATTTTTTAGCCCTTGCGTTGCTCTTAACATTTTACTACCTTTTCCAATTGATTTTACCAACATTATCACCTTTTAAATTATTTCTGCGAATGCTTCAAACCTAGTAGATAGCTGTTTATAAGATTCGCGATTATATTCCATTTCAATAAAAAGATAGGGAATTTCTAATTCTTTGAATTTCTTACTCATATATGGATGGTCATAAAGAATCGGTTCACAAAATTTTTGAGCAATATTGATAACTCCATCAACATTATATTTTCCAGTTAATTCTTTAATGAAATTAAATCTATCGTACGAGGGGACTTTTGTAGAATTAATTGGTTTATTTAAATGATATTGTACTAATGCTTGAATTGGTTCTTCATTTTCATCAACTAAATTCCAGAAATATCTTGTACCAATACAGAGGTCGTCAATAACGATTTGATAACCAAGAGTTTCAAGATGTTTTATAAATTCAGTATCATCGATAACTGAACCTGTTAGAAGGACCTTCTTTAAAGATTCTCCAGAAAAGGGATTTTTGGTTTTTAATTCTTCTAATTTGTGTTCTAAAATTTTCAGAGTTTCATTTTTTTCTTGTTGTTGTACATACTTTACTAATGCATGAAATTCTGAACCTTTTAATACCATTTTACTTCTGTATTCTGAAATTTCTTTCAAAAGACGTCTAATATTATTCATTAATTTAATAGCATTGCTAATTTTTTCATCAGTAATTTTGACCTTGAATTTTTGCTCCAGTTGCAGGATCATTTCTTTTATGTCGTCAAGAAAAAACTTAGAAGCGCTTTTGTCTCGTTTCAAAGGAGCATTAAGGAAATACATAAAATCAATGTCGACACACTCTAACCATATATCAAATTGCCTATTTGTACAATCACACCCATGAGAAGCAATAATACCTTTAACATCTTTAAGACCATTTATCGCTTGCTCAAGAAGGTTCCTGGCCCAAAAGCAATGTGTGGGGGGGATATGCTCATTTGCTTTATCAATACTAATCGTTGGATCACCTAACAATCGAATTGGAACGAAATCAGCTGCAATAAATATTTCTTCTGGTGTAATTACTCCCGCATCAAAATATCCTATTTTATTCATTGATTATAACTCCTTACTTTTCATTAATTTCCTAATCTTTGATAATTTAAATAGAAGATTATAAAAAAATTTAATTATAATCATTAATAATTTATATTAAATGAGTCAACATACGATTAGTAGGACACTATCGAAAGCAATCCTTAAAGATGAAGTTCGCATAAAGCTAAAAATTTGGAATACGTATTTAACCGGAAAATTGGTAAAATTTGATAATTATATGAATTTAATTGTAGATAATGCAAAAGAGATTTATTTTGGACGCGGTGGCAAAAGAAGTAAAGATTTGGGAACAGTAATGATCCGTGGGGCATCAATTATTTTCATTGGTCAAGAACGTGAAAAGCTTATATTTTCTCAAGAAGAAGAGGATCACGATGATTTAATGCATAGAAAGGAGTTTGAAGAATAAATTTTAAGATGGTGATATTATATGGGAAAAGGTACTCCGAGTAAAGGTAAAAAAAATAAGGCAGCGTCTCATAAAACATGTAGAAGATGTGGAAAACACTCATTTCATCGTAGCAAGCGATATTGTGCAAGTTGTGGTTTTAAAAGAACTGCTAAACTTCGGCAACCAAGTTGGCGTAATAGATATCGTCCCTTCAATGGAAATAAGGGCTTCTGTAAATAAACTATTTAATATTTTTAAACTATTTCTAATCCCAATTTTAATAAGATGGTAAAATACTAGGATTTATTGAAGACTAAATGAGTTTAAAAATAGATATTGAAAATCTTAACGATTTATTGATGAACTTAGAATCAACTAGTGGCATTTTTGGCACTTGTTTAGTCAGGAATAATGGTATAATTATAATCTCTAGACTATCAACTGATATAGATAGTCGAAAATTTGGGGCAATGGCCGCTACCATGTTTGCGTCTATTGAAACAGCTACTAATACACTTGAAAATACTAATATAAATAGTCTTACAGTTGAATTCACAAATGAATATCAACTAATTGTTTTAAAAGCTGCCGAACAAATATTACTTGTAGCATTGATAGGTTTAAATGTTAATCTTGGTTTAATTCTTATAGAAATTGAAGAGACAATAAAAAAAATAAAGGAAACGTTGGAAGAGTGAATAGATATTTTAACTGAAAAACAAAAAGATCGATACTCACGTCAAATTATTTCTTCCTTAATTGGAGAAGAAGGTCAAGAGAAAATATCTCAAATTAAGGTTTTACAAATTGGAGCGGGAGGTCTCGGCTCGCCCTTTTCTTTGTATCTTGTTGCTGCGGGCATAAAAGAATTAACGATTATTGATAATGATACGGTATCTATTTCAAATTTACAACGACAGATTCTGTATAACGAAACGCAGGTAGGAGAATCCAAAGTTGAGATGGCGAAAAAAGCCTTAACTAATCTTAATTCTGACGTACAAGTTAAAGTACATCAAGACTACATAGACGAAAATTCAATCATGAAATATGTTAAAGATCAGGATTTTATTGTTGATTGTAGCGACAATTTGCAAACCAAATTCGTGGTTAATAAAACTGCTGTAGAAAATAATATAAAATGTATTATAGCTGGTATTAAGGATTTTTATGGACAAATTTTAACTGTAGATCCTAAGAAAAGCGCCTGTTATCATTGTATATTTCCCGAGCTTAGTAAAGATTCAAATTTGCCAAATGAAGGCCCATTACCAGTAATAGGAGTCACTCCTGGAATTCTTGGAACCCTAGAAGCATTAGAAGTGATCAAAACGACCTTGGAGCTCCCAAATTTAGAAAATAAACTATTAATGGTGAATCTTTTAGATTTATCGTTTAATATTATTAACGTTATTAAGGATGAGAACTGTATTTGCTCTAACTAAAAGGAGAAAAAGTAAAAAATATTATTATTTTAAATATTGGGGATTGTTTTTAAAAAATTCCTTATAAAGCCTTCCATTTTCTACATACCCCATAGCTGATTGTATACCAGTTGCTCTATGCTTTATTTGTCTTTTAACCTTAGCAGGAATCCCTACAACCATACTATTAGGAGGAATCTCCTTATTAGTTAATACTGCTCCTGCCGCAAGTAGAGAACCATGACCTAATTTTGAATTATGTATTAAAGTAGCACCCATCCCTACTAAGCACCCATCTCCTATCTCACAGGGTCCGTGAATCACTGCTCCATGTGCAATAATACAGTGAGAGCCTATCTTTGCTGATTGTCCAGGTGTACAATGAATTGCTACATTTTCTTGAATACTTGTGTTTTCTCCCACTACAATTTTACCAAAGTCTCCCCTTAAAACAGCCCCAAACCATATATTTGTACCCTCTCCGATTTCCACATTGCCTATTATTACGGCAGTTGGGGCGATAAAAGCAGTCTCATGGATTTTTGGTTCTATACCCGTTCTTGGACTAGGTATTATCATATTTTTGACCTTTTTCGATTTTATCTTACATAATTAATTCTGTATATTTTGGTAAATCTCTTCTAATATTAGAAGTTTAGCCTTAATATAAGTAAAATAAAAAATTGAAATAAAATTAATTTAAGACTTCTGGATGTTTTTCAAAAAACCTTTTAAATATCTCTCCATTTTCTGCATACTCTCCTGAAGTTTTTGCACCTTCTAAATCACCAGTATCAGATAATCTCTTCTTAACTTCTGCAGGTATACCAACTGCCATGGTTCCTGATGGAATTTCTTTTTTTAATAAAACTCCTCCCGCAGCAAGAATAGATCCTTCTCCCATTTTAGATTCATGCAATACGTTAGATCCAATTCCTATGAGACAACCATTTCCAATAGTACACGGTCCATGTATCATAGCATGATGACCTATTATGCAATCTTCCCCGATGATTACTTTAGTTCCCTCCTCAGTATGAATTGTAACATTCTCTTGAATGCTTGTATTTTTACCAATTTTTAAAAATCCTTTATCTCCCCTTAAAACAGCTCCAAACCATATATTTGCCCCTTCTTCTATGATAACGTCCCCGATTATAACTGCGTTTGGAGCAATAAAAGCAGATTCATGGATTTGAGGTTCAATTCCCGTTCTTGGATTAGGCATAATTAAAGGCATAGTTATTCACTTTCCATTCTGAATTTTATTTTTTTTAAATTTAAAATTAAAGTAATTCTTAAAAATTCTTTTAATTATATAATGATTATTTTAATAGATAATTTAGAAATAGAAGAGTAGTTGATAAATTGACAAATTTAGAATACAATGAGAAATTAGTGCAAAAATATTCAAATCTTAGGCGAACAATAAATGAAGAGTACATAAATATCCATCCAATTCAGAGAGGAGGCATATTAACCCCTGAGGCATATAAAGCATTGATGGCTTTTGCTGATGGGTATAGTTTGTGTGATAATTGCCTCAAAGGAAGAATTGATAAAATAGAAAATCCGCCTGTGGTTGAATTTCTAAAGGATATGGCAAAATTCTTAAACATCGACAATATTATGTTAACGGGAGCTGCAAGGGAGTCAAAAAGAATAATCATGGGGGTACTAGCGAAGAAATTTCCTAAAAGAAAAACAGTAATCATCGATAGCTTAGCGCATTATACAACTTATTTAGCAATAGAAAATAATAATTTGAATGTAAGCGAAGTTCCTAATTCTGGAGAGCCAGAATTTAGAATAGAGCCTACAGAATATGAAAATATTATTAAAGAAACTATAAAAAAAGAAGGGGAACACCCTTTATTGGTATTATTAACACATGTAGATTATAAATATGGGAATTATAATGATCCTAAACTTATTGGAAAAATTTGTCAAAAATATGAAGTACCTTTCCTTTTAAATGGAGCATATTCAGCTGGAACACTTCCAATTAATTGCAAAGACCAAAAAGTAGATTTTATTACTTGCAGTGGTCATAAATCAATGGCTTCTTCAGGTCCCATTGGACTCTTAGGATTTAGAGATGATTACTATAATGGTGTAATAAATTTATCGGAAATCCAAGGAAACTTATCTTCCAAATCATTTCCAAGTAAAATTTGTAATGTAATGGGATGCCCTCCTGTTTATGGTGCACCATTAATAACATTGATGGCAAGTTTTCCTGCTGTGGTTCAACGTTCTCAAGAAGAATACGCAAATGAAGAAGCTAAAAAAGCAAACTACGTAATTGAGAGGATTAAAAATATAAAAGGGGTAAAAGTTAATGGGAAACTGCCTAAAATCCATCCGTTAACAAATATAAAAACAGAGGGATTTGCTGAAGTTGCAAAGACTCATCCTAGAAAAGGCTTTTTTGTAAGAGATGAGTTTAAGGAGAGAGGAATAATCGGTATGCTTCCAGGGATTTCTAAAGATATGAAATACAGTACATATGGGCTAACTTGGAATCAAGTCAAGCATTTTACAGATAGTTTTTTAGAGATTGCTAAAAAATACAATCTCGAATAAGTTATTTATTATAATAGATATTTTTTTTTATAAAGATAATTTCATAGTTTATTGAGATAATGCTAAAATTGGAATATTTATGACAACAAAACAATTACAGAAAGATGTAATGAAACTTAAAAAAAATAAAGATGTGACCATTTTAGCTCACTACTATCAACCTATTGAAATTCAAGAAATTGCGGATTTTTTGGGAGATTCTTTGAGGTTGTCTCAAATAGCGAAGGAGAAAGCTAATACAAAATACATAATATTTGCAGGAGTGGATTTTATGGCAGAAACAGCATCAATACTTAACCGACACAAGCATGTTTTAATTCCAAATTATGAGTCTTGTTGTCCTATGGCAGCATATCTCACTCCTGAAATGGTTATAGATTTTAAAGAAAAAAATCCTGGTTTGCCAGCTGTAGTTTATGTAAATTCTACAGCTGCGGTTAAAGCAGAATCTGATATATGCTGTACTTCTTCAAATGCGGTTAAAATTGTCAAGAAAATTAGCAATGAGTTTAATTCAAACGCAGTACTTTTTGGTCCAGATTCTAATTTAGCAGATTATGCTGAACAAATGTCAGGTATTAAAACAATTAAAATGCCGGAGAATGGACATTGTTATGTACACTCTCAAATATCGCTTGAAGACATTAAAGCTATAAGAAAATTACACCCCGAAGCTAAACTTCTTGTTCATCCAGAGTGTAAAAGAGAAGTAAGAGAAAAAGCAGATTTCGTAGGATCCACAGCACATATGTACAATTATGCTAAACAAAGCTCATCAAATATCCAAGATTTCATAATAGGGACTGAAGAAGGACTACTAGAACGTATGACTCAGGATTTTCCTGAGAATAAATTTTATTCAGCTAAGGAGAAATTGATTTGTCATAATATGAAGAAGCATAACCTAGAATTAATCAAATATCTTTTAGAAAATTTAGATGATAAAGCTTTTGAAGTTAAAGTTCCATTAGAAATTGCAAAGAAAGCGTTAATTCCGATAAATAGAATGTTGGACTACTCCTAAATTCTTAATTTCTAATCATAGATAATCCGTAATTCTTTTTTGTTTCTTGTCATATAACCACTCTTTTAAAGCAAATGTAACTCTTCCTGCCCAAATCGCATGTTTAGTATTTGTATCTTCAAATTTTTCAATTTCTTTATAGGAAACTTTCTCCTCTAACATCACTCTTCTTATTTTAATCAACCATCGCACAAAATCTATATATAATTTATTATCAGAAGAAGCTAATTTTTTATGAGTTCTTTCATAATATTCTTTATCTTTAAGAGAATACCCCTTAAAGTATCTATAATTTTGTTCCATCCACAAAAATTTTGAATTAGTACTAGATATTTTTTTTATATTACAATTCCATAATTTCAAAGTTTCAAGATTAGATAACTTATTTAAAGACTCAGGTATCTCTTCGATATTCATATTACCGGAAAAATCTATGTAACGAATGTTCGCGAGTCTATTAAGTTCTGTAAGATCTGATATCTTGTTATTTCTTATTGATAATCTCTGTAAATTTTTTACCTGTTCCAATTCCTTAATTGAAGTAATCTGATTATTGTTTATTTTTAAGTGCTTTAAATTTGAAAATTTCTGTATACCATTTAAATTTTTTATTAGGTTATCACTTAAATCGATATCTTCTATTTTTAAATATTCATTATCTAATCCTTTAATATTACTTATATCTTGGATATTTTGGTGGCTTAAAACTATCTTATTATCCTTAATAATTCCAACTAATTTTTTCTCATATTTTACGAATTCCAAGTCAAGGTCATTAAAATATTCTAAGTTGTAGTTTAAAAAATTAATTAGCGGAAACTCCTCATCTTCTTTAAGCATTTCATAGACCATTCTTATTAGATTTTCCCTAAAATTTTCTGAGAGATCTATAATAATATGAGAAATAATTAAGGGTATATGCTGGCTTCCAAACACATTTAACAGATTATTAACTAAATAGGTAATATGTCTATTGGTGTCTGCGTTTTGGGCATTGTTTAATACATTTTTAAACTCCCTTGTTATGTTCTGAAAAAATGGAATTTTTATATCTTCTAGAATAATTTCAAATTCATCAGCACTTAAATACTTTAAATAACCATTTTGGGTTAAAAACTCTATTACCGTAGGATGTCCACTTGCATATCTTATTGCAATTTCCTCTTTAAAAACCTTTTTCGCAAGGGGGTCTCCTACAGTAGCTAATCTCTTTAATAGTGGAAAGGCCAGATTCCTGTGTAAAATTCGAGTATCATATCCATTTTCTGCCCAAGCTTGTATATTTGAACAATGTCCCCTAAATTCTTCTTCAGGGGTGATCTTATTACTTCTTCCTCGTCGACCTTCCATTGATCGATCCAATTTTTCCGCTGCCTCGTCAATCGAGTCAATCTCATCAAAATCTTCAACTTTATTAATGGGTATATTTAATAATAAATACATACATTGAGTGAATATTCGATTATTTACATAGATGTTAGTTCTCCCGCCTTCAAGTTTTAGCTTAATATATTTATTTACTCTAAATTCGTTAATTTTTATAACTAAGTTAATGGATATTAAAACTAAAATAAAAATATTTAACCATAATAAATCTAAATGTATTTCAAGCATAATTAGTCATCGGATTTTGTCTTAAGAGAAACTGATGGAAAAAGGACTTAATGCAGAGAAAAATATTCAATAATAATTTTTTCTGTGTGATATAAAAACTCCTATTTTTTCAGCTTTTTAATAAAACACAGTGAATCAATTTTCCATAAATATCTTAATTTGGAGCAAAAAAAGGCCTTAATCCTAATGAAAAGATGTTGAATTATTCATAAGAATGATTAGTTAGCTATCGTTTTCACTTTTTAATACAGTAACTATGTTAAAACTTTCTTGAATTTTAGTCCCCTCCAATATATTTTGTTTTATTCTTTTTCCCTCTACTGATTTAGGCAGGTCTTTCGATTGTGAGATAATTTCTAAAAATTTCTTCCTATCAGTTTCTAAAAATCCCAT
>Ga0114922_10006510_pt1 | contig 10713 bp, 10 predicted proteins | sample AartaG_FD_100975 | JGI IMG/M metagenome (GOLD analysis project Ga0114922, IMG submission 100975) | Deep subsurface microbial communities from Aarhus Bay to uncover new lineages of life (NeLLi) - Aarhus_00045 metaG | ecosystem: Environmental > Aquatic > Marine > Oceanic > Sediment | place...
AAGTAACTTCACCACATAGCAAATGCGGATACATTATTCCCTTGTTATTCTGTATCCTACCGTAGCATATATACTTACGGCATTTATCCTTAGCATTTTACGCACAGATTTATGAGAGGAGCCCACTTTTTTTTATCGGGCGCTGAGAGTCTTCCTGATCGTTAGAATCCAAACCCAGTCGGTATATTTTTACATTTTTCCGCATGTTTCGTTTGTTTATCGGCGCGTTGAATTGTATATTGAAATTGGCGTCAATCAGCGTAATTCCACGGGGCGGGCCGGGGAAATTCTGTCTGAATGATAAGGGTAGCTAACTGTTATTATGTATTTGTTTCTTGGAGTACCGACATGAAAATTCTGAAAATTTCCGACGAAACCTTTGATCAGTTGAAAACCTTCGTGGTCGATCCCTTCGACGACACGCCGGATTCGGTGGTAATGCGCTTGATGGAGATCACCGACAAGGCCAAAAAACGCTGGTCCGCGTTCGATCCGACGGACATCCCCGACGTGCCCCGTAGTACCGCCGACGATCTGCACGAAGTCGTACTCTAACGGCACCTACTATTTGCTTTTATAAATAAACACATAAAATCCTTTGCGTAACGTAGGATCGAATAGAGACTGTCTATGTCGCAATTCTGCGCTTGTACGGAATTAAATCCAGATAAAAATTCAACAACTCGAAAGAAGAAGTCGTCAGTTTTTCTCTTGCTTATGAAATAGGATAACCTGTAAAAGATATAACAATGCACCCGCTGCAAGGATAATTACTGTAGCAATCACATTATGAGTATCTTTACGAGTATCCTCAATTACTATCGAAACCGCCATCCCCGCCGAGGCCACCACAAATAGAATCGGAACCAACGGATATGCCCATACCCGAAACGGCCGTTTCCTGTGCGGATCACGTCGTCGCATAATCAAAACCGATGCTGCCATTAAACCCGCAAACGTCCAATATGCCAATCCCGTATAAAATAGCAGCGTTAGCGGATGTTCCAAAATTGCGACGACCAGACAAGTAATAACACACTGAGCCAAGAGACTGCGTACCGGAGTTTTGGTCCGTGGATGGGTTGTCGCGAACCATTGAAATAGGGCTTGACTACGACCGGCAGCGTAGGCGATGCGTCCGCCGGTCAGAGCGAGGCCGTTAGCAGCTCCCAAGGTACAAATGATTAAGGCAAGATCTAAAATTTTTCTTGCGCCGGAACCTATCGCTCGTTCCATGGCGACCGTTGCGGTTATCCCTTTAGTTCCAGCCATCTCTGTAGGCGAGAGAATCGCTAAATAGGCAACATTGACCAAAATGAATAACAACGCAACCATCCAAAGTCCTCCCAGAATGGAAAGCGGCAGATTCCGCTGGGGATTTCGAACCTCCTCGGCAACAAACGGCGATTCATCCCAACCGCCAATGGTCCACATAATGGGTATCAACGCGGCGCCAAACAGCAAAAAGAACGATCCCTCTTTGTGATCGCCGGATTCGATCGTAACCTCATGGGTGTCCAGAGCGCCCAGAGCAAAAGCAACTCCAATACCTATGATAGCGATCAAACAAAACATCTTTATCGTAGTTAATATGTTTTGGACCATTCCACCGGCGCGCACGCCAACGATATTGATTCCTGTCAAAACAATCACAGCAACAATAGCTACGGATTTTGTCCATAGGGAACTAGTGTCATTTCCCAGGCCTAGAAAATCACCGAAAAATTTTGCGAATGCCACTACCATTATGCCAAAACTGCCGGGGCGCATGATCAGAAATTCTGCCCAGGAATACAGGAAACTTACAAACCTTCCATAGGCTCGTTGCAGGAAAACATAAACACCACCTGTCTCAGGATAGGAAGAAGCTAATTCAGCTATACTAAGAGCCCCACAGGATGCAATGGCAGCCCCGGCAATCCACGCACAGATGATGGCAGTTCGGCTTGGCAAATACGCCGCCACGTCAGAAACAAAGAAAAAGATTCCCGTCCCGATCATCGAGCCGGCGATGAGGGCACTTGCACTCCAGAGGCCTAGCGAACGACGTAATTCTCCTTCTCTAGCTTCATCCATAGGTAATTATCCATATCCCAATATGACCAATTTTCATTCATCGTTTTGCAGGGATTCATTTTGATTTTTTATCTGTAATTTTACCTTTTAATATTTGATATTTAATTTTTCTGCACACAGTAAAGATACTGATTCGAACGCAAAAACAATTGTCCGTTGCTGATCGCCGGGCTGGCGTTGAAATCGCTAGCATCCGATTCGATCTTGTTCTGGGCCAGCAATTCGTATTTTGGCTTCGCCGCGATCACGTACGTCCCGCCCCATCGACTGACGGCGTAGAGTTTATCATGTACCCGATTCACCGACGCATAAACCACTTTACCGCGACCCGGCGCGTCCAGTTTTTCCTTATAGACCTGCTTGCCGGTTTTCGCGTCCAGACAGGTCGCCTCGCCCCGATCGCTCACCCAATAGATATGCCCCTGGTATATCACCGGCGACGGTACGTAGGATCCTTCCGGGCTCGACCAGACCGTGTGGGTATCCGTCACATCGTCTTTACCGCCGATACGAATCGCCGCGCTGCCGATCCGAGGGAAACCGCCGGTGGCATATACAATCCCATCCTGCGCGATTACGCTCGGCGAAATATTACCGCCGAGATTCGACCCGCAATACCAGTTGCATTTCCCCGACGCCGGATCGAAGGCCCACACTTCATTGGGTACGGCTATGAGCAATTCCTTCCGGCCGTCCGACAGCGTCACGAGCAGCGGCGTACCGTAGGTCAACTCCAACTTCCCCGATTGCATCTTCCACACTTCCTTACCGGTTTTTTTGTCCAGGGCATAAATCGTAGTGCTTTCTTCGGATGCATTGACGATGACCATATCCTTATACAGGATCGGGCTCGCCGCCGATCCCCAGCGCCGATTGGCCGAACTCGTACCGACGCTCTCCTGCCAGAGTTGTTCGCCTTTCATATCAAACGCCAATACGCCCGTCTTGCCAAAGAAAGCATACACTCGTTCCCCGTCCGTCGCCGGCGTATTGCTGGCGTACCCGTGCTCGGCGATATTACCTCGATATGAATCTTCCGGCAGCGTGGCGGCCACCGTCTTGGACCATATCTCTTTTCCCGTGTTGCGATGGACACAGATCAGATGGCGTTTGAGGTCCTTCATCTCCGCTGAACGCGTCTCCTCCGTACCATAGCCGGAATAGCACGTCACAAACACTGTATCCCCATAGACGATCGGACTCGACGATCCCGGTCCCGGCAGCTTGATCTTCCACTTTATATTTTTCGTATCGCTCCAGGTCAGCGGCACGTTCGTATCCTCGCTGACACCCATCCCCGTCGGTCCCCGAAAGCCCGACCAGTCCGCGCCCGGACAAACCGCGCTCAACAAACTCACTGCCAGTACGATGGCAAGAATTGGCTTCCCCATGTTCAATTCCTTTCACTCGGTTTTGTCACTTTTGGTAACGATTTGTTCGTACACAGCGGACGTAATTGTAAATACGTATTGCATCGCTTTGGGGCCCCAGGCCTCTCGAATAGCGAGCCGGATCCCCGCTCTTCGGATCGCTGCGCTGGGCGCCGGCGCCGTGTGCATTGACCTTCGATCCGTCCCGCTGTCGAAGCTCCGAGAGCGCACGACCAAAACATATATAAATACCAAACAGGTTGTCGCCATGCGTGGTGCTCGTCCAGCACCATGATTCCGTTTTCGTCACCGTAAAAATGGGATCGATCGCCGCACTACGATGCTTCGGGTCCGCCGCGTCCGGCGCCCGCGTGTAATCGACGATACTCTGTAGTTCTTTGGCATTGGTTATTTATCATTTTACATTAATTCTTTTTAACGCTTCTTGATGGTAACGCTTACGCCGTTGATGAGGAGTGACTCCAAATCAGAATTCGTGGTGATCGCTTCAATGAATTTGGGATCCGCCTGGCGGGAATTGATATTATGCGCCAGGATCAATCCGCCCGGACGCATCAGGGGCAACAGCTTGTTCAGATAGTCGATATACCCCTCCTTATCCGCATCCAGGAACAGGATATCAATCGGCCCTTTGAGTTTCTTTACTTCCTCGTGTGCATCGCCCTCGACCAGCGTTACCAGGCTCTCCACGCCGGCGCGTTTGAAATTTTGCTTCGCCAGATTCGCACGCCCCTCATCGATCTCATGCGTGATCAACTTGCCCCCCGTCTTCCGCAGCGCCAAACAGAACCAGATCCCCGAATACCCGTTCGACGTCCCGATCTCCACCACCGTTTTAGCGCCCAGAGATTCCGTCAGCAGTCGCAGGAACCGACCATCCGAAACCGGAACGTTCATCATCCCCCGACGCTGGTTTTTATCCATATCGTCCAGTACGCTCAGGATTTTCTGCTCGGAATCATCTTTGCTCATTAGCTTGTTGTTGAAGAAGGATTCGTCTATTTCTCCCCCTCGGCCCGATCGGCCTCTCGAGCCCATCCCTGATCCTCGACCACCCATCCCCTGCCCGCGACCGCCTCCAGGACGATCCGACTGGACGCTAGTCTCCTGGGCCGACGCTTTCGCCGTATCCAGCGGATTCGAATCCTGAAAAAACATAATAATCGCCAATCCCAAAAGCAAAACCGCCATCACCGTCGTCGCACCTGTCAATACCTTCTGCACCATAATTTTCTCCTTTTAAATTAGATTTTAAGGTAATAGAGACAAGGTATCTTGAATTTCAATATAGTATTAACTACCGTATGGTACCGGAAGAGCAATCCTATTCTTTCTCACAACTCGCAACTATCCACTCACAACTCTTTTAGCCTCCCCATGGGAATGGCTGTATGCCTTTCAGCAGTTCATCGATCCGCTGCTGGATGATTTTGTCTTTGTTCTTTTTCCAGATCTCGATGTTCTTTTTCTTTTGCTCCGTACGGCTTTGCATCATCTCGGCGAACCGCTCGTGATCAAGACCGCCGGGACCGGAACCACGGCCGGGTCCGCCGAACCCACTCCGACCGTCCGGATCCCCAAAACTTCCTCGACTACCAGGGCCGGAACTCCGACCGCCGCCGTTGCGACCTTCGCCCCGACCGCCCTGGCCGCCCTGACCGCGACGCGTATCGCCACGACGTTCACGCAGTTCGCTTTCCACGGCCGACTCGCTCCCCTTTCGACGGCTCCCCATCAGGCTCGAACCTTCCTGCATCCGCTTCTGGATACCATCCAATCGCATACCTTCTAAGGATACGATTACATCGAAAAGATCGCCAAGATGGCCTTGAAGCTCCTTGGCGGCCGCCTTCTTCGAGTTTTCATCCGCCGCTTCCTTGGCCTTCTTCACCGTCTCCTGAATCTTTACGCGTAAATGAATCGACGTAAGGCTCAACTTCGCCATCTCCGGATTCTCATCCATCATGCGCATGATGGGACCATACAGTCGCTTAAGAGGCGATATCTGCCACTCGAATTTCCTTTCGTCTTCCTGACGAAGTTTGTCAAGTTTTTCTGCGAGCTCCGGCTCGTACTTCTTGAGAAATTCCATCAACTCCGTTGTGCCGACTCGACCGCGGGACCTGTCCCGTTCACTCGGGCCGCCGGTCTCGTCCCGATCCCGACCCGGACCTCGTTCCGACGATCCCAGGAAGCCTTCATCCCGCGAACCACGACTGTATCCTGATACACCGTCCCGGTCTTTGTCCGGACGTGCCGGACCCGGATCATGCCGCTCCGCCAGGAGAAACGAGCTTGCGAGCATCCCTGCTCCCAACCATACTAGCAAAATTCCTTGCCGCTTCATCATCGTTCTCCTTTCCAAAGAGGTTTTCAATGTCCCAGTCCGCTTCGGTCCATAACTCCAGAACCTCGCTGATCACCAGGTCATCGACCTGCAGAACCGGTTCCTCGAATTCGACTAATTCCAATTCCCACAACTCCGGTGTATCCATGACATATTTTGGGGGAGGCGGTCCGGGAGAAGGGTGCGTGGATTCCTTCTGATTCCCACGAAATGCGATAATAGCGATAAACACGATAGCAGCCGCAGCGGCAACAGAACCCACACGTTTGAGCCAAACCGGAAACTTGGCGCCATCCCTGCGCCCGACGAAGGCGGGGGTAGGCATGGATTGCTTATCCGTATGGCCGGAGCCAGACGCCCCTGCCAGTTTTTCGCGGAGTTGGCTCTCCAGCCTTTGCATAAATGCAGGGGATGGCTCGATAGAGTCCTGACGCCGTAGAAAATGCTCCGTTTCACAGATCTCCCGGGCCGTCTGCTCCGCGTCGGGCTCGCTGGCGCCTAACTGCTTCAATTGTTCGATTACTTCTTTCTCTGATTTACGATTCATAATGTTTCACCTGTGATTATGATTCATTTTCGGTCATAATTTTCTTCAGTTTTTTCAGACCGCGGTGCACCTTGGCAATCGCGGTGCCCACAGGGATCTGCAATTGATCGGCGATGTCCTTAAAGCTGACGCCGCTGTAGAAACGGAGCAGGATAATTTCGCGATCCAGTTCCGGCAGTTTCCACAGGGCCTTTTGCATAAGGTCGATATCCTCGCCCAGTTCCAGACGCCTGCCGGGATCGGCTCTCTCGTCGGTCGAATCGACAGTTCTGTGCAGCGGATTGCCTGGTTCGGCGCCGGTGGCTAACGACCGGGATTGGCGTTGCAGCTTTCGACCGCGATCGCGAATCATGTTGGCAGCGATCCGAAACAGCCAAGGCTCGAATCGGCCCTCGTGACGGTAATCCTCGATCCGCTCCAGCAGCTTCAGGAACATATCCTGCAGCAGATCCTCAGCCTCGGTCGTCGAGCCGGTCGTCCGGATGAAATACCCAAAGAGCCTGGGACCATACTCATGGAGAAGCCTGGCGAAGGCATCGCCCTGACCCTGCTGGCACTGCCGGATTGTTTCAGTCAACGCCTCAGATTCCATTATTCACTTCTCTATCAAGAGTAACGTCGGCCAAAGGCGAATATTGCCATTTCCGCCAATTTTTCCCTGCAGTATAACCTAATTTCGGCCCATGCCTAGACATAGATATCACAGCGATTTATGCTAATTCACAACTTCCGATAACCAAGGCACTCTAATGCTCTGTCGAAAAGCTCGGGGTCATTCTGAGCGCAGCGAAGAATCTCGGTCCTGTGCGTGGTTTTGAGATTCTTCACCCCGATAAATCGGGGTTCAGGCCTGTCCTTGAGCGCTGCGAAGGAATGACAAAATCAGAAGCCTATTTTCGAGATCCGAGCCTAGTATGGACGATAGTAAATAAATGCCAATGACGGTGACGTTCGCTTGGGAACGAAGGGAATTTTCACCTGTTTTGAGTATAAATATGATCGTAGTAAAATCTCGTAAAATAAAATCCATCGCGGTAATTCTCTGGGGGCTTCTCGCAGCCGGCTGTTGTATGCACAACAAGGATTCCTGCACCTGCACGTTATCCGAGGATGCCTTTCTCAAGATCGCCGCCCGGGTAGCTCGCCAATACAATCTGGACCTCGAAGGCTACGAAATGCAATTCGATCGGGATAACCAACAATGGGAGAAATTTCTCCGTACGCTCGAAACGTATGACCCGAAACAGGCCCGCAACCTGAAAAAATTCTTCCGCTGCCGATGTTACCAGGCCGTATTGCTTTTCCCAAAAACCTATCGGCCCGGCGGTGCCTTCTGGGTCTTTATGGACCCCAAAACAGGCAAGGTCATTAAAATCCTGACCGAAGTATAACGGCGTAAGACAACCTTGCCCCACCCGATTCTACTAGCCCCCGGTGGCAACCGGGGAACGAGCACCAATAACGTTGGGTGGCACCTTTCTGGCCTTGCCAGAGAGGTGCTTATCTCTCGAAGCCGACGGGTGGCACCGCCTGGAGCCGCTTTGCTATCCACTATACACTAATCACCAATCACTTTTTACTCTTTTACCCTTCTACCCAATTTACCCATTTACCCATCTACCCAACACTGAAAACTACTCTTGACACTGCCCAGACCATGTGGTATAATTACTTATAATTATAGATCAGAACCAATGTTCGGGATGGGAGAAAGAGAGAGAAAGATGACGAATCAATTCAGGACTTTCTACGTATTTTTGTGCCTGCTGTTCACTGCAATACCGGCGGTTACTAACTCGGCCTTGGGCCAATACGACGACGATTTCAACGATAACGCCATGGGCACCCAGTGGACTCTGCTCGAAGATGACCCTGCCACGCTGAACCTGATCGAGCAGAACCAGCAACTCGATATCATCGCCAATGCCCCGCCGACATCCGACATCGACGCGATCTACCTCAGTAATGGAACCTCCGGATTCAAACTATCGACCGCCGCCGACTTTGATATCTCGATCGATTGCAGTATCACCGACTGGGTAGATCTGGGCGGAACGTTAGAAGCGATTACCCTGGTGTTGGGCGTCGGACGCGACCTCGACGGTACCGATTCCGCTGCCATTGGCGTCGGACTTTCCGGACTCGGCGCCCTGGGCTACGGAGCGGCATACCGAATCGACGATCAACAAACCTATGAGTTGATCGGCGCCCTACCGCCGGTACCGGTAAGCGATACCCTTTATGTCTCCTACGACGCCGGAGGCGACGATCTTACGCTCGGCTTGAACAACGGCGGTTCATACACACTGCACGACACCGTCGTCGGGATTTGGAATGCCGATTCTGTTTTGGTATCGTTCGGCGCCCGCGGCAACGGCCACACCCTCGCCGCCGGTGACGCCTCGCTCGATAACTTTATCATCGAAGAAGGCGACGTCATCCCCATCCCCGAACCCGCGTCCGCCGCTCTGCTCCTAACCGCCGCCGCCCTCGCTTTGCGGCGAAAACATCTCCGAAAACATAATTCTTAGCCCCCGGACCTGTGCCGGGGGTCGTATCTAAAATCGATCCAATTTTTAAAAAGCCCCCGATGTCAACCGAAGAACGAATACCAAACTGCTTCGCAACCCAATGAGCCGCGAGCGCCAGCGACCGGGCATGTAATAAAATGTGGCACCACCGCCATCGGCTGCGTATCCCGTAGGGGCGACCCTACGTGGTCGCCCTTTGCCTGAATGGTATGCTCTAGCAATTACGATCATGGGCATGGCCCGTTTCGCCCCCGAACCGGTGCCGGGGGAAATACCTCAAATCCGACGGAATTCTACTCTTCATTTGTACTTGTTATGTAGTTACTAAAGTTGGTATAATGAAGGAACATGTAGGAAATCGACATCTGGATTATTTGGTTGGGGTGAATGGGGTGAGATGATGGTGAGAGGGTAGGGTGTGCATCGCACACCTTTTATTCTGGTTTTCCAATATGTAGAATCTATGATAAATTATTTCATAAAACATGTTTCTGCCTTTACACACTTTATAAGGAAGGAGGTCCATACTATGGACGCAAAAAGAAATGACGCCAAAGGGATCGCAGGATTGGTTATGGTGTTAACTCTCATAGGAATCACCCTGTGGGCCCTTGCCGGCGAACTGGAACCATCCGAACCCCCGGACTCCACCATGAAAACACTCGATCAAATCTACCAGGCCGCCTCCGCGGGAATTCTGGAAAGAGAAGGTTTTTGCCGAAAATTTGAACTCTCTGCTTCCAGCACGTCGGATCTCCTCACGGTCCCGGCAGGCAAACGTTTTGTTCTATTGAGATTGAATTCCACTTATATATCCAATGGAAAATGGGAACTGGAATGTGACACGTTTCACTTTGATAATACCGTTACCTTGTTTCAAAGAAACGATGCCGGTGGGAGCACGGACTATAGATATGTGACCGATTTCCCGGACCGGTGTCTGGTGGTGGATTCCGAAGATTCCCTCAGTGTTACTAATACCTCTACGAATAACTTATCGGTAACCATTACGGGATATTATTTTAACACACCATAAGTCGTAGGGCAGGATATGCCTACAACGAGGGGTCGGTATGCACAGCATACCCTACGGAACTTGCTCCACGCATTGAAAGCCCCCGCTGGTAAGCGGGGGATCGAACTCCAAATGGCTTCGATACCGCAAGAATCCCAGGCGACGGCGCGGGGATGCATAATACGTCATTCCTGCGAAGGCAGGAATCCAGATTCGACTCGTTTAGCCCCCGGACCTGTACCGGGGGCCGGTGCGTTTTGAAAATTTGTATTTCGATAATTTGAAATTTGTTTCGGATTTCGATATTCGTTTTTCGTATTTCCTATTAAATCCGCGTTTCCGTTTATTCTCTTGCTGTGAACTGTGAACCGTAAACCGTGAACTTATCTTAAATACCGATCCAAAATCCCCTCCCGCCGCGATATGAATATTTCAGTATAAATTGTTAAACCGTCAATTTTGGTATGCATATATCAGAAATTGATTTCATGGCAAAACTGTCGGTCATACCCGCTATAAAATCGAATACAATTAATTCGTCGGGATCCTCTTTTGTATAAAACCTTTTCATATCATCAATAACATAGTTATAAAAAACTTTATATACAACAGGTATTGAATTTTCTTTATTTTCTTTTTTGTAAGACCAGTTTTTAAATCGATTTGTATTCTTTATTAGTTTAGGGTGTAACCCGCCTTTCGCTATGCTGCTGCATCGTATCGTGATTCAATTATCTCCTGGTATGGGTATAACTTACGATTATTTTCTTCGATACGATGCTGCTGGAAGCTGTCCCAATCGCCAT